>ENA-OQCS01001175-OQCS01001175.1-human-gut-metagenome-genome-assembly--contig:-NODE-1175-length-13882-cov-3.484115_pt1 | contig 13882 bp, 18 predicted proteins | sample MGYA00242757_ERZ504575 | MGnify/ENA primary metagenome ERZ504575 (study PRJEB26092, sample SAMD00036297) | human gut metagenome | host: Homo sapiens | study: EMG produced TPA metagenomics assembly of...
TGACGCTGTCGGAACTTTTTCTGCTCTTAACTGCTTTGTGATTTTTGCACTTCCGTAACCTTGATTAGGCTAGGGAAAAGATTTTTCAATAATCCATTTTGTTTCATCATCAATCAACAGTTTTCCTTTGATGTCAGGGTGTTTCTTATATCCTAACGGAGCATAAGCACTGTAATGAGCCCCCTCCGCAAACTTTGTCTTAAATGCTGATTTGACTTTACGGCTTGTATCTCTTGCCACCCATTCATTGATGATGTTCTTAAATGGTGCAATCTCACTTTCGCCTTTTTCGCTGTCTACACCGTCATCAATCGCTATGTAGCGGACATTATGATAGGGAAATACAATTCTGTATATTGTCCTGTCATAATATAATTTCTGCCAAGACGGGAAAGGTCTTTCGTTACAACACAGTTGATTTTTCCTGCCTCTATATCCTCAATCATTCTTTGAAAACTCGGTCTGTCAAAATTTGTTCCCGACCAGCCGTCATCAATATATTCATCAATGACATTCAAATGATGTTCTTTTGCATATAAACGCAACATACTTCTCTGTGTGGTAATGCTGGAACTTTCGCCCTGTAATTCATCATCTCGGCTTAACCTAAGATAAAGTGCAGTATTGTAAATCTGTTGTTTCATTGTCAGTTATCCTCCTTTATAACTAACCCGTGTTTACAATACCTGCTTGCAAGTAAAGTATAACACGGGTACTTTTTGTCATTCAATCTATTTCTTACAACTGCACCGATTTTATGCGATTGTCTGCTTTGCTTTTTCCAGCATGACATCAGTTAGAAGTTCTTCCATTGTTTTGCCCTTTTCGGAAAAATGCTCTTTTACTACAATCTTTGTCTTTCCTCTGTTGCCAATGCCACACTTGCCATTTTTCTTTTGAATTGTTTTTACAGCATTATCAATAACACATACCCCCTTTCTGTAAAATCTTTCTAAGCAATTCAACGGCTTTTGTCATAGCCCACAGGAGTTCCACCTCTGCATAGTTCTTATGTAGCCGTACCCATTGCGTGCGACGCTCTGAACGCTCAAGCTGTGGCTGTACGGGAGTATCATTATCTGACAGTACAGGTCATGGCGATAAAAGAGGACAAATCTTTTATAAGAACACAAATAGGTTTTCGCTCGCTCTTGCAGGGGAAAGGTCGTGGCGTATTTGTTTCAACGGCTCGCTGTCTGTCAAACGTATTGAATTGCTTTATTCAGTTGTCAAAGAACAAGAAAGAAGAAAATCATCTTTCCTATATACCGCGTTGGAAAAGAGGGGAAACGTAACCAAAATCCAAAACTTTTTCCGTTATTAGTACAAATGGAACGGTTCATTTTGGCAATCAACGGTTGATTTTCTCCTTTTTCACTACTATCTGTACAGCAAACGTCCATTTGCTAAGTTGAAATGGAAAAATTTTAACTTCTTTTCTTGCACCATATAGGGATAGACATTGTCATTTTGCTAAGTTAATGACGAAAAAAGATTATTTTTCTTTTCACACCCTAACTACCCAACCATACCGTTACTGCCAACAATAGAATGAAATATTTTCTTTGCACCATATAGGGAACGGAAACCTTAAATTGTTAAGTTTAGAATAAAGTATTTTCCTCTTTTCACATCAACACTCAACTGCTAATGCCTGTTTGAATACAAAATGATGATGCTTTTCTTCTTTTCATAGAACACTGTCCACTAATCACGAATTTCCGTCATTTTTTCAAAACTTTTTTCTTCTTTCACTTCATATAGGGACAGCAAGCCCCGATTTAATGACCTATTTTCAAAAAAAGTTTAGATTTCCTTTTCTCGCACCATATCTGTACGCAAGTAGCCATTTTGTTGCAGATTTAATAAAAAATTTATTTTTCTTCTTTCACTTCACATAGGGAATGAAAACAGCTCTTTGCTGACTAAATCTGAAATTTTTCAATTACATTAAAAAATACCGTCATTCTCTTGTGGAACAGCGGTATCTATACGTTCTTCTATGGTTGATTTCTCTAATTGTAATAAATGTTTATGCTTGTCTTTAAGTTCTGCCTGCTCAATCATATCTTTCAGTATCGTTGTATGATTTTCTCTGTCTAATGCCTGTACCATTTTTATTGTTGGTGCAACTTGTCTTTGTAGCCAATGCAACGCTTTTTGTAAAGTGTAAGGCTCTGGCTTTGTGGTTAAGCGTATCGGCTCTCTGTTTTCCCCTACAAACCATGCCCAATCATCATTTGTTATCCATTGACTTTTTGGCTTGTCGTCCTCTCTGTCAACAAAGCGGACATAATGATTGATGATAGAAAAGCGGTGCGTTCAGCGTCCCGATAGGTCAGTAAATCTACAACCGCATAATAGGCTCGTTCGTTCTTCATGCGTATTTCAAAACGGTTCTTAATCTCCGTATCTTCAATTTCTGTGCCATTCTTGACATACTGCTCATAATTTTTCTGATAAGCACACATATATAATTCGCTACTTGTTGAACCGAGATATAAGGTTTCTCCTGTATTCTTTGGTAAATCGCTACCGCATTTTTCTGTACCGCTGTAATCTTTCTGCATACGAAAATAGGAAACACATTCGCCAGCCTTGTATTTTTCCTTTAACTTTGGAATATCCAATATTCCTGCTCGGTCATTGATAGCCAAATCAAGCCGTTTCATCACACCACCAGCCGTCATACAATCCAGCATGAAGTCATACCATGAGCGTTCCTGTGCCAGCAGATAACATTCCATTTGCCGACAGCCTTTGCCTTTCAGTTCCAATAAAACACCTAAATGCTCCTGCATGGAACACATGATATTGATGTCGCCAAGTACATATTTGCTTTCATATCCGTATTTTCCATAATCTTCATAAAGCATATAATCAGATTTCAGTTGTAATACATCACGGATAATCGCCAATGCGTCCGTAGTAGGAAAGCGGACACGAAAGTAATCAATCAATAAGAATAGTGGTTCTTGCGGATTGAAACGCTCAATCTGTTTTTCTATGACTTCTCTTAATTCGTCATTCAATGGCTGTTTCCCTTTTTCAATGCGGTTGTAATATTCACGGCTGATACCACAGGCAACAGCAAGCCTTGTTTGTGTTACTCCGTATTCCTCACGCTTTTGTCTTAGTTCTTCAATAAGTTTATCATTCATTCTAAAATTCCTCCAATCAAAAAGCAACTACCGTATTGATAATTGCCTATACTTAAATTTCTGCAAAGAAAAGACAATCAATTCTCGTTTGAAATCAACTGTCTTTCCTATGTCTTGTTCAATTTTCCCAAGTGATAATGGCATAATTTATATCACACCATGTAAAATGCAGTTTCGCCTTGTAAATACAGCGTTTTCCGCTTGTTAATGTATACTTGACTCTTGTTTTTTGTGCCCCCCTTGTTAGATAACGGGGGCTTTGAACGGCTCGCTAACGCTCGCCCAACCGCCAAAGTGAACCAGACACTCGCCAGCAAGCTGGCGTGGCTCTATGTCTTCGACCGCCACCGTGTCTGGATCACTCCGTCGGTTTGCAAATTTTTAAACTTATCTTTGTATAACCTGAAATTTAATAGCGTAAAACAAAATAAATTACATATACCCAACTAAGCAAGCCATGAAAAATTGCCCACCCAACTGATTTCCATGTTGTATAACTTATGACCATAGCTAAAGCACTACCGAATGTAATACCTGATTTAACAGTTTTTTGTACTATTGTTGTTTTATTTTCTTCCATAATTTTATTACTCTCCAATCTGGGATTTATTTGTGTCTTGCTTTGCTGATAAGTTCTTCAGCAATAACACTGAGTGCCATACAAATACCACATACTGCCCCCATATAAACTCCTATTGATTTGCCAATATACTCTGTTCCAGACTTTGTAAGTTCGTAAATAGGTATTCCGAGTATTTTAACAGTTAGTGTATTTACATCTGTACTATATGCGTTAGTATATCCAAAGTAAATTGCGACGCTCATCAATAGCATTGCAAGAGCAAATCCAACTATCAGCGCAATCAGAATTTTAATTTTTTTCTTCATATATTTTCTCCCCGATAAATTCCACTTTTCTTAGTTCTATAAACTGGAATTGTCACTTCCGGCATAAACAAAACGGATGTCCTGCCGGATCAAACATGGTTACAAAATCATTTCCTCCAAATTGACTTTCCGCTTTCTTGGCTCCCAATGATTCCGCTTTCTTAACCATTTCTGCAACATTATCAACCTGAAAATCAAAATGCATCTGTTTTTGTTGTTTTCCTGTATCTTCTGGCCATACAGGAGGAACATAATCTTTTTCCTCAATAAACAAAAAAACAATCCCCGAAGAACTACTGACAGCCGGTCTTGCAAATAGTTCACACATTTCCCAACCTAATAATTCTCCATAGAATCTTTGCAATTTTCTTTCATCATCACAATCAACCATAACATTCCCTAATACCACTTCATCTACCATATTTTTAACATCCTTTCAAATTCTAATTTAGCTGTTCATTCTTTTTATAGTTTCCTCTATGGAAATACATTCAGCATAACGTTCATGCCACATAAATTCGTTATAATATCGGTAACTTTTTTGGCTATCCATATAATTATTGTTTATCGTCGAATTTGCAAATGCAGGTACAATCAAATTAAAGCCATATTCAAATCCGCTTATTACTGTTGCATTGATACATTTATCGGTTTGAAGTCCAACAATAATTATGTCTTTTTCATTATTTTCTGCTAAATACTCAACTAAACCAGTATCTTTAAATGCACTGTTCACACTTTTAACAAACAATTTCTCATTAGATAATGGCTTAAATTTTTCAAATACTTCAAAACCATCAGTACCTTTTGTTAAACCGCTCCCAATGCCATCATCATGTACAACATAAATGACTTCAACATTGTTTTCTCGTGCTTTTTTAATTAACAGTTGAATATTATCAATAAACTCATTGTAATTATATAATTCATCATTAACAAGTGCCTTTTGTGTATCTACAACCAATAAGACCATTTTTCCACTCCCCCTTAATAAATTTCAATTTATATGTTTCTCTGTATTTACATTATACCATTTTCCAATACCTGCTACAATGTTTCAAAATCTTAAGACTACTATTTTTCTGCTTTTGAAAGCTACTTATCCGTCCATATTGTAAAGGGTGCTAAGCATTGCTTACGCAACAAGCCCTTGACAAATCATATCCCGATAAGTTTAGAGTAATCAAGCAGAAATGAAATAGTCTGTTGTTTCAAGCCAACGAAAAAGAGATACCAGCACATTTATGCAGTATCTCTAACTTAACAGCATTATTCTTTTATTCGCAAGCAGGTAAACACAGGTTATTCCTTAATATCCTTTTGTTTGGGAAACTCCATGAAGGTTATCGGCAACGGTAGTACTGCTATGTTTGTTCTCGGCGTGATTGTCGGCATTATCGGGCTGCTGGGTATGGGCGTTAATTACCCCATCTACAAAAAATTGCTGGCTCAGGGCAAGCAGAAATACGCTTTTGAAATCATGGAACTGGCAAAAGAAATCAGTGAGAAGTAAACAAAAACACGAAAGAAGGTGGGAATGATTGAATAGATCAGAAAGCAGATATTTTGCTACTGCAGCCAGAATGGACGAAGCCTTTCTGACACTTCTGGCAAAAAAAGATTTTGAGTATATTACAGTCAAAGAAATCTGTGAAGTAGCAGAGGTCAATCGTTCCACCTTCTATCTTCACTATGAAACGATGTCAGACTTCCATTACATATGTTACAGGTGTGATTCAGCAGTGTGTAAAAATGCCACAAAGCGAAACAATGAACGCTGTTTGATAACTTCAAGTTTGTTGAATTAAAAATCAGAAGAAAGTCCTTACAAACGGCGTCCAACACAAAAGAGGACCTGGATGACAGTGCCGGAAATGGGAAAGCTGCTGGGATTAAAAAAGACAGATCGATACTGGCTGGTGCATAAAAATGTTTTTGAATCAAAAGAGATTGCCGGAAAGATACGAATCAATATTGCCAGCTTTGAAAATGGTACGCCAATCAGATTAAATATCATAAAGTTACCGGAGAAGAATCAGGGAAAGAATTAAAATCCTGGTCCTATTCCGTTAAGGAAGTCGCAGATCTGCTGGGGGTTGATGATTATCTTGTTTATGAATTACTCAAGAAAAATCAAATAGAACAGGTACATATCTGGATACCGTAGCAGCATCCACAGATCAGGCAGAACTGAAAACAGTACAGGACTTTCTGGATCGTATTGAGAATCAGGAATTGTATCATGTGCTGATCACCGTGGACAGGCTTACCCTTCAGATCGTTCTGATGAAGATCCAGGGGTATAGCACTCATGAAATAGCCAGGTATCTGAAGATTACCGAAAAGGCGGTTTACAGGCATATGGACAGGCTGAAAGAAAAAGTGAAGAAGATCTTCGAGTAGTTCATGATAATCACAAAGCAGGGTGTGAGAACAAACTCCACCCTGCTTATCATTTATTAGAAAAATGAAACTTTTGTCAAAACCAGTATTTGAAAATTTTATCAGTAATAAAGTGCAGAATGCTGTTTGGATTGCTATTTTTATGCAACTATTTCTTGTTGCTCTTGACAAAATAATTTTTAGAGATTAAACTTATAACAGTGTTATATATCACTGTTATATAGGAGGTGTGCAAAATAAACGGAAATGGAACGACTTTAGAAAATATCCACCGGGCAGCGAAAGCAGAATTTTTAGAAAAAGGATATAAAGACGCTTCCCTGCGGAATATTGTGAAATCCGTGGGAATGACTACCGGAGCCTTTTACGGATATTATAAAAGTAAAGAAGAACTTTTTGAAGCCATCGTTGGTGAGCATTACGAATATATTCTCAAACGTTTTATAAAGGCACAGCAGGAGTTTGCCGAACTACCAGCTGCCCAGCAGCCGGAAGTCATGAGTGACATTTCGGGGCTTTGTATGTACGATATGCTCCATTATGCGTACGAACATTTAGAGGAATGTAAACTGATCCTCTGCTGTTCGGAAGGAACAAAATTTGCCAGGCTAATTGATGAAATGGTGGAGATTGAAGTGGAAGGGACTCATGCCTATCAGGAGGTTTTAAGGAAGCTTGGAAGGCCCTCTCCGCATATCGATCCTTCGCTGGAGCATATTCTGATCACCGGAATGTTTCATACCTTTTTGAATTGATCATCCACGAAATGCCGCTCAAAGATGCCGAAAACTACGTCAGAGAAATGCGCGCCTTTTATACAGCGGGATGGATGAAAATTATGGGGCAGTAATGCCTTATAATTTTACTTGGTAGTTAGCTAAAACTAATCTAAATTCGGATATTGTAAGAACATAGACGTGTTCTCTTTATCATAAATACAAAGAAAAGGAGGAATTTTTTTGAAAAAGCAATCCAATTTATCACGCCTGCTGGAAACTGCAGGCAGCCATAAGTACCTGACCTATACTTCCTGGGTGCTTTCTGCGATCAGTGCCCTGATTGCTCTGGTACCATTCTATTACATCTGGAAAATGATCAAGGAAGTATTGGAGGTGGCACCGAATTTTGACCAGGCACAGAACCTGACCGGTAATGGCTGGATGGCAGTATTGTTTGCGGTTATAGCGGTGCTTGTCTACATAGCAGGGCTGATGTGTTCCCATTTGGGAGCATTTCGTATTGCCACAAACCTGCGTATCCAGACCATGGAGCATATTGTTAAGTTGCCTCTTGGGTTTGCCGAGAGTTTTGGCAGCGGAAAACTGCGCAAGATTGTCAACGAATCCAGCGCAGCCACCGAAACCTATCTCGCCCATCAGCTTCCCGACAGAGCCAATGCCATTGCAACCCCCTGCGGTCTTTTGGTGCTGTTGTTCGTGTTTGACTGGAGACTGGGACTATTGAGTCTTGTTCCGGTTGTGCTGGGGTTTCTGATCATGATGGCAATGACCGGAAAGCAGATGCAGGAAAAGATGAAAGAATACCAGAATGCGCTGGATGATATGTCCAATGAAGCGGTAGAGTATGTCCGTGGGATTCCGGTGGTAAAAACCTTTGGCCAGACGATCTTTTCCTTTAAGAAGTTTAAAGACTCCATTGACCGGTATAAAGTATGGGTGATTGCTTATACCAGGCAGCTTCGGACACCGATGATGTTCTATACAGCTGCGATCAACGGCGTTTTTGCCACACTGATTGCCGGAGGACTGTTGCTTACGCAAGACGGTGTGACTTCCGGTTTCTTACTGGATCTTATTTTCTATATCATCATTACACCGGTTATTTCTGTCACACTGACACGCATTATGTTCCAAAGTGAAAACGCATGATCGTAGACGACGCTTTACAGAGAATTGACAGCGTTTTGCATTTGAAGCCTCTGGAGGAAACGAAACATTCAAAGCATCCTCAAAACGCTTCCGTGGAGCTGAAATCGGTTCATTTCAGCTATGATGGAGAAAAAGAAGTATTAAAAGATATTTCACTGACCATTCCTGCAGGACAGACGGTAGCTTTTGTAGGTCCATCCGGCGGTGGAAAAACAACCCTTGCCAACCTGATTTCCCGATTCTTTGATCCCCAGAGCGGAATGGTAAAAATCGGTGGTGTTAATGTGAAAGACATCCCGAAAGAGGAACTCATGAACACGGTGTCTTTCGTATTTCAGAACAGCCGTCTGATCAAGGCATCCATTCTGGAAAATGTGCGTATGGGAAAACCGGAAGCTGCCCGTGAGGAAGTTCTGACTGCCCTTCATCACGCGCAATGCGATGATATTCTGGAAAAACTCCCACAGGGTGTGGATACGGTCATCGGTACAAAGGGTGTCTATCTTTCCGGCGGCGAGCAGCAACGAATTGCCATTGCCCGTGTGATGCTGAAAAATGCTCCGATTATCATTCTGGATGAAGCCACTGCCTTTGCTGACCCGGATAACGAAAGCCGCGTACAGGCTGCTTTCTCAAGACTTTCCGAGGGTAAGACCGTGATTATGATTGCCCACAGGCTTTCTACCGTAACAAATGTGGATCAGATTTTTGTCATTTGCGACGGACGGGTTGCCGAGTGCGGAAACAGTCGCGAATTGCTTGCAAAAGACGGTATATTCAGCCGTATGTGGAAAAATTACCAGACTTCCGTGCAATGGAAGGTAACAAAGGAGGTGCAGTGATATGATCAAAAAACTGCAGAAAAAATATGCCTGTCTGAACAGGGAGCAAAAGACCTGATCAAAGGCTGCCTGGCCTGTGTCCTTCAGAATCTGTCTTTTATGTTTCCGGTGGGACTTTTATATTACCTGGTCAGCGATCTGATGAACGGGGGTGTTCCCGGTGGGAAAATTCCATTTTATGTGGCAGGCTGCGTGGTGTGTATCGGCTTGATTCTGCTGACCACTTTCTTTCAATACAATGCGACCTATTTTGCCACTTACAAAGAAAGCGGTATCCGCCGCATTACCCTGGCAGAGCATCTGCGCAAAATCCCCCTTTCCTTTTTCGGGAAAAGGATTTAGCCGATCTTACCAGTACCATTATGGCGGATTGCACCTTCCTGGAGCAGAGTTTTTCGCATTTTATCCCTGAGCTTGCGGGTTCGATCATTTCTACAGTTCTGATTTCCATTGGTCTGCTCTTTACGGACTGGAGAATGGCACTGGCTGCCTTATGGGTTCTGCCGGTTGCCTTTGCGATTGTGGGATTTTCCGCAAAGATTCAGGAAAATCTGAATCAGAAAGCCATGGATGTAAAGATGGCCTGCGCAGACGGGATACAGGAGTGCATTGAAACGGTTCGTGACCTGAAAGCGAACAATGCGGAACAGGCATATTTAAAAGGTCTGGAAAAGAAGATCCGTGCCGTGGAGCATCGTTCCATCCTCAATGAATTCGGCCTTGCTGTTTTTGTGGTTTCCGCATCGCTGGTGCTGAAGCTTGGTATTGCAACGGTTGCGCTGGTGGGAGCTGTTTTGCTCATGCAAGGAAGCCTCTCCGTGCTTACATTCTTTATGTTCCTTCTGGTAGTATCCCGTTTATATGACCTCTGCAGGGCGCACTCCAGAATCTTGCGGCAGTCATCAGTACACGAACCAACATTGCCCGTATGAATGAAATTCTCGATCATCCGATCCAGCAGGGCAGCGACAGGCTTTCCAATCAGGGGTATGATATTGTCTTTGACCATGTTGGGTTTGCCTACAATACCGGAGAAACCGTATTGAAAGATGTTTCCTTTACGGCAAAACAGGGAGAGGTTACGGCTTTGGTCGGCCCATCTGGCGGCGGAAAAACAACCGTATCCCGGCTGGCAGCAAGGTTCTGGGATATTAACAGAGGAAAGATTACCGTGGGAGGCATGGATGTATCCCGAATTGACCCGGAAACACTGCTTTCTCTGTATTCCATCGTATTCCAGGATGTTACACTGTTTGACAATACGATTCTGGAAAATATCCGAATCGGAAACAAAGACGCCACAGATGAACAAGTCATTGCTGCTGCGAAACTTGCCAATGTGGATGAATTTGCGGAAAAACTGCCGGATGGATGGCATACCAATATCGGGGAAAATGGCTGTGAACTTTCCGGCGGAGAGCGCCAGCGTATCTCTATTGCCCGTGCATTTCTGAAAAATGCGCCGATCATTCTTTTAGATGAAGCTACTGCTTCCCTGGATGTGGAGAATGAAACTCTGATACAGACAGCCCTTTCCCGTCTGATCGCAGATAAAACGGTTCTGGTCATCGCCCACAGGATGCGTACCGTAGCAGGAGCAGATAAAATTGTTGTCCTTTCTGATGGCACCGTGGCAGAAGAAGGATCACCAAAGGATCTGGAAGAGAAGAATGGTGTATATGCCCATATGGTAAAACTGCAGACAGAAAGCCAGAATTGGAAACTTGCGTAAAGAAGGAGGAAATGTAATGAACAAGAACCATTGTAAGCAGGAAAATATCCGACTTGGTACCCACGGAGAAGACTATGGAAGCTGGATGTCCAACCCTGTCTTTTACATCATTGGCGGAATCATGGAACAGGTTCATCGAGTCGTTCTTTCTCATCTGGACTATGACGGCGAGGGGAAGATTCTGGAAGTAGGCTGCGGCTCCGGAGCATTGACAATCCGTTCAGCTCTGACATGGCCGAAAGCAAAAGTGATCGGTGTTGATCACTGGGGCGCTGTGTATAATTACAGCAAAGCACTCTGCGAGAAGAATGCTGCCAGGGAGGGCGTGGCTTCCCGCTGTGTATTTCAGCACGGTGATGCGAAGCAGCTGGATTTTCCTGATGAGAGTTTTGATGTAGTCATCAGCAACTATGTCTATCACAATGTTATGGGTGCTGATATGCAGAAACTGCTGCTGGAAAGCCTGCGGGTATTGAAAAAAGGCGGCGTCTTTGCACTCAACGATGATATGAAACCAAAGATGTACGGTGACATGGAAGGTTTTGCGCAGAAACTGCGGGATATGGGGTATGAGGAAGTACGACTCGTTGATATCGCACAGGAAGCTTTTGGCTCCCACCGTCGGGCTGCCATGATGATGCTGGGGTCTTCCCGGTTGCTTGTCGGCAGAAAGTAATGTATCAAACAGGAGGTTTGGCTATGTCCAAGTTAGGAGTCGTGGAGGATACACTGTTCGTCCTATGCTGGGAAGAATTTATGCTAGTGAGCATTACCCGCAAATTTTATATGATAAAAAAGCATTGGAATTGAAAAAGAAGCTGCCTTCAGACTTGATTAAACAGAATATGCAGAGCCAGTATACCTTTTGGCCTCTGCTTCCCGGTCTGCTAATATGGATCGGATTATTCGGACTTTTCTGGAACGCAGACCGGACGGTGTGATTGTCCAGTTGGGCTGTGGTCTGGAAACAACCTATCACCGATGTGATAACGGAAAGACACACTGGTATGCCATGGATCTGCCTCATGTAATCGAATACCGGCGGGGACTTCTTCCCGAACCAGAGAGGGAATTATATATTTCCGGGGATGCCTTTGCAAAGGATTGGATCAAAAAAGTTCGCAATGATGTACTTGATGCTCCTATTCTCGTTACTGCAGGCGGGTTATTTCATTATTTTGAGGAACATAAGGTCATTGCCCTTCTGCGTATGATTGAGCAATTTGGAAATATGGAAGTTGTTTTTGATACGGTGAACAAAAGAGGAATGACCATGATGAAGAAAAAAATATATGAAACAGGTCGGCCATGCCGATGCACAGATGTTCTTTTATGTGGATTCAGCGGAAGAACTGGCAGCAAAGATCGGGGGTAATGTGAAGGTGATTGCGGAGGAACCATACTATCGTTACATCCCTAAAAATGGCTTAAAGCTATCCACAAAGGTCAGTATGACAGTTTCTGATCAATTCAAGATGGTAAAGATGATACATCTAAAACTATAGTAGATATACAATATCAGAGAGAGAGAACTTTATCATTTTTTCGGACGCACTGATGAAACACCATCAAAAGCCGCCTTCTATCACCAGCGTGCAAAATTAAAAGATAATGCACTATGGGAACTTTTGCAAATCTTTAACCAGAAGCTTCAACCAACTCTATACAGAAACCGTTATCGTTTGGTTGCTTGTGACGGTTCTGTTGCTGATGAAGTCGATCCGGAACTTCTGGCAAAAGTATTGGCTAATCCAGAGATGTGGGCATTGCTCAATTCATTGGCGAAAACGATGAAGTAATGAAAAATAGTGAAAAAATAGTGTAATTTTAATGAAAAAACAATCCATAAAACGATATAATATATGGATAAAATGAGGATATTTATTGTGTATATGGATATTCTATCTCCATCAGTAAACTAAGTAAAATAAAAATTCTGCTTTACAAACAACAGATAAAGTATTAAAATAAACAAAAAGATATCTTCAGGGCAGGGTGAGATTCCCTACCGGCGGTAAAGCCCGCGAGCCGAGAGGCATGATCCGGTGAGATTCCGGGGCCGACAGTACAGTCTGGATGGAAGAAGATGATAGTACAGTTGATTTTTTGTATGAATGAATGTAGTATCAGAGCTCTGAGATGGTGATCCATTTCAGAGCTTTTTATATAGGAAAATCAGACATTCATTTATCAATCATATGTAACAGATCAATTCCACCCTGCAGATATTTCTGCAGGCTTTTTTTGTATCTGGTACATCGTTTTCGAAATAACTATACCATTCACTTGTCTGTGAATCCGATTGCACATGTTTAAAAGCCTCGGCGTAGCCCAGGCAAAGAACAGGAATAAGAAAGAAGGAATAGAAATGACGGATCAGGAATATATGCTTCGGGCTATTCAACTGGCCAAAAAAGGAGAAGGCTGGACGAATCCCAATCCTATGGTAGGGGCAGTGATCGTAAAAGACGGAAAGATCATCGGGGAAGGCTATCATAAAAAGTATGGAGAACTTCACGCGGAACGTAATGCAATTGCTTCTCTTACAGAATCAGCAGAAGGTGCGGTGATTTATGTCACGTTGGAGCCTTGCTGTCATCATGGTAAAACACCTCCATGTACGGAAGCGATCATTGAACAGAAGATCAGAAAAAGTGGTGATCGGTTCCAGAGATCCGAATCCGAAAGTGGCAGGAAAAGGTGTACAGATGTTAAGGGAAGCCGGTGTAACAGTAGTTGAAGATTTATGAGAGAAGAATGTGATCAGCTGAATCCGGTGTTTTCCATTATATTACTACGAAAACCCATACGTGGTGATGAAGTATGCCATGACACTGGATGGAAGATCGCAACGAAGACAGGAGCATCAAAATGGATCACCGGAGAAGCGGCAAGAAAAGAAGTACAGCATATGCGGCATCAGTACATGGGGATCATGGCAGGTATTGGAACTGTGCTTGCAGATGA
>ENA-OQCS01001176-OQCS01001176.1-human-gut-metagenome-genome-assembly--contig:-NODE-1176-length-13878-cov-2.438804_pt1 | contig 13878 bp, 18 predicted proteins | sample MGYA00242757_ERZ504575 | MGnify/ENA primary metagenome ERZ504575 (study PRJEB26092, sample SAMD00036297) | human gut metagenome | host: Homo sapiens | study: EMG produced TPA metagenomics assembly of...
AGCGGCCCGCACGACGGCGAGCGCCCCAACATCGGCGACCTCATCGCCGATGGCAAGATCGCGGTGATCATCAACACGCCGTACGGTCCGGGCTCGCGCGGCGACGGCTATCTGCTGCGCACCGAGGGAGCCACCTTTGGATCTGCCGAAATACAATTTGACATATAATAAGAAAAACTAATAAAATCAACTGTTCCAGATTTAAGAATTTCTTTTTCCTTATCATTTAAAGAAAAAACAACTCCATTTCTTTCATATTCTTTTAATTTATAACGTGGGTAATATCCTCGTGCTTGTACATCACAATAAAAATAATCTTCATTTGCTTCTTCCCATGTTTTTAAAATATCATTTGGGTGACAAGTATTCGGATATTTGATACCATAGCCAATCATATTTCCAACCTTATTATTTGGATTAATATTATGTAATGTTATAACACTCTTAGCACTAGCAATCAATTGGTTTTTAGCAGCATCAGCAATTGTTTGGGGATTTTGATTAGGTATACCTGCTGCAACCCATCCACTAAAATCTATACAATTGATTTCATTGAAAGTTAACCAATATTCAACTTTATCTTTATATCTTTCACCTACTGACTTCACATAACGAAGAAAACAATCAATTGTTCTTGAATCACTCCATGAACCCATTTATTTACTAAACCAACTGGTGTTTCGTAATGTGATAATGTGACCAACGGTTTGATTCCATATTTCAAACATTCATCAAAAATTTGATCATAAAATTTTAATCCTTCTTCATTTGGCTCTTCTTCATCACCATTTGGAAATATTCTTGTCCATGCAATTGACATACGATAACATTTAAATCCCATTTCTGCCATCAAAGCTATATCTTCTTTATAATGATTATAAAAATCACTAGCTCTATGACTAGGATAATCATAGCCTTCAAAACATCCAAATTCTACATCATCATTAATTTCCATACCAAACAGATTATCTGCTTTAATGTTACCATCTTTAGTCTTGTAAGTAACTTTTCTAGGTTCCGTTTTAGAACCTCTTGTACAGCAATCAGCAGTACTTATACCTTTTTTCCCTTCTTGCCAACCACCTTCATACTGGTTAGCAGCAGTAGCACCACCCCATAAAAAATCTTTATCAAACATCTTCACACACCTCTTCATTTTCTTTTTTTAATATTAGTAATGCATCTTGAGAAAATGGATGCATATCAATAACAGTATGCTTTTCTTTCACAATCATTTTTATATTTGCAATAAATCGCTCTGCTAAATCAACAGCTTTTATACTCCACCCATCGAGATTAATAGATAATCGAATAGTTGTATTATATGGAACATATACAAAATCAATCCATTATTCGCTTGAGCAACTCGAATATCATTAGTATCATTAATCAATATATCTTGTTTTGGTATTATTGAATTAACCTTTAATTCTTCAAATATTGCTTTTATATATCCATAATCCCAAGCACCAGTAAAAGACATTGCTTCTTCCCATGACTTAGGCATATCAAATCCCTCACCTAAAGAACTTTCGAAACTTTTCTTCACTTTATGCCAACTATATATTCCTGCTGCTCCATATGTTATACCAGCACATGCTCCAGATAAAATACTCATAAAAGCACAACGACGTACATCAAAACGAGTCCAACGCCCGTACATTTGTCCTGAGTATCCCATTTCTTCATAACATGGTTCTGAATTTATTAATGGTTTCCCTGGATATTTATTTTGCATTTCTTCACTTAATGAATATGGCATGGATAAATCTTTTGCATTGTGTCCACTTTGATAAAAACACAGATCTAAATACTGATATATTTCTTTTGGAATATATGTATATCTTCCTTTGATATGTGTTGTTAATAAACAACTTGGTGCAAGTTTTTTTAAAGCAGAAGCAACGTAAGCATAATACTTTATAGATTCTTGAGTTGGAAAATCGGTATCTCCACTAACAATATATAATGGTTCAAATTTACTAAATGTTTCATGAACTTTTTCAACATAATTTTTTAAGCAATCAAAAGGTAACACGCCATCAGGAATTAAAGAAGACGCCCATGTTCCAGGTACATAATTACACCACAAAAGCACTAATGATAATTCAAATCCTTCTTTCTTAGCTTTTTCACACATTTTCTTTGCGTGTTCAAAATATTCATCATTCAAATAATTTGGATTATTATTAATAAAAGGATTAAAATTGAAATTGGTTAGAGATGCATCCCATTGTGGTAGAATATTAATTTGAATCGTATTAAAACCTTGAACTTTTCTTTTATACAAATAATAATCCCATTCTTCATCACTTATATTTGTAAATGCAGACCAACAAGTATCTGCTAAGTAAAAAAATGTTTTTCCATCTTTTAATAAAGTTTGCTTGTTTTTAGAAATTTTTAACATGAATATCTCCTCTTGTTATACAAAGAAATAGGTTCAATAATGAACCTAAATCTTATAACTATTTTGATAATTTATTTGATTTAAATTTTCTTAATTTAAATCCTTTTTTCATCGAATCCAATCATTAAGCCTAAAACCAAAGGAACAATAAATGCTATACCACAAGCAATACATGCATTGATAAAATCTTGTCCAGGTCCTCCAGCAAATTGAAGAATAGTCATGAAGTTTGTTGCTCCAAAAGAATAAACAGTTACTCCTAAGAAACCACCAACTAACCCTGCTATTGCACTTCCAATAACTTGTACAATCATTGCTTTTTTATTTCTCACTAATACACCAAAGATTGTAGGCTCACTAATACCACCAACAATTAAAGTTACTGCATTAACTCCTGCCATTTGTTTTTCTTCGCCCTTTGCACGAATTAAATAAGCTACAATCATACCTGACATAGCATAATATGCAATGTTCATACCTACGAATACTACAGGATCAAATCCAGCAGTTGTCATATTGACCAAACCAATTTGACCAACTGCGACATGCATACCAGTAGCAATTAAAAATGGGAATACTGCACTTACCAAAGCAATAGCCAATGGTCCTGCAACATCATATAAAGTTGTGATAACCCATGACATACCTTCACCTAACCAGTTACCAATTGGAGCTAATCCACAAAACATCAAAGGAATCATGATAAATAATGTACAAAATGGTACTCCCATAATCTTAAATGATTTTGGAATAACATTATCAAAAAACTTAAAAACATATTGCAATACCCAAACAGTAAGTAAAGTTGGTAACAATGTTTGTGCATAATTAACTAAAGGCATTGATAGAATACCATACATTTTAAAAGGTTCACCTGTTGTTACAATACTTAGAATATTAGGATCAATTAACAATGCTCCTAATAATAATGCCATCGGAATACTTGTATTAACTTTCTTAGCAGTTGACCATGCTACAAATATAGGCATAAAGTAAAATCCACAATTTCCTACAATTGATATCATTTTCATAAAAGGATGTTCCACATTCATAACATTGAACAAATCTGGACCCAACATTGCATATAACATTTTAAATAATCCTGCACCCATCATAATAGGTAAAATTGGAGCAATAGATCCTGAAATAAAATCTAAGACTTTTCCTGGAATCTTTTTAAAATCAAACGGTTCTTTATCTAGATTTTCTTCGATTGATTTTGTTTTTTCAATTCCACTTATTTCACAAAACTCTGGGTATATTTCTGAAACATGTTGTCCAATTATAATTTGGAACTGTTCCCCAGAGAATTGTGCTCCAATTGCACCTTTCACTTCTTTTACTGCTTCAACGTTTACTTTTGATTTGTCTTTAACATTAAGACGTAATCTTGTCATACAATGAACAACACCTGAAATGTTTTCCTTGCCACCGACATTTTTAATAACTTCATTACAAAACTCTGTATACTTTGCCATTTTTCTTTCCTCTCTTTAATATAATATATATGCTAACAAGATATTTGCGCGCTATTTTATCTTGTAAAAGCCCAAAATAAAACCTGATGCTAATAAGAACATTATGAAAACATTCTTAGTATACATCAGGTAAAGCCTTATTTAAGTTACAATCCTGCTCTTGTACAAAATCTATTAATATGTATAACTAAATATAGAAGCTCCTCTTTACTAGGTTCTATATTTAATTCAGCCAAAATATATAATTTAATTTTTTCTATAGTTTTTCTTAATTCTGGAAATTTCTCATATACTTCATCATATAATTTGACATTCTCAGAATTTGTTTCATTTAATCGTGTCGAACGTTTTAATAAATATTTAAGATGTGTTACAAATCGAGAATAATTAAAATCATTACGATCAATAATAATATTCATTTCACTCTCAACAATTTCTGTAATATCATCTATAAAATGTGTTATTTCATCTTTTTGTGTTCCAATTGTAGTCATTTGTTCTGCATTAATGAAATGCAACGCTATCCCACTTACCTCACTCAAAGGCAACTGAATAGATAATCTTTTTTCTATATGGTTAATAGCCCATTTTCCTAATAACATTTCTTTTTCATACAAATGCTTGATTTCATTTGTCATTGGGTTACTTATGACAAGCCCGTTCTTTACATTCTCAATTGCAAAATTAATATGATCACAAAGTGAAAACCAAAATGTTCTACTAAGGTTAACTCCTAAGTAATCACTTCCTTTTTCAACAATTTCTAATGTGACATCAATTACCTCTTCAGGAATCTCACTTAATAAAGTAACATAATGAGAATCTAAACTATAGTATGTTCTATCTATCTTTGATAAATCAACTTCATATGGAGGCTTTGAGAATCCAATTCCTTTACCCATCGCGACCACTTCATGACCATTATCATCAACACAAATAGCAACGTTATTGTTAATATTTTTTATAACCTTCATTCTTTTCAACCCCAGTCCATTTGTTATTGATTATTTAAAACATAACTTAATATTACTGATTCACTTCACTCTTGTCAATTATAACTAAAATAGAACTTCACCTTTTTTAACTTCTCTTTCACCTAAGTTAAATCTTTTTCATACCCTGAAGGAAAAAACTACCATTGTTGTCAAATTGTAACCTTTATCTTTAATAAATTGATTATCAAATTGAACAATAGGTTCTCCAGCTTTTACATAATCACCTTGTGAAATTAAAGAGGTAAAACCTTCTCCATTTAATTCAACAGTATCTAAACCTATATGAACAATACATTCAATCCCATCTTTGTTTAATTCCTACAGCATGACCAGTTGGAAAAACACTCTCAGCAACACCACTTATTGGTGAAACAACAACTTGAACTTTGTGGAATGATTGCAAACCATCTCCCATAATTGATTGAATAACACTATCGGTACATCTTTTAATAATATCAATTGTCCATCTAGTGGTGAAACAATTTTAAATTTTTCTTTTTTAAATAAACTAAACATTATTTTTTCTCCTTTTTCTATTTTATCTAACAAAAAAACTTCCTTATCTGCAACCAAAAAATCATAAGAATTTTTTCGGGAAAGCCTTCAAAGGAAGTTACAAACCTATTTATTCTTTTTTCTACGGCCTTATAATAATTTAATATTATTAAAAAAGTCAACAGCTTTTTAAATATTTTTTTGATTATTTCTGATTCAAAAATGATAATATCTCAATGTATCCAGGGGAGGTTATTATGAAAAAGGTTGAATTGAGAATGAATGAACAGAATAAGTATGAAATAATCAAGAAACTTGTAGAAACAGATGAAAATAAGAAAAGAGCAGCTACTAAGCTTGGATGTACAGTAAGAACAATCAACAACTTATCATTAAATACAAGAAACAGGGAAAGAAGAGATTCATGCATGGAAACCGTGGAAGACTGCCCGCTTCTGCAGTTCCTTTAGATATAAAGAATAAGATCATCTCTCTTTATATTAATGATTTCTCTGGCGCAAACTTCACTCACTTCTGTGAGATTGTGGAAAGTGACTTTCGTATAAAGATAAGTGATACAACACTCAACAACTGGATGAAAGCTGAGGAAGTGCTCTCTCCAAAATATTTGATGAACAGGATGAACATCCAAGACGTCCTAAATCAAAATATGCAGGTGAGATGATACAGATGGATGCATCATCATTCCATTGGATTGAAAAAGAAGTGTGGCATCTGCATGTTGCAATTGATGATGCCGATGGTAAAATCGTTGGTGCCTACTTTGATTATCAAGAAACTCTTAAAAGATATTACAATGTCCTCCATCAAATATTAACGAATCATGGTATCCCTGCTTTATTTTATACTGACAGACGTACTGTATTTGAATATAAAAGAAAAAAACAGACCTTCAGATGCTGAGGACACATTCACTCAGTTCTCTTATGCCTGTCATAATCTGGGAATCGATATAAAAACTACGAGCGTACCCCAAGCAAAAGGGAGAGTCGAAAGACTCAACCAGACGCTCCAGTCACGATTACCAGTCGAACGAAGGCACACTCATATCACCAACATAGAGGACGTCAATGAATTTTTAAACTCCTACATAAAAAAATTCAATGATCAGTTCGCTCTACGCCTTAACAGTACCGAATCGGTATATGAGAAGCAACCATCTATGGAGGAAATTAATCGTACTCTTGCAGTACTTTCAACTAGAACTATAGACAAAGGCCACTGCATCAGATTCCAGAGTAAATACCATTTTCCAGTACCTGAAAATGGTGACAGAAGATACTTTGCAGGAAAGACTGACTACATGGTCATTTGAGACATTTGATGGACAGCTTCTGGCAATATCGCTGATAAGCTTTATCTGATCGGAAGAAGTACCCGAATATGAACTAATATCAAAGGAATTTATGCTCCTAAGGAAGCACCTAGAAGAAAGAAAGTATATTCCTCCAATGAATCATCCATGGAGAAAAGCGAGCTTTGTCAGTTATGCTGCAAAACAAAAGCACCGTTATGGTGCTAATGTTTGATTATTTTTGAGACATTATCAATTTCGGTTGACGAAACTTAACCACTATTTTCATAAATTTATTTACATATTTTTATGACTATGTTATTATACTTTCCAATGAGGGAGTAGTCTCACAAAAATGTGTGATGTTATCAACAGACGCGGATTTAATATCCTGGTGCATCTTAAAGACAAGACTCGTTAAAGAATAATTTTCTTTAGCGAGCTTGTCTTTTTTTTGTTTGCTAAAGAGATAGGAGGCATATATGTATTATCAAAAAAGAATATCTGAAGTTATGAAAGCTTGTGAAACAAGTGAAAATGGATTAAGTCATGAAGAAATTATCAAACGTCATCAGCAATTTGGCTATAACATCTTAGATGAAAAGAAAAAGGAAAATCCTTTTATGATTTTTCTTAAACAATTTCAAGATTTATTAGTTATTATTTTAATCATTGCAGCAATCATTTCTGGAATGAGCGGACAGATAGAAAGTACAATTGTTATTGTCAGTGTTATTATTGTCAATGCAATACTCGGAACGATTCAAACATTAAAAGCAGAGAAATCATTGGATAGTTTAAAGAAACTTCTGTTCCTAAAGCGAAAGTTATACGTGAGGGAACACTTCAAGAAGTTGATTCTACAGAACTAACAATTGGCGATCTTGTCCAAATTGAAGCAGGTGATGTGATTAGTGGTGATGGACGTATTATTGAATGCTCATCTCTCCAAATCAATGAAAGTGCATTAACTGGAGAAGTAGAAAGTGTCGATAAAACAACGGATGTGATTACTGGTCAAGTTGTTGTTGGTGATCAAAAAAATATGGTTTTTTCAAGTAGTTTAGTTACAAATGGAACAGGACGTTATATCGTTACCCATATTGGTATGCAAACTGAAATTGGAAAGATTGCATCAATGTTAAACAATGCCAAAGAAAGAAAAACACCTTTACAAAAAAGTCTAGATGATTTTAGTGGAAAGCTATCTATTGGTATTTTCTTTATTTCACTCATTGTTTTATGTTTAAATCTCTTTTTAGCAAAACAATCTTTAATTGATTCTTTAATGATTGCTGTCGCTTTAGCAGTTGCAGCAATTCCAGAAGCATTGAGTTCAATTGTCACAATTGTTTTATCAATGAGTACTCAAAAAATGGTCAAAGAAAATGCGATTATCAAGAACTTAAATTCAGTTGAAAGTTTAGGGTGTGTCTCTGTCATCTGTAGCGATAAGACAGGAACTTAACCCAAAATAAAATGACACCACAAACAATTTATTTTTATAATCATTTAATGAAAATTTCTGAATTAGATAATCGTCATCATGATCACAGTGTCTTATTAAAATCTTGTTTATTATGTAATAATGCAGTTATCAACGGTGAACAAAGAATTGGTGATCCAACTGAACTTGCTTTAATTGATTTGGTTCATGAATATACAAAGAATGATATTGAATTCAAACATACTGCAGTGAGAACTTCTGAATTACCTTTTGATTCTGATAGAAAATTAATGAGCATTTCTTCTTTAAATCATATTTATACAAAAGGTGCTCCTGATGTTATTATTAAAAGATGTTCAACAATATTAATTAATGGTATTAAAGAACCCATTACAAAAAGACATCTAGATGCGATTGAAAAAGAAAATCAAAGATGTGCAAACAATGGTTTACGTGTTTTAGGTTTTGCATATAAAGATTACAGAGGAAATCAAGTCACATTAGAAGATGAACATGATTTAACATTTATAGGTTTAGTTTCTTTAATGGATCCACCACGTATTGAAAGTCAAGATGCGGTAGCTAAATGTAAGATAGCAGGTATTAAACCTATTATGATTACAGGTGATCATGTTGTGACTGCCAGAGCAATTGCTACGCAAATTGGGATTTATGAAGATGGGGATTTATCTATTGAAGGTTATGAATTAGATAAGATGAGTGAAGAGGAACTTGATGAAAAATTACCTCATATTAGTGTTTATGCAAGAGTTGCTCCTGAGCATAAGATTAGAATTGTAAAAGCCTGGCAAAAACGTGGCGATATCGTCGCAATGACAGGTGATGGTGTCAATGACGCTCCAGCATTAAAACAAAGTGATATCGGTGTTGCAATGGGAATAACTGGAACAGAGGTTTCTAAAGATGCAGCAAGTATGATCTTGACTGATGATAATTTTTCAACAATTGTTAAAGCAGTGATCACTGGACGTAATGTTTATCGTAATATTAAAAATTCGATCAACTATTTATTATCTGGTAACTTTGCTGGAATTCTTTGTGTTTTCATTGCATCATTACTTTTATTGCCAACACCTTTCTTCCCCGTACACCTACTATTTATGAACTTAATTACAGATTCATTACCTGCCATCGCAATTGGTATGGAAACAGGAAAAAATGGTGTTTTAAAAGAAAAACCAAGAAGTTCTTCCGATTCTATTCTAAACAAACAAACTGTTTTACAAATCACTTTTGAAGGTATTATAATTGCAATTTGTACAATGTGTGCTTATTTATTTGGACTAAAACAAGATCCTCTTGTTGCATCTACTATGGCATTTGCTACAATTTGTCTAGCTCGTCTATTACATGGTTTCAATTGTCGTAGCAATCTTCCATTAACAAAGATTGGTTTTTATACAAATCGTTCAAGCATCTATGCATTCTTAATTGGATTTTCTTTACTGCATGTCATTTTATTCGTGCCATTTATGCACAGTTTATTTATGATTCAAACAATCTCGATAACTCAATTATTTGTTATTTATGCATTTGCATTGATTCCTACTATAATTATTCAGACTAAAAAATATTGGTCATCTGTTAAAATTAATAAATAAAATTTTATAAAATGCATCAACATATATTATAAATGATTGCATAATATATTTATGTTCTCTGTAACGAGATGTTATAAAAGTAGTTACAGGTATGACACAGTGGCACTCCTCTAGTGATATCAAATAGACAGACTCATCCCAATAAACAAATAGAGATATGGTTTTCTTACAAGAAAATCATATCTTTTTAATTACTGATTTTTTGTAGCATATTTTCTATGTTTTCTTTTGACTCATAAAGACAAGTTTTTATTTGTGACATGTCTAAATCAAATTGATAAGAACTGTACTCGAACATAATACTTGTAAAATTTAATAAACTATAAACACTCATAATAATATCATCAAGTTCTACATCTTCAGGATAATATGTTTTTAATTTTTCTTCACCATATTCTTGTTTTAATTCTACTTTTATCACTTTGACTTTTTCATTCATGACTATCCACTCCTTGCTAGCATTATCGATGAATAATCATGAAACATCTAGTCTTGTATATATAATTTTTTGAGTTAAGATTACACACTTAACTTTTTGACTCGTCATACAATACCCACCATAAAACTCCATAGCCGATAGTATAAAATCAGTTATTCCTTTATCGTCAGATATATTGATATATTGTATAAGTTTTTCTTTTTGCTCCTTTGATACCAAAAATGTTATTTTTTCTCTAGTTTCTGCCATAATCTCCTCCTATTAATGTTATTTACACCCTCTTTTATTTCTAAATTAGTCCCATTTTATCAAGATAAATTCAATTGTTATTAAAGATCCTACACCCACTTTTACACCTAGCCTTTAACCTGCACAGTCAAATTCATGATTTGAATAATTAATATATCCTCATAACGTTAAAAAAGAAATCTTCATTTTAAGATTTCTTTCATATTTCGCCACACGTTCTCTTATAATTCATAATGGCATTATTCCTTTATTTTTCCTTACAAATCGCACACGGTTGAATTTTGGAGCGAACACGCCCTCATTAATAAACAATATGTATCTTCACTTTGCAATTTCCATAACTATGATGAAACTCATCATTGTACTTTGATAAGTCAATATTTAACATTCCAATATAAACAGTTACCCGATGTGTTTTGCATCGTTAGCCGAAGCAATTGCAATACATTTAAAGAGTTCAAAGACACTCATTGTTTCATTTTCTTCAAGATAAACTTGACTTCCTCCCATACTTGCAGCATAGGCTGAACAACTAAGTGTATCATTCCAATTAATCCTTTTTTCTTTAATAGCTTCAAATAATAAAATCATTGTCATAATTTTTGTCGTAGATGCAGGATATAATCTTTTCGTTTCATTTTTTATGATATAAAACTTGTTGACTATTTGCATCAATCAAAATTGCACTTTCTGCCCCACTTGCAAGATTTGTTGCATGAACAACATTGATTTGACAAAAAAGCATCATGATCCCTATTAATAAACATAATCCTTTTTTTAACATGTAAAACCACCTCATGACATTGTATGTTTTTTTGTCATTTTCTTGATAAAAACGAAAAAAAAGAGAAAACTACTTTTCCCTAGATTATTTCTATTTCATGATAACAAAAATCAATTGTCTATATATCTCGATAATTTTTTATGTCATCGTATCAATTGAATCACATAAAGCAATAATACGTAATCCTAAAGGAATTTCTTTCCCGTTGAGGCCATATCGTTCATGATGATGTAAAACAATTTTACTAAAAGGTGCTAACAAATGTGATTTATCAAGAATATTCGCATCTATTTGAGGATGTGTCTTCATCATTTCCCATTCTTGTTCATCTAATTTTCCTTCTTTATTTAAAATCGCATCATCAATTCCTATTTTACCAATATCATGCAAATGGGCAGCAATATGCATCATCCGATTTAAACCCAGTAATCCACAAAGAATTTCTGCCATATCACTTACTCTTTTTGAATGTCCTGCCGTATAAGGAATTTTAGCATCTAATGCCGCCATGATACATTCAATAATTTCATGATACTCTAACAATGTACTTTTTTACATTGACATTTTCTTGTATGTCTGCTCATTTCTATCCTCCTGTTATCAAACGCTAACAATTATAACAAAGAAAAGATGATTGTTCATCATCTTTTCTTCCAATAATTTTCAATTGTTTTAATAGATTCATTAGAAACTTCTTGAGGGTTTAATTGAGGATAAGATAAGTAATAGCCTTGTAAATAATCCACCCCTAACTCTAAGACTTTAAGAAGTTCTTCTTTCGTTTCAATACCCTCTGCAATAATATAACCCTCTCTTTGATGTGCATACTCAACAATATTTGAAACAAGTTGTTGCTTATCAAAATCTTTATCAATATTTCTTACAATAGTAAGATCAATTTTTATGTATTTTGGACTTAAATTTAATAAATTAATTTCTGTATTATAACCACTACCATAATCATCCAACGCAAACATTCCTGAAAAACCTTTGGTTTCTCTTTTACGAATCAAAGCTTCTTCTGACATATTTTCTTCTTCTGTTACTTCTACGACGATTTGTGATTGAATATGACTAAAATAGCGATGGAAGCGTTCACGGTCTTCATCATTTAAAGACACCGATGCAATAGAATTAATAAATAATAAAGCATCTTCTTTAACTAATTTATTTTTTCTTAATTGATCAAAAGTTTCTGTTGATTTAAAAATACAAATTCTTTCTACATCTTCCAGTTTATTTTCCTCACGTGCAATTCTTAAAATCATTTCAGGATTTTTCAAAGTAGCAAGTTGACTACGCATTAAAGCTTCATAAGCGATAATTTCTCCATTTTTTGCAGAAAGAATCGGTTGGAATGATATGTTAATTGTTCCTTTTCAATTAATTGATAGAACTCTAAATGCATTTGTCGATCATGTTTTTCATCTTCATAAAGGGCCTTATCAAATTCTGCAAGGTTTCCCTTTGTAGATTTCTTAACTTGGTACATTGCAAAATCTGCATATTTTTTCAAAAAGTCAAAATAAATACTATCTTGAGGATACCAAGAGATCCCAATAGAGGCACTTAAATTCATTTTATTACCATTAGGTAATAAACTGTTCTATGTTGCATAATTGATGTCATTGAAATAAGTCTTTGTCGTATTTCTTCTTGGTTGTCAAAACCATATAAGAATAAATAGAACTCATCTCCTGAAACACGCGCACAAATTGTTTTTTCAGGAACATTTTCTTGGAAACATTTTCCACATTGGCGAATATAGTTATCGCCCCAATCATGTCCAAAGGCATCATTGATTTTTTCAAGTTATCTAAATCAATCATCACCAAAGCAGCAATTTTTAGTTGTTCAGAGTGTTCAAATAAATAGTCCATGTGTCTTTGGAAAGAAAAACGATTATACAATCCTGTTAAAACATCATAATCACGTTCATGTTCAATACGTTGTCTTTCTAAATAACTTGTCGTAATATCTTCGGCAATACCAATTTCACGATCTGCTTCTTTTCTCATTTTCAAACGTACATAACGTAAGCCTACATATTTTTTTATACAGTAAATGCGTTCGTTTTCATTTTCAATTTCAACTTGATAATCCCTTTCTACTTCTTTAAATAATTCTTCAAATTGTTCATAAGTTAAAGGAAGAGTGACCTTATCAATACCAAGCAACAAGAAAAAATTGTCTGTGACATAAACATTTTTACTTCCCTTTTTAATTTCATAACCACCAATATCAATACTTGCCATATTCATAATGTTTAAGAATTTTGTCGACGTTTCCAAAACTTCCTGACTTAAATCAATAATTGCGGATGAAAACTGATCAATTTCTTGAATACCTGTCGCGTGTAATTCTGGTATTTCTTTTACTAGTCTTGAATTATCCACTTCTTTAGCAAGACGACTGATTGATCCAGATATTTTTCTAGACACATAAAAGATTCCAATTAATGAAACAATTCCTCCTAATATAATCATTGAAATTTGTAGGTAAAAAATGATTAGCGAATGAATAAAGTTGATTTCGTTCAACAAGTGACATCAATTGCCATTGTTGTTTGGAGAAAGGACCATTACTATTATAAATATCTAAATTTTGAATTGCTGCATAAGTATTCTTTCCCATTTAAAAATAC
>ENA-OQCS01001177-OQCS01001177.1-human-gut-metagenome-genome-assembly--contig:-NODE-1177-length-13875-cov-2.742726_pt1 | contig 13875 bp, 17 predicted proteins | sample MGYA00242757_ERZ504575 | MGnify/ENA primary metagenome ERZ504575 (study PRJEB26092, sample SAMD00036297) | human gut metagenome | host: Homo sapiens | study: EMG produced TPA metagenomics assembly of...
CATCCTGTAGATGGTGCCAACAGCATGATGGTGGCTATGTAGCTGAGGTTACAGGTATGCCTCAGACACAAGCACAGTCTCCATTCTTGCCACCTATCGATGAGAGCAAAATCAATATGAGTTGGGAGCACGTCAACAAGATGGAAACAGAAGAGATACCATCCATGCAGTTCCCTGATGGCGAAAAGTTTGATTTGATTTATCCTGAGATTTCTATCCCTAAGAGTGCCTTCAACACCAGTCCTACTCCATACGAAACCGGCAATGGTGCAGTAGCTGTAAGATTGGAATCTACCATCGGTATTGGTGGTACAGGACTGGTAGATGCCATTCCTAACGCAGCTATCAAGGCACAGTACGCATCAGAGGCATCTTACTTCAAGAAAGCTGGACTTGACGTAAAAGAATACATCAATCCATCATTTTGGGATGCCGACAAGAATGACTTTACCGACGGAGCATACTATACAACATTTGGTAGAGATAGCAAATACGCTACTGGTGGCGTGCATGCAGATGGCAGCACATTCGATCCAAACACCTCAGAATTGAACAAAAAGATTGTCAAGCGCTTCACTTATGCCTTGACCCGTGGTAGTTTACAGGATGGTCCTGGTGCTAACGCTATCTGGAACATCACCAATGTTACCCGTCAGGATCGACCTTGCCTCTATACCACGACCCCTTGGGCAAAGGCAATGTCCGAGAATACGGATGTGATTGCAGCCATCAAGAAGGACCCTACCTCTCCTTATTATGCAGATGGTACTGACGAGGGAATCAAGGAAGCAGTAGCAAACCTGTTGGATCCAAAAACCAACCAGTTTGACAACCAATGGCACAACTTCAAGCCTGAGCAGAGCATGGACGATTTCTATGCCTTCATGGTATGGCATCGTGGACTTGCAGTACCTCGTGCCCGCAACTTGAATGATCCACAGGTACAGCAGGGTAAAAAACTCTTTATGGAATGGGGCTGCGCCAACTGTCACAAGCCATCATGGAAGACCGGAGACGATAACTACGTAACATCCAAGTACATCGCCGACAAGAAGTTGCCTCGTTATCAGAACCAGACCATTTATCCATATTCTGACTTCGTTCAGCACAAGCTCTATATGATGAACGACATCCATGGATCATGGTGCCGCACCACTCCACTTTGGGGTCGTGGCTTGAGCTACGTGAATACTGGTGCTGAAGATCGCCTGCACGACTGTCGTGCCCGCAACGAGGTGGAAGCCATCATGTGGCACTGCTACAGCAAGAAGAGTCATGCCTATAGTTCAGCCATGAACTTCTACCAAGCATCGAAGAGCGATCGTGATGCAGTGGTTAAGTTCCTGCGTTCTATCTAATCATAAGATATTACAAGAAGAAACAAAAATAAGAAAAGCTGCCAGGCTATCAAAAGCATTTGGCAGCTTTTTTATCAGAATCTACAAATATACGGATTATCTCTTGCTCGTCTCCGAATTATATCGTATTTTTGCAACGGAAATTCTATCAAGATTCCAACTAAGTATGATTAAAAAGATTATATTCATTCTTTACATCCTTGTGCTCGTATGCATGGCAGCCGCCACTATCGTGGAGAAAAGCAGGGCACGGATTATGCCCATGCCCACTACTATGGGGCATGGTGGTTCATTCTTATCTGGGCAGTACTTGCTGCTCGGTGCGTTCTATATCATCAAAAGAAAAGTGAAGTGCGCTTCTACATTGGCACTCCATCTCTCCTTCATCATCATCCTCTTGGGTGCCCTACTCACGCATGTATCAGCTAAAAGAGGCATGATTCATCTGCGCATCGGTCAGCCTACAGATACTTATATGGCTCAAGACGAGGAGCAGGGTATGAAGGAAGAGAAACTCCCTTTCTCGCTCTGCCTGCAGAAGTTGAAGCGAAGATGCACGATGGAACCAACGCCGTGGCTGACTATTCTTCAAAATTCACCGTAATAGACGGAGATGATAAGAGCGAAGGCGAAGTTTCGATGAACAACATCTATTCCCACCGGTCTTACCGTCTTTATCAGTCATCTTACGATGAAGACGGCAAGGGAAGCGCGCTCGCTATCAATGCCGATCCATACGGCATACCAGTCACCTATACTGGCTATGCGCTGCTCTTCATCTCCCTCGTATGGATGCTCTTCGACCTAAGGGCGGTTATCGCAAACTACTGAAGAGTCCTTTGCTCAAGAAGGGAGCCTTGATGACAGCACTCATCCTCAGCATGGGCAATATACAGACACTGCATGCAGAATCTGCAACTGGCAATCTCCAAAATGCTGTATTGCCAAAGGAAACTGCAGAGAAGTTTGGCGAGCTTCATATTCTCTACAACGACCGCATCTGTCCGGTACAGACCTTTGCCCTCGATTTCTGCAAGAAGATATATGGAGCCAGGAGCTATCAGGGATTGACTGCAGAACAGGTACTCTCTGGTTGGGTATTCTATGGAAATACTTGGGCAAACGAGCCTTTCATCAAGATCAAGAGCAGAGAAATGAAATCAGCGATGAATCTGCCTGACTATGCTTCGCTCAATACTTCTTCAATCGTGAGATGGGTGGCTATACCATCGGACAGTATGTTCAGGAATACTACAATGGTCAGCAGGACAAGTTCCATCAGCAAGCCGCCGATATCGATGGCAAGATACAAATCATCATGGAGTTGCGAGAAGGTATCTCATTGAAAGTTCTTCCTTACACCTTCACCAAGAACGTGAAAGCTACCAAGGATCATCCTTCCATCAAGGCGGGTACCACCACCTGGTTTTCACCGGTGGATAAGTTGCCACAGGCCGTAGAGCAGCAGCATGCGCTCTATATCAGGAATGTATTCTCTCTGCTGAATGGCGATGTAAAGGCAGGAAATATCAGCCGTGTAAACGAGTTCTTCGTCAAGATGAAGAAATATCAGGAGGTTAGTAGCGGTAATTCGTTGCCAACAGCTACCCAGTATAAGGCAGAACGCATCAATAATGCCTTTCCTTTTGCCACCATTCTCTTCATGGCAAACCTCACATTGGGTTTCATTGCCTCTTCTACACCATCTATCGCATGACGAAGAAGAAAGAAATCAAGGTATTGAACATCGCTTTGCCTATCCTGCTTGGCGTATCCTTCCTTGCATTAACCTTCGGATTGGCATTGAGATGGATTATCAGCGGCAACATACCTATGTCTAACGGATATGAAAGTATGCTGACTGTTGCCTGGTTCGTGATGCTTATCAGTATTCTGATGCAGTTGCGCATCCGCATCGTGATGGTATTCGGCTTCCTGATTTCAGGATTCTTCCTTCTGGTAAGCCATATCAACCAGATGGATCCTGCTATCGGACAGATGATGCCGGTATTGAACAGTCCGTTACTCAGCATCCATGTCAGCATCATCATGATGAGCTATGCACTGCTATCCTTAACTTTCATCTGCGGCATCATGGGCATCTGCATGCGCTCTCATGGCGACGAACTGCGGGATTTAAGCCGTCTCTTCCTCTACCCTGCCCTGACCACGATGGGGTTCGGCATCTTCATCGGAGCCATCTGGGCTAACGTGAGCTGGGGTAATTACTGGAGTTGGGATAGCAAGGAGACGTGGGCGCTCATCACCTTTATGATTTATGCAGTAGTAGTGCATACGCAGAGCCTGCCTGTTTTCCTCAAGCCGCTGGTGTATCACATCTACATCACCCTAGCCTTCCTGAATATCGCCATGACCTACTTCGGTGTGAACTATTTCCTCACGGGCATGCACTCGTATGCATAACCCATCAGAAGACAGAATATATTTAGTCTTAAGGCAAAATTTATTTTCCCTTAAGGATAATTTTATTTTCCCTTAAGGATAAATATATGATGGTGTTGACATCAATCTAATCAAGAAGTATTCCGGACTAACCCAGGAACAGATAGAAAAATGAAATAAGAAGGGAGAAATGCTCTGGCGACAGAGCGGAGCATGAGCCTGAATGATTTGATGCAGAAGATTTCGCAGCAGCAATAATTGCCCTGCTGAAAACGAAATCCGTTCCCCCACACTCTTTTTATGTTTTTTTAATATCCTACGGTAACAATTGTTACCGTAGGATTATTTTTAAAGCCGTAATTTTGCAGCCGGAAACCAGGAATGGCAGATTGCCGCCTGGAAGAAAACATTAAAATAACTCATTAATTGATAGCAATATGGCAGAAAACAAGATGTTCTGTTTCCAGTGTCAGGAAACAGCTAAGGGTACAGGCTGTACCATCAAGGGTGTTTGCGGTAAGGAGGCTACAACTTCCAAGTGGCAGGATCTGCTGCTCAGCGTGGTTCGTGGCATAGGAACCATACAACATAGCATAGGCGAAGAGCCGACACCAGAGGTAACCCATTTCCTCACGGATGCACTCTTCACCACCATCACCAACGCCAACTTCAACGATCAGGATATCCTGCAAAAGGTAGATAAGGGCATCGTACTGAAGAAACAGCTGCTGCAAAAGGCAGCAAGCATGAATATCCACCTCCCTGCCTATCAGGAGGTAACCTGGGGTGGCGAGAAGACAGACTATGAGGCAGAGGGCACCCGTGAATCCGTGCTCCGCCACGAGAATGCAGATATCCGCTCGCTCAAGGAACTCACCATGCTCGGTCTGAAGGGTATGGCAGCATACTACGAGCACGCAGCCCATCTGGGAGAAGAGAACAGCGAGATTATCAGCTTCATCTGCCGTGCACTCGCCACTATCAGCAACCCTGATGCTGATATGAACACGCTGCTGGGCGTGGTACTCGAAACAGGTAAGTACGGCGTGGATGTGATGGCACTCCTCGACAAGGCCAACACCCAGGCATACGGTAATCCGGAACTCACCCGGGTGAACATCGGCACAGGCAGCAATCCGGGCATTCTCATCTCCGGTCACGACCTGAAGGATATCGAAGATCTCCTCATCCAGACCGAAGGCACGGGCATCGATGTCTATACCCATGGCGAGATGCTTCCTGCCCACTACTATCCGCAGCTCAAAAAGTACAAGCATCTGGTGGGCAACTACGGCAATGCGTGGTGGAAACAGAAGGAGGAATTCGAGAGCTTCAACGGTCCTGTAGTCTTCACCACCAACTGCATCGTGCCGCCATCGCCATCGGCAGGTTACAGGAACCGCGTCTTCACCACCAACTCTACCGGTTTCCCTGGCTGGAAGCATATCCAGGCGGGTGCCGACGGCCACAAGGACTTCTCCGAGGTGATTGCGCTTGCCAAGACCTGCCAGCCACCTAGGGAGATAGAGACAGGCGAGATCATCGGCGGTTTTGCGCATGCCCAGGTCTTTGCTCTGGCAGACAAGATAGTAGAGGCTGTGAAGAGCGGAGCCATCCGCAAGTTTGTGGTGATGAGTGGCTGCGATGGCAGAATGAAGAGCCGCAACTACTACGAGGAGTTTGCCAAGCGCTGCCTCAGGATGTAGTGATACTCACCAGCGGCTGTGCCAAGTTCAAGTACAACAAGCTCAATCTGGGCGACATCAACGGCATTCCCCGTGTGCTGGATGCCGGTCAGTGCAACGACTCCTATTCCTGGGCGGTTGTGGCATTGAAGCTGAAGGAGATCTTTGGAGCCAGCGACATCAACGAACTTCCTATCTTCTTCAATATTGCCTGGTACGAGCAGAAGGCAGTCATCGTACTTCTTGCCCTGCTGCATCTGGCGTAAAGAACATCCATCTGGGTCCTACGCTCCCAGCCTTCTGTTCACCAGCCGTACTGAAGGTTCTGGTAGATACCTTTGGCATTGCCGGAAACGGAACGGTAGAAGAGGACATCAAAAAATATATAGGATAAGAACAGCAGCTACTGAGTTAAGGGAGAATTTGCAGCCGTTAGACAACGTCCATGCCGAGCATATAACAATAAAGGGAGATTTCTTGGCGAAATCTCCCTTTATCAATTGCAAAAAGCAGCTATAATTTCTTTATTTCATCTAATGACAACTGGGTTGCTGCTGCCACTTGCTCGGCAGACAAGCCCATTGCAAGAAGACGACGGGCTGTGGCCTTCTTCTCATCTTGGGCTCCTTCGGCACGACCTTCAGCTCGTCCTTCAGCTCGTCCTTCAGCTCGTCCTTCAGCTCGTCCTTCAGCTCGTCCTTCAGCTCGTCCTTCAGCTCGTCCTTCTTCTCGTCCATCGGCAAGCCCTTTCTGCCAGCCATCATCATAACCCGTCTTGATAACGCTGCGCTGATAGCGCAGATTCTCCATGTGACGGACATAATCATTCTTTTCCGCTACGGTCAACTTATCTATGTCCAGACATTTGCGGGCATCTGCCAAACCTGGGGCCTGGGCCGCCTCGCTGATCTCGCCAGTCTTGAGAAACTCGATCCATTCATCCAGATTGTTCACCGCCAGCTTATCAAAGTTATTCACGCAGAGCAGATAATACTCCGGGAATATGTCTCCGGCTTCGCGATTAGTCTTGCGCCCCTGAGGGATTTCATCACCGAAGAAGAGTTCACTCTGTCGGTTGGAGAGTTTCAGGATATCATCCGGCTGATGCAGTCCCTGGAACATCGTCTTGCCATGATATACATAATCCTTAGCCTGTCCCAATGTGAAATACACGATATTGATGGAATATACCTTGCGCACCTTGTCGTAATCATCGCCCAGACTGATATTGTCTGTGATGACCTTGGAAACTCCATAGAGCATACGGTGGAAATAGGTATGTTCCCGGGTATTCTGTATCTCGAAGATGATGAATTCTCCCTTTTCATTTTCTGCCAGGATATCCACTCTGTTGAATTTATCATTCTCGGTCTGCTGATTGCTCTCACTATCCAGGAATCGGTTGATCTTGAATTTCTCGTTCAACAGCGAACACATAAAGCCTTCCAGCACGGCATAGTTTGCCTTGTTGCGAAGCAGGCGCTTCATCGCCCAGTCAAATCTGATATAATTTGCCATATTCTTCCTCCATTTATTAATTTTCAGCTGCAAAGTTACGACTTTATTTTAAGACACCAAGTTTTTTCGTATTTTTCTTGCTTATTACCAGAACTTTAGCTAGTAAGATTCTACTCTTATAGGGCGTGCGGAGATTTTGCCTTCAAGATTCTAAATGGAGCAAACAATAAATCGGGGGAAAATGCGTTATTGAATATAAAACTTAAATGTATGAAAGAATCAATATTCGTTACCTTGCAGAAATGCACAGTGTTTGAGGGGTTTACTCCAGAGGAAATCAGAGAGGCACTGTCGATGGTAAGCTACCGGATGGTGGAGCTTGCTGCCAGGGAAACCTATGTGCTGGCAGGAATGCCCTGCAGATATGCCGACATCATTGTCGAGGGGGAGATGATAGCCCGCATGTCAGGATTGTCGGGCAAGCAGCTCAGATAGAGCGGTTGGGCGAATCGATGTTGATAGCCCCTGCCTATATCTTCGCACATAATAACGAGATGCCCGTAAGCGTGGAGACAAGCAAGAAGACCACCCTCCTGCGCATGAGGCCTCGGAACTGAAACTGCTGATAGATACTGATGAGCGCATACGCTGGAACTTCATCCAGCACCTGTCAAGGATAGATATCTTCCTTTCGCAGAAAATGCGCATGCTCTCCCTTTCTCCGTCAAGGAGAAGGTGGCGCAATACCTCATCAAGATGCTACCGAACAGCAGAGCAGAACCATCCATCTGGATGTCAGCCGACAGGAAATGGCAGATATCTTCGGTATCCAGAAGTTCTCGCTCCTCCGCTGCCTCTCCGAATTCGAGGAGAAGGGTGCCATCAGGATTGAGGGCAAGACCATCACCATACTCAACTCGGATGAAATGAAATAAGGAGCAGGAATGAGAGGAAAGGAGAGAGAAAGAACCGATGAAGACGAAGTTCTCCACCTGCGCCTCCAGAGCCCATCTTCAGCACCACATCCGCTGCATCGGTTTGAAATCCCCCATTCCTATCACATTGCAGACTACATCCTGGTTGCTGGGGGATAACATATCCCCAGAGCATAAAGAGGTTAGGACATTTATTAGCGGCGGATTGTAAATCCGCCGGAACGCCTAACGGAGGAAAGGCATATCCGACGCTACGAAATTACCTTAATATATATGTGAAACAAGACGATTATGAGAAAAAACTGCCTTAAAATTTGGAGGTTACAAATATTCTGCGTATCTTTTCATAAGATTTAAAAAGAATGACGTATGAAACAGGTAGAAGAAACATACATCAGCTTGCTGACCGACTTCGGTTTCAAGCGAATATTTGGAACGGCAATGAACAAGAATTTACTGATTTGCTTACTCAACAGCTTTTTTAATGGCCGACAGGTTATGAAGGACGTGTCGTATCTGAATCCAGAGCACGTAGGAGGCAAGTAAGATGGCATATCGTGATATCAAAAACTCTATTGATACGGCGAAGCAAGAAGGTAAGAATGAGAAAGCCTTGGAAATTGCCAAGAACATGCTTGCCGATGGTGTTGACATCAATCTAATCAAGATGTATTCCGGACTAACCCAGGAACAGATAGAAAAAATGAAATAACTAATAGAATAAAAAAATGAAGAAAAAATCAAGTTGGTAGGCTGGAGCATCCTAGGAATCCTGCTCATAGCTGTAGCAACATTACTGTTGGCACGCTTTGTTTTCAATAAACAAGTGGAAGCTTACCTTTGCAATTCGCTGAAGAATGAAATGGTAGAAAAATTAAAAGACGCTGGCAAATATGTACCAGATACTACGTCCTATCATTTTGCATATCAGAAAGATTCTGTCCAATCACAAAAAATCCGTGAATATTTCAAACTCGATACAGTTGTATCTTCCACAATGCCAACATGGGACAAGGCCATTTCACTGGCACGTTTTGTAGCGGAAAACATTCCTCATGCCAATCAAAAGATTAATCCTAAGAGACGTAATGCTATAGATCTCTGGAAATACACTCGATCGATAGAGCCTGCATTCTACTGTCGATTACACTCCATCCTCTTACACGAACTATTGCTGTCTGAGGGTATTGTAAACCGCATTGTAACTTGTCATCCCGCAGATTCCGAGGATTCCGACTGCCATGTTGTTAACCTGGTGTGGCTGCCAGAATTACAGAAATGGGCTATGCTAGACTCGGATATGAAAGCTTGGGCAGAAGATGAAAAAGGCACTCCACTTTCTCTTACAGAAATGTGTGAGCGATATATTGACGGCAGAGAAATCGTTTACCGTCCTCTCTTGAATTCAGATAATGATTTTGTTTATTACAGGGCATATTGGGCAAAAAAACTTATACTGGTTTGATACTTGGGAGACAACAGGCTATGGTCGCGAAGATAATAATCCTGCTTATCGAAACAATAATCGCCATATCGTGCTTGTTCCTTCTGGATTCAAAGGTTTTGAACTTCCCGACCATTCAGTACTGACAACAGATACTTCACGTTTCTGGGCAGCTCCCCAAAATTAGTAACTGCCATTTACTAGATCTACCCCAGGAACAAATGAAATAGGCTTCAATGGCAAATGAAGCCTATTTCATTGTCCAACGAAGTTCTTTCATGTGCTCATGAAATACTTTCGTTTTTATTGCTTTTTCTACTATATTTTATTCCATAAAGACAGAGCGCCAAAGACTGTAGCGCGCTTCAGGATTCAACCGCTCCAAATGCCGGAAGACGGCTTGCATATCCGAACGGCGGGTAGTCTCTTCGTAAGGACACAACGCTTCTGCTTCGTGAATTGCAACTCTTCTGCCACCTGACGGATATCCGCCTCATGCACCAGACAGAGGGGACGGATGATGGTAAGCGGATAATGTTTTAAAGGAAGACTGGGCTGCATAGTGGAATGAGAACCCTCGAAGGTGATATTCATCAGGAAAGTAACGAGGATATCATCCATGTGATGGCCCAGAGCTATCTTATTGAACCCGTGGCTTACAGCAAACTCGAAGAGCGTCTTGCGGCGGTTCCACGCACAGAGAAAACAACGGGTCTTGCGGGGATCGGTGGATTCATTGAAAGAACTATGCAGAATATGAAGTTTGATGCCATTCTCTGCACAAAATGCCTGCAGATAAGAACGGTCAGTCTCGTAAGGGATGTTATCCATAATGATATGCGCCGCCTCTACCTCGATATGCGGCTTATAGATGCGGGCACGCTGAGCCAAGAGGCGCAACAGTTCCAGGGAATCCTTTCCGCCGCTCAAGGCAATGAGAATCCGGTCACCATCCTCCAAAAGGTGATAATCCACGCATCCTTTATTGAATCGCTTTAAAATCTTCTGTTCTGCTTTCATCACATTATATTATATAAATGTAGCCGTATATGATATGAAAGAAAAAAGCCGCTGTCCCCTAGAGAACAGCGACTTTATCAAATACATTCCTCATCCTATGAAGGAGAGAAACGACAATTTAAACTTCGAATATATGAAAACGCGTTTTATCGCTTGATTCCTTCTTACTTAGCGTAAGCTACACTGCGAGTCTCACGAATCACGGTGATCTTCACCTGACCAGGATAGGTCATCTCGTTCTGAATCTTGGTTGCAATCTCATCAGAGAGCTTGATACTCTGCTCATCGCTCATCTTGTCGGCACCCACGATGACACGAAGCTCACGACCTGCCTGGATGGCATAGGTCTTTGTTACGCCAGGATAGCTCATGGCGATAGCCTCAAGATCGTTCAATCGCTTGATATATGCCTCTACAATCTCACGGCGGGCACCTGGACGGGCACCTGAGATGGCATCACATACCTGTACGATAGGAGCCAGAAGGTATTCATCTCCATCTCGTCGTGGTGAGCACCGATGGCATTGCAGATATCTGCCTTCTCCTTGTACTTCTCAGCAATCTTGGCACCATAGAGTGCGTGTGGCAACTCGCTCTCCTCGTCTGGCACCTTACCGATATCGTGCAACAGACCGGCACGCTTTGCCTTCTTAGGGTTCAAGCCCAGCTCAGAAGCCATCACCGCACAGAGATTGGCGGTTTCGCGCGCATGCTGCAAGAGGTTCTGACCATAAGAAGAACGGTACTTCATCTTACCGATGATACGGATCAGCTCTGGATGCAGACCATGGATACCGAGGTCGATGGCTGTACGCTTACCGGTCTCGATGATCTCATTATCCAACTGCTTCTTCACCTTGGCTACCACCTCCTCGATACGGCTGGTGGATACGGCCATCGGCTACCAGCTGATGGAGAGCCAGACGGCAAACCTCACGGCGCACAGTCGAAGGCTGAGATAACGATAGCCTCAGGAGTATCATCTACCACGATTTCCACACCGGTGGCTGCCTCAAGGGCACGGATGTTGCGGCCTTCACGACCGATGATGCGTCCCTTGACTTCATCATTATCGATGTGGAATACAGAGACTGAGTTCTCGATAGCAGTCTCGGTAGCCACACGCTGGATGGTCTGGATTACGATTTTCTTAGCCTGCTGGTTGGCATTGAGCTTGGCATCATCCATGATCTCATTGATGTAACTGGCTGCATCAAGACGAGCCTGATCCTTCAGACTCTCTACCAAGCGACTCTTCGCCTCCTCGGCACTGAGTCCAGAAAGCTCTTCGAGCTTAGCCTGCTCCTGCTTCTGCATCTTCTCGAGTTCCTGCTGCTTCACGGCGAGGAGTTTCTTCTCATTGTCGATGCGCTGCTGATACTGCTCTACCTCCTGCTTGCGGCGACCGAGGTCTTCCTGGCGCTGGTTGAGCGAGATTTCGCGCTGCTTGAGCTTGTTTTCACTCTGCTGGATGCGGGAGTTGCGCTGCTGCACCTCCTTCTCCAACTCGGCTTTCTTATTGAGGAACTTCTCCTTCACTTCGAGAAGCTTTTTCTCCTTTACAACTTCTGCCTCTTTTCTGGCAGCATCTATCATTTCATTATATTTTCCCTTAATGACATAACGGAAAAATGACATACCCCCACGATACCTCCCAACACGAGAGCTACCAGGGCCGCTATTATTGTTACCATATATATATTATAATTATTAATATTCTTACTTAGCCAAGGTATCTTCTATCTCCGCAGTCAGCTTGTCCAGAATATCATTATATGGTTGGGTATCATTTTTATCTGATTCCTTCTCGAATCTCAAAGCTACGTCGATGAGAGCCATATACAAAATCTCCTTGTCGCTCTTGCGCCCCTTGAAGATTTTCGCATACGAATTGACGATCTCATCGATCAACTTAGCCGACTTACGATAATACTCCTCATCCTCTCTCGGTATTCTTACCGTGAGGTCGGTATCATATACATGTAATCTGATCTGTAATTTATCTTCCATCTGATCTGCCTCCGCTTCAATAGTTATTACTTGTCGCTCAGTAGCGTTATACACTTGTTGACATCTCTGATGAGCTTGGCGATGCGCTTCTGGGTGGTCTCCATGTCGGAGTCGGAAATCGTCATCATCTTCGCCATCTTCAGACTGTCGTAATCATGCTTTGCCTGAGTCAACTTCTCCTGCAATTCCTTGATCTTGCATCGCGCTCATCCACCATTGCATACAGCTCTGCATTCTCATGCTTGATATCTTCAAACTTGAGAATCATCTGCCTTACTCTTGTGGCAAACGTATTGATTGTTTTCTCACTAGCACTCATGCCTTTTTACTTTTTTGGCTACAAATTTAAGAGAATAATTTGAAAAAACAAATATTCTCCTGTTTTTTTATCTTTTTGGGAGAATATTGGCTACTTTCCCATCTTTTGCTTTGCCTTTTCCACCGCTTCATCGGATGGACGTGGCTCCTTCTTTGCCAACATCAGTACCTGGAAGGTGAAATCGGTAACCCATTGCTGACTGAACTTCAGACGGGTGTTGAAGTGGCGCAAGCCTACCACGGTCTTGAGCACGCTGGCATCCGAGAAATCGTTCTTGTTGAAGATATCGTCCACAGTCTGTGCAGTGAGCTTATAGAGGGTCTTCTTCATAAAGTTGGGCAGACGAAGCTTGAACTTCATCAGGTTGCCCATGAGCATCATCAGATCCTGGGTGAAGTTCTGGAACTGGATGAGATAGGTATTGACATCCTGGAGTTTCTGGCAGTTCTTGCGGATGCTGGCATCAATCTCCTTGAAAAAGTTATCGTCGGTATCATAGATGTTCTTCATCATCTTCTTGACCTGTGCCTTCTCGCCAATGCCCAGACGGTTGTTGACGGTAGGAACATGGAGGCTGGTCTTGAAGACACGGAGGTCTGGAAGCATAGCCAGATTGGTGATACCTAATTGTGAAGCCAAGGCTGCCTGGAAATATACACGGACCAGGGTCATGTAGTCTTCCATTCCACCTACTTTCTTATCTTCGTCTTTACGACTGAATAGTTTAGAAAATATTCCCATTCTTAATCTTATTTATTCATTAATGTTCTTAAATGTTCTGCAAAAATACAATAAAATCGCAAAATACCCAAATTAAGAGATGTTTTTTTTCCCCGAAAGCATGTTTTTCCTATATTATATGAAGATTTTAGGCAGATTATTTTCACCGCTCAATATTTTTTAGTAACTTTGCCACGTTTTTTAAAGACGTTTTTTCAGTTCCGCACAAAGTCTGCATTGACTGTGGAATGTGCAACATATAAAAATAAAAAGGTATAATAAGAACTTTTACCATAAGAAATAAAGAAGAAGATATGAAAGGAATCGTATTAGCAGGTGGTTCGGGCACCAGACTGTACCCCATCACCAAGGGCATCAGCAAGCAGCTGATTCCTATCTTTGACAAGCCTATGATATATTATCCCGTATCGGTACTGATGCTGCTGGCATCAAGGAGATTCTGATTATCTCTACGCCTTTCGACCTGCCTGGATTCAAGAAAGATGAAGTTACAGCAGAACTG
>ENA-OQCS01001178-OQCS01001178.1-human-gut-metagenome-genome-assembly--contig:-NODE-1178-length-13859-cov-2.728809_pt1 | contig 13859 bp, 23 predicted proteins | sample MGYA00242757_ERZ504575 | MGnify/ENA primary metagenome ERZ504575 (study PRJEB26092, sample SAMD00036297) | human gut metagenome | host: Homo sapiens | study: EMG produced TPA metagenomics assembly of...
GTAAAAACTCCTTATTCTGAATATGTACCAAATACGGTGTTAAATATAGATATTCGGACTGCTACCAGACTTCCATTACAGGTCATTGCTACATATCGCCGGAAAAGATCTGACTCCGTATATAACGCCCGGTCACCGCTCGTCCCACCGTTATCGTTATCTCCGACTCGCTCGGCGATACCGCTTGTGAGGTGGTGCTTGCGGCGTCCGGGCAATTTGATGAAGGGGCTTTTCGCGTTTTGCGCCTGCCAAGGTGACCTCCGTTGAGCAGGTCAAGTCATTTGTGGGGCCGCGCGTCGATGCCGACCATCGCGATGTCGCCGTGTTCCATACCATTGTCGATCCGGCGCTTCGCGCCCGCGTGCTCGATTACCTGGGTATGCTGCATATCCGTTCGGTCGACCTGATCGGCCCGACGCTTGCCGTGCTGTCGTCGCTCATCGGTGTGCCGCCCAAGTGCGTTGCGGGCGTGATTCACAAGACCGATGACCGCTATTTCCATCGTATCGAGGCCATGGAGTATTTCGTTGAGCACGATGACGGGCGCGGTTGCGACGATCTGTCGGGTGCCGATATCGTGCTGCTGGGTGTGTCGCGTACATCCAAGACGCCGCTGTCGATGTATTTAGCCTATCAGGGCTACAAGGTCGCCAATGTCCCACTGGCGCATGGCATGGAGCCGCCGAAGTCGATTTACGAGGTTGACACGATGCGGTTGTTTGGTCTGATCTCGACCGTCGATGTGATTTCCGAAATTCGCGATAGTCGCTTGGGCGATGACTACGCCCGTGCCGTTGCCGGCTCCTATGCCGAGCCCGAGAGTGTGCGCAGCGAGCTTGAGGAAGCCCGTGCCTCATGAAGCGCCTAGGCTGCTTTGTGGTGCGTACCGATGGCAAGGCCATCGAGGAAAGCGCTGCCGAGATCATTAGCCACTTGGAGGAAATCCAAGATGCCCGTGCCCGCCGCGCCGCCCGCCGAGCCCAGCAAAGCTAGCTTATTGGGGTAGCTAAAAATGCCCGTCTCTAAAAGATACCTAAAAATAATGCACGATATTGGTAAAGCGATTTAGCAATAAACTAGCATTTGACCTGCAAGCATCTTGCATTGGTATCTTCATAAGGTAACCAACTTTTCCTACCGTTTACCGCCATATTTACCACGTTTACCAACCCCCGCGCCCTCTGCGCAAGCCCGCCCAAAACCCGCCGTATAGTACCCTCACGGCTCGCATTCGGCGGTCGATTCGTTACCACGGTCGTGCGCGTAAGTGCATGGAAGGGGAAGTATCGTGAGCGATTGCAAGAGGGTTTACCGTTTTGGAACCGACGCCAGGGCACCTGTGTCACTGAGGGCGACAAATCCATGAACTTCGTGCTTGGCGGCAAAGGCGCAAACCTTGCCGAGATGAGCCGCATCGGTCTGCCGGTTCCCGGTGGCTTTACCATTACCTGCCAGACTTGCGTCGAGTACTCCGGTGCCGGCAATGTGTGGCCCGAGGGCGCACTCGATGAGATCGTTGCCGCTGAGGCGGACCTCGAGGCCCGTTGCGGCAAGAAACTCGGCGATGCCTCCGATCCGCTGCTCGTGTCGGTTCGCTCGGGCGCTCCGTTCTCCATGCCCGGCATGATGGACACGGTCCTCAACCTGGGCCTCAACGACGATTCCGTCCGGGGCCTTATCGCCCAGACGCAAAACCCGCGTTTTGCCTGGGACAGCTACCGTCGCTTTATCCAGATGTTCTCCACGTCGTCATGGGCGTCGACGCGACCTATTCGAGAACGCCCTGACCCAGGCCCGCCTGTCGCCGGCGTTCGTGTCGATTCCGAGCTTTCGGCCGAGGACCTGCAGGAGCTCGTCGAGACCTTTAAGGGCATCTTCTCCGAGAACGTCGAGGCGACCCTGTATCCCGAGCTCGAGGTCGCCGACGGTAAGCCCGTTTTCCCGCACGATCCGGAGCTCCAGCTGCGCCTTGCCATCCAGGCCGTCTTTGGCAGCTGGATGAACGAGCGCGCCTGCATCTACCGCAAGCAGCACGGCATTTCCGACGAGCTCGGCACCGCCGTCAACGTCCAGGCCATGGCCTTTGGCAACAAGGGCGAGACCTCTGCGACCGGCGTCGCCTTTACGCGCAACCCGGCCGACGGCACCAAGGAGTTCTATGGCGACTTTTTGGTGAATGCCCAGGCGAGGACGTCGTCGCCGGCATCCGCAACACCGAGCCCATCGCCGACCTCAAGACCACCTCGGGCCTCGAGTCCGCAGGCGAGGAGCTCGAGCGCGTGTTCCTGACGCTCGAGGATCATTACCGCGATATGTGCGATATCGAGTTTACCATCGAGCAGGGCAAGCTCTGGATGCTCCAGACCCGCGTGGGCAAGCGCACCGCCACTGCGCCCTGCGCATTGCTATCGAAATGGTCGAGGAGGGCCTCATCACCCGCGAGGAGGCTGTGAGCCGCATCGATCCCGCGCAGCTCGACCAGCTCCTGCACCCGCAGTTCGACGCCTCCAAGAAGTACGAGGCCCTGGCCAGCGGCCTTAACGCCAGCCTGGTGCCGCCGTGGGCGAGGTCGTGTTCTCGAGTGATGACGCCGTCGCGCGCGCAACGAGGGCCACAAGGTCATTCTGGTCCGCTGGGAGACCAACCCCGACGACCTGAAGGGCATGGTCGCCGCCGAGGGCATCCTGACCAGCCACGGTGGCAAGACGAGCCATGCCGCCGTTATCGCCCGCGGCATGGGTACGCCCTGCGTTTGCGGCGTTGAGCGCTTCCACATTGACGCGGCAGAGAAGGTCGTGCACATCGAGGGCAGCGACCGCGTGCTGCGCGAGGGCGATGTCATCTCCATCGACGGCACCCAGGTATCGTCGTCGACGGCGCGGTCGACCTGGTCTCTGCAGAGCTCACCGGCGACCTGGACACCATCCTGTCTTGGGCCGATGAGATCCGTTTGGACGAGACCGACGGTCACGCCAACCACGTGCGCGTCACGCCGACAACCCCGAGGATGCCGAGCTCGCGCTCGAGTTTGGCGCCGAGGCCATCGGTCTGTGCCGCACCGAGCACATGTTCCTGGGCGATCGCAAGAACATCATCCAGAGCTTTATCCTGTCTGACGATGAGGCCGTGAAGCAGCAGGCCCTGGCCGACTTGCTCAAGGTTCAGACCGAGGACTTCCTGGCGATGTTCAAGACCATGTCCGGTCGCGATGTGGTCGTCCGCCTGCTCGATCCGCCGCTTCATGAGTTCCTGGATAATCCTCGCGAGCTCGAGGTCGCCATCACCAAGAAGGAGGCCGCCGGCGCTCCCGAGGAGGAGCTCACTGCCCTGCGCGCCCGCCTGCGTCGCATTGACGGCATGGTCGGAGTCCAACCCCATGCTGGGCTTGCGCGGCGTGCGCCTGTCCGTCGTCTTTGGCGATCTGCCGCTCATGCAGGTTCGCGCCGTCGCCACGGCCGCTGCCGCCTTATCAAGGAGGGTGTCGACCCGCGCCCCGAGATCATGGTTCCGCTCGTTTCCATCACGGCCGAGCATGTCCAGACCCGCGAGGTTATCGAGCGCGTGATCGCCGAGGTTTCCGCCGAGGAAGGCGTCGAGCTCAATATTCCCGTGGGCACGATGCTCGAGCTGCCGCGTGCCTGCATGGTCGCTGACGAGATCGCCCATCATGCCGACTTCTTCTGCTTTGGCACCAACGACCTCACCCAGACGACCTTTGGCTTCTCGCGCGATGACGCCGAGGCCAAGTTCATCCCGCTGTACATGCATAATAAGATCCTGAAAGACAACCCCTTCGAGACCATCGACGCGGCGGTGCTGGAGCTCGTGCGCTTGGCCGTCGAGAAGGGCCGCGCCACCAATCCCGACATGCACTTTGGCGTGTGCGGCGAGCACGGCGGCGACCCCAAGTCCATCAAGGGCCTGTTTAACGTGGCCGACGTGGACTACGTGTCCTGCTCGCCCTATCGCGTGCCCCTCGCGCGCCTGGCTGCCGCTCAGGCCAAGCTCGAGGCCAAGCGTTCCGCCTAACGTTTTGGGTTTAGACGCCTAGCGTAGCCCCTTCATGCCGCCCGTCTCATTCGTGAGACGGGCGGTTATCATGTGCGGGTTTTGTCTTTTTGTCTGCGTGAAAAAATGTTCTTGCAGCAGAAACCCGCGCGTGTATACTCGAATACGTTTGTTCAACTACGTGCCGGCCAAGGTGGTACGGCACCTCTAGAAGAGTAAGGAATTGCACATGGATTACATCCGCGCAATCGAGCGTCAGCAGATCCGCGAGGACATTCCTCAGGTTCGCGTCGCCGACAACGTCAAGGTTCACTACCGCATTAAGGAAGGCGACCGCGAGCGCATTCAGGTCTTCCAGGGCGACGTCATCCGCATGGCCGCGCCGGTGCCCGCGAGACCTTCACCGTCCGCAAGATGTCCTTCGGTGTCGGTGTTGAGCGTACCTTCCCGCTTCACAGCCCCAAGATCGCCAAGCTCGAGGTCGTTCGTCATGGTCGCGTCCGTCGCGCCAAGCTGTACTACCTCCGCGACAAGGTGGGCAAGGCTGCTCGCATCCCCGAGAAGCGCTAAGAAGATCGCAGCGTCTGTCCACTCGTTTGGACACAAGGGTCACCTTCGGGTGGCCCTTCTTTTTATCTGATTTGCATGCAAGGAGGGCCTGGTATGGCCAATATGACGAGCTCGGTTTCGGCATCGCAGGTTGCCGGAGAGCTGGCGAGCGCAACGTTTGAGGAGATCCCCGCCCTCGTGGAGCATTATCGCGAGGACCCGCGCCAGCAGGTGATCAAGCTTGCGAGCGTGCTCTTAAGCGCCATGCCAAGGAACTTGCCGAGCGCGAGCGCGTCAATGACATGTACGAGCTTATGCATGAGCTTGGCGGCAATGGGGTGGTCGTTGGTGTCGACGAGGTGGGTCGCGGATCGGTGGCCGGTCCTTTGACGGTATGCGCCGTCTGCCTTCCTATGGAGCCGCGCGTCTGGGGCATCAACGATTCCAAAAAGCTCACGCCGGCGCGCCGCGAGTTGCTCTCAGTGAAGATTGCCGAGGTGGCGACGGCGATCGGTTTTTGCCATATCGCGCCTAAGGATATCGATGAGATGGGCATGGCCCGTGCTATCCGTACCGCCGTTGCGGGCGCCGTGGCCGATACGGGACTTGAACCCGACTGCGTCCTCATGGATGGCAACCCTTTGGGCGCCGTTCCTAACGAGCGCGATGTGGTGAAGGGCGATGCAAGATCGCCTGCATCGCCGCGGCGTCCATCATGGCCAAGGTCACGCGTGATGAGATGATGGTCGAGTACGATGCCGAGTATCCCGAGTACCATTTGGCCGAATCGAAAGGCTACGCAAGCCCCGAGCACATCGAGGCCATTCGCAAACATGGACTTTGTCCACTGCACCGCGTGAGCTTTTGCGGAAACTTTCTGCAGACTGAGCGCCTTTTCTAGGTCAATTGTGGAGACAGGGACCTCAGGTGTTTTATAAACCTGCTGGCAGCGGGCCGTATGCAACAGCATTGCTGCGTACGGCCCGTTTTTTGACGGCATTTGGTCAGCTTTGGTTTGCTTCCGGTACTTACCCGCATGAAAGGTGCCCTCATCATCGGGGCAATGCAGTGTGCGGGAAAGGAGACCCCATGAGTGCCGCAAGCAAAAAGAGCAAGACGCAGCAGCTCAAGGAGCGTTGGGAAAACGGCGAGCTCGACTGCGGGGCGATGACGCCCGAGTTTATCAAGGGACTCAGTCCCCGCGAGCTGGGCATGCTGGGCGAGCTGATCACCATCGACTACTTTAACGAGCGCGGCTACACCTTGCTGGAGCAGGGTTATCGTTGCACCGAGGGCGAGGCCGATCTGGTGCTGCTCGATGAGCTCGACGATGTCGTGGTGATGGCCGAGGTCAAGACCAGACGCGTCGCACTGGATTGCAGCACGCGGGTCTTTCCCGAGGAGGCCGTGGACGCCCAAAAGCAACGCCGCTACCGCCGCATCGCAAGTTGCTATCTCATGGAGCATTATCCGCTCAAGGCGATTCGCTTCGATGCCGTGGGCGTCACCATTCGTGGCGGGCATATCGCCGAGATCGAGCATCAGTACAACGCGTTCGATTGGCAGGTGTCGTGATGGCGTTCGAGACGTTTGCCGTTCACGCGGCCTGCATCCGTGGCGTCGAGGCGATTCACGTCACGGTCGAGGTCTCGCTTGCCGGTGGTGTTCCGGGCATCCAAATGCTCGGCATTCCGAGTATGGAGGTGATGGAGTCACGCGGTCGTATTCGCTGCGCGATGCGCTCCGCCGGGTTCGAGATCCCACGCTCGGGCATTACGGTCAACCTAGCGCCCGGCGATATTCGCAAGACCGGTAGCGGCTTTGATCTGCCCATCGCCATCGCGGTTCTGGCGGCCGATGGGCAGATTCCCCGTGACAACCTCGATCGCTGCCTTATCGCCGGCGAGCTCGGCTTGGACGGTACGGTGCTTCCTGTCAAGGGCGAGGTGGCGTTTCAGCTATTGGCTCGCGACATGGGGCTGTCTTTTATCGCCGGCAGGTCCGACCAGCATGTGCCACTCGCGGGCGTAGATTGCGGCTTTATCGACCATCTGTCTCAGCTTGCTCACGGCATGGGCGATGCCGCACGGCACTACTTGGATTCCGAGGGTGTCGAGGCGACCTTTGAGCCCGAGCTCGACTATGCAGACGTGCTGGGGCAGGAAGTCGCTAAACGCGGCATGGCGCTTGCGGCGGCAGGAGAACTCGGCTTGCTCATGATCGGGTCTCCGGGATCGGGCAAGACGATGCTCGCACGCCGTATGACCGGCATCCTGCCCGAGCTTTCCGTTGAGGATCAGCAGGAGGCACTGTGCATCCATTCGGTTTTGGGTGAGAACATTGATGGCTTGTTGGCGGGGCACCGCCCCTTCCGCAGTCCCCACCACAGTATTTCGACCGCAGGCTTATCGGCGGCGGGCGCCCGGTGCATCCGGGTGAGATCAGCCTGGCTCATGGCGGCGTGCTCTTTTTGGACGAGCTTGCCGAGTTTCCCACGGGTGTGCTGCAGACGCTGCGTCAGCCCATCGAACGCGGTTATGTGAGGATCGTACGCGTCGACGGGGCCTTTACCTTCCCGTCGCGCTTTCAGCTGCTGGCTGCGAGCAATCCCTGCCCTTGCGGCTTTTGGGCGATCGCGAGGTGCCGTGTCGCTGCTCGGCGGCGATGATCGAGCGCTATCGGGCAAAGCTGCGCGGTCCTTTGGCCGACCGTATCGACATGATGATCGATGTGACCCGTCCCGACCCTCAGGTGATTATCGAGGGTACGGAGGGTATGTCGTCGGCCGAGTTACGTGACTACGTTGTGCGCGGTCGCGCCTTTCGCTCCTGGCGTGAGTCCCGTATGGACGATGCGGATGCCGAGGCCGAGGATGACGAGACGCGGTCCATTGACGGCGTCGTTTCGACCTTCGAGCTCGATGATGCTGCCGAGAAATGCGTACTCGGTCTGTCCAAACGCACACATCTCACAGGGCGTGGCATCGTGCGCCTGGTTCGCATTGCGCGCACGATCGCAGATGTCGCCGAGAGCGAGCAAGTGACGCAGGACCACGTGCTCGAGGCGGCGATGTACCAGGGAAGGAGGGACCAATGATGGCCGAGGGGACCTTCGAGCTGCATCCAGGCGACGCGTTGTATCCCGAGACCGTTTTGGAGCTTTCTGATGTACCCCAGACGCTCTATGTGCGCGGCAATCCCGAGGTGCTTTCGACACCCGCGCTCTCCATCATCGGCGCGCGCAAGGCCTCGCCGTATGGTCTTGCCGTGGCAGAGCTTGCGGCAAAGGTGGCGGTCGAGGCGGGAGTGACGGTAGTTTCGGGCGGCGCGTCGGTTGTGACCAAGCTCGGGTTGGGCTGCGGTCAACGCCGGCGGCAAACACGTCGTGGTGCTGGGGACGGGCGCCGACGTGGTCTACCCGCGTTCGAGCGCGGGGCTTATTACACGCACGCTCGATACGGGTGGCGCGGTCGTGTCGATCTCTCCGTGGGGCATGGGACCGCGCAAGTTTGCCTTTCCGCGCCGCAATCGCGTGATCGCGGCCCTGTCGCAAGCCCTCTTTGTATCCGAGGCAGGTATGCCTTCCGGGACGTTTTCTACAGCCGAGCTGCTATGGATTTGGGGCGCGAACTTCTTGCCGTGCCGGGGTCGATCCTATCGCCCGAGTCGCGTGGCACGAATTACCTCATTGCGAACGGTGCCTGCTGCATTGTCGACGAGGAGTCCATCGAGATGGCTATCTCACGCATCTACGGCATCCTGCGCTACTCGCGCCCCGATGCTCCCGGCATTGCGACCTGAATCCAACACAGCAGACCGTGATGCATGCGCTCATCGCCTCTCCGCTCAAGGTCGACGACATCGCGGCGCTCGTCTCACTCGATGCTGTCGGCGTACTCAAACTCTTGGGTTCGCTTGAACTCGAGGGCCTTATCGAGCGCATGATGGATGGAAGGTATGCGCCCTCCAAGTTTGCCCTTCACGCCCAGACGCCCTTCGGTCACAATGGAAAACGTGTCAATTAGAAAGGTGTTTGCAGATGCAGTTCGATCAGGTGACGGTTATCGGTGGCGGTCTGGCGGGTTCGGAATGCGCGATCCAGCTGGCAGACCGCGGGTTTGCCGTAAAGCTGTGCGAGATGCGCCCCCAGGTGAGCTCCCCGGCCCACCATACCGATCACCTGGCAGAGCTCGTCTGCTCCAATTCGTTTAAGTCGACCCGTCCGGACTCTGCGGCTGGTTTGCTGAAGGCCGAGCTTGAGCGCATGGGCTCGGTCCTGCTCGATTGCGCCCATCGCGCGGCTGTTCCCGCCGGGGGTGCCCTGGCGGTCGACCGTGTCAAGTTTTCCGAACTTGTCGAGGCCGAGGTTGCCGCCCGTCCCAATATCGAGATTATTCATGGCGAGGTCACGCAGATTCCCGAGGGTCACGTGGTCATTGCCGCCGGCCCCTGTGCTCACCGGCGCTGAGTGAAGAGGTCATGAAGCTCGTCGGTGGCGACGCCCTTGCGTTCTTCGATGCCGCGGCGCCGATCGTCGATGCCTCGACGCTCGATATGGGCGTGCTGTTCTCGCAGTCGCGCTACGAGGAGCAGGGGAGTGGCGACTATCTTAATGCCCCGCTCAGCAAGGAAGAGTACGAGGCCTTTATCGAGGCGCTCACCACGGCCGATCGCGTGGTGCTCAAGGATTTTGAGGGCGGCGATCTGTTCCAGGCCTGTCAGCCTGCCGAGGAGGTTGCGCGCACGGGCAAGGATGCCATCCGCTTTGGCGCCATGAAGCCCGTCGGACTCACGACCCGCGCACCGGTCGCCGTCCCTGGGCGGCGATTCAGCTGCGCGCCGAGAACAAGGAGAAGACCGCCTATAACCTGGTCGGCTTCCAGACCAACCTGACCTTCGGCGAGCAGAAGCGCGTCTTTCATATGGTTCCCGGCCTGGAGAACGCCGAGTTCTTCCGCTACGGCGTCATGCACCGCAATACTTTTGTCGATGCGCCGCACGTGCTCGACGGCACCTTTGCCGTGCCCGGCACGAGCGTGCGTCTCGCCGGCCAGATTACCGGTACCGAGGGGTACATGGAGGCCGTGGCGACGGGTCTGCTCGCCGCGCTCAACACCTATGCCGAGGCTGTCGAGGCGCTCCTGTCGAGTTGCCGCGCTTGGTGCGCTGGGCGCGCTCGTGGGGTATGCGACCGATCCGGCTACGGTGGGCTACCAGCCCATGCACGTCAACTTTGGCCTCGTGCCGCCGCTCGAGGACGGCAAACGCCGCAGCAAGCGCGACCGCTACCAGGCCTACGCGGACCGCGCCCTCGAGGCCCTGGATGTCTATCTGGCAACTCGCCCCGATTTGTTTGGAGGCGACCGGTCATAGCCTTTGACCTGTACGACGCCGTCGACTCGTTTATCGCCTATATCGCACGTGTCGAGGGACTTTCTCCCAACACGGTGACGGCCTATGGCTCGAGGCTGGAGCGCTTTGCTGCCTGGTGCGAGCGCGGGGATATCGATGCTTTCGCTGCCGACGTGCGCACCATTCGTCGCTATCTTGCCGAGCTTTCGCGTGAGCAGGTGGCTCCCCGAACGCTTGCGGCGCATCTGTCGGCTATCCGATCGCTCTATCGATGGATGGCTGCCGAGGGGGTCGTGGACGGCGATGCGGTCTCGGCAATTTCCTCGCCCAAGCTCCCGCGCGATCTGCCGGTGTGCTGACGCACCAACAGGTGGAGGCACTCCTCAAAGCTCCCGATACCTCGACGCCTGCGGGGCTGCGCGATGCGGCGATGCTCGAGCTGCTCTATGCTTCCGGTGCGCGCATCTCGGAGCTTACGGCACTCAATATGGAGTCCATTGCTTGGTCCGAGCGAACGCTGCGGCTTTGGGGCAAGGGGAGCAAGGAGCGTATCGTGCCGCTCTATCGGCGTGCTCTCGAGGCGACCCGTCTCTATATAGAGGAAGGGAGGCCGGAGCTCCTTGCACAGGCAAAGCGAAGCGAGAGTGCGAACGGCCTGCATCCGCTGTTTGTCTCGGCACGTGGAAACCGCATGAGTGCCGCCATGCTCAGGAGGCGGTTCCACATGCTCGCGGCGCTTGCGGCATTCCAGCCGATATCGCCCCGCATGCGATGCGCCATACCTTTGCGACCGATCTGCTCGAGGGCGGCGCGGACCTTCGCTCGGTTCAGGAGCTGCTGGGGCATGCGAGCCTGTCCACGACGCAGATCTACACGCATCTCACGCCCGATCGGCTTAAGCGCGCTGTGAGCCAGGCCCACCCCCGCGGCGAGTAGGAGAGGGGTCTCCCGCGCCTCTTACGCCGCGCCGAGGTGTGTGGTTTTGATTGCGGGTTGGCAGGAAGATGCATTCCTGCTATCATTCATCGGGTTGCTTCACGGCAACATGTTTTTATCACGCACGCGCGGCTACTTCATACCGTGGTGCCCGGGCTTTGGTAGCACATGTCCGGGTTGGTTTTGGAGGATGACCCCGCGCGGAGGCAAACCACAGGAGGTTTAACATGGCTACCAAGATTAATATCCGCACCCTGCTCGAGGCCGGCTGCCACTTCGGTCACCAGACCCGTCGCTGGAACCCCAAGATGAAGCCGTTCATCTTCGGTGAGCGCAACGGCATCTACATCCTCGACCTCAAGCAGACTATCCTCGACGCCGACCAGGCTACACCTTCGTCAAGACGTCGCCAAGGGCGGCAACGTGCTGTTCGTCGGCACCAAGAAGCAGGCTCAGGAGGCCGTCAAGAACGCTGCTGAGCGCGCCAACATGCCTTACATCAACCAGCGTTGGCTCGGCGGCATGCTGACCAACTTCGTCACCATCCGCTCCCGCATCAACCGCATGGAGGAGCTCGAGGCCATGGTCGGGGACGGCCGCATGGCAGTGCTCCCCAAGAAGGAGCAGGCTGTTCTCGGCAAGGAGCTCACCAAGCTCCAGACCAACCTCGGTGCGCCCGCGACATGAAGGGTCTGCCCCAGGCTCTCTTCGTCATCGACACCAAGCGCGAGGAGAACGCCATCAAGGAGGCTCAGCGCCTGAACATCCCCGTCGTCGCTCTGATCGACACCAACTCCGATCCCGACGAGGTCGAGTACGGCATCCCCTGCAACGATGACGCTATCTCTGCTGTCACCCTTATGTGCGAGCTCATGCTGACGCCTGCCTCGCTGGCTCCGGCAAGGAGCAGGTCTCCGAGCCGAGATGGCCGCTGAGCCCAAGGCCGAGTAAATCAGTCTTAGTTAATTCTTTTTCATCTCTTTGAAAGGAACACAATGGCCCAGATTACCGCCGCTATGGTCAAGCAGCTCCGCGAGATGACCGACTCTCCGATGATGGAGTGCAAGAAGGCTCTCGTCGAGGCTGACGGCGACATGGACGCCGCTGTCGACGTTCTGCGTAAGAACGGCCTTGCCAAGCTGCCAAGAAGGCTGGCCGCGAGACCAACGAGGCGCTGTAGCCGCGTTCGTCTCCGAGGATGGCAAGACCGGCGCTCTGCTCGAGCTCTCCTGCGAGACCGACTTCGTTGGCTCCAACGCCAAGTTCACCGGCTTTGCTTCTAAGGTCGCTGAGGTTGTCGCTACCACCGAGCCTGCTGACGTCGACGTTCTGCTCGAGAAGCCGATGGGCGAGGAGACCGTTTCCTCCGAGCTCACCGAGATGATTCACATCATGGGCGAGAACATGAAGATTTCCCGCTTCGCCGCCCGCAAGGCCGAGAACGGCGCTCTCGCTTCTTACATCCACATGGGTGGTAAGATCGGCGTCCTCGTCGAGTTTGCTTTCGAGAAGGCCGAGACTGCTCAGGCTGAGTCCTTCAAGACCTTCGCTCACGACGTTGCCCTTCAGGTTGCCGCCGTCGCCCCGATCTGCGCTACCCGCGATCAGGTTCCGGCCGAGACCGTCGAGCACGAGAAGCAGATCTACATGGCTCAGGCTGCCGAGTCCGGCAAGCCCGAGGCTATCCAGGAGAAGATGGCTGTCGGCCGTCTGGAGAAGTTCTACAAGCAGTCCGTGCTCACCGAGCAGGAGTTCATCAAGGACAGCTCCCTCACCATCAAGAAGTACGCTGAGCAGGTCTCCAAGGAGCTTGGCGACACCATTACCGTCGTTGCCTTCGACCGTCTGGTCCGTGGCGAGTAATAAGCTCTTGTAGCTGGTAATGAGCAGGCTGTGGGTTTTACTCACAGCCTGCTTTTTCATGGCTCCCCGTTAAGCCTTTGATATCATATTGAGAGTCTAATTAAAGGAGGATCGCTTTGTCCGACATCCGATATAAACGCGTGCTTCTTAAGCTTTCCGGCGAAGCACTGATGGGCGACGGCCAATATGGCATTGACCCCAAGGTTACCGACCATCTTGCCAAGCAGGTCAAGGAGCTGCTCGCCGTTGGCCACGAGGTCGGCGTCGTTGTCGGCGGCGGCAATATTTTCCGCGGCATGGCAGGCGCTGCCGGTGGCATGGAGCGTGCTCAGGCCGACTACATGGGCATGCTGGCAACCGTTATGAACGCGCTCGCCCTGCAGGATGCCTTCGAGCACAACGATGTTCCCTGCCGCGTGATGAGCGCTATCCAGATGAACGAGATCTGCGAGCCCTATATTCGTCGCCGCGCTATCAACCATCTGTCCAAGGGCAACGTCGTCATCTTCGCTGCCGGTTCGGGCAATCCGTACTTTACGACCGACACCGCCGCGGCTCTTCGTGCGTGCGAGATCGGCGCCGAGATTCTGATTAAAGCCACCAAGGTTGACGGCATCTACGACAAGGATCCCGTCAAGTGCGCCGATGCCGTCCGTTTTGACAAGATTACCTATCACGAGGTTCTCGTCCGCGGTCTGCAGGTTATGGATTCCACGGCTACGGCACTGTGCCAGGATAACCGTATGCCGATTTGTCTCAACATCGATGGCGAGGACACCGTCAAGCGCGCGCTCGCGGGTGAGCCCGTCGGCACGCTCGTCTATCAGGAGGATTAAGCATGGCAGAGAACATCACCGCCCATATGGACAAGTCGCTCGAGTCCCTCAAGCATAACTTCTCCAAGGTCCGTACCGGTCGTGCCAACGCCAACATTCTGTCCGACATCACCGTCGATTATTACGGTGTCCCCACGCCGGTCACGCAGGTTGCCGCCGTCAAGACCCCCGAGGCCCACATGCTGCTCATCGAGCCGTGGGACAAGGCACTCATCAACGCTATCGTCAAGGCCATCGGCGCTTCCGATCTGGGTATTACCCCCAACTCCGATGGCACCGTCGTGCGTCTGCCGTTCCCGGCTCCCACCGAGGAGCG
>ENA-OQCS01001179-OQCS01001179.1-human-gut-metagenome-genome-assembly--contig:-NODE-1179-length-13859-cov-2.347145_pt1 | contig 13859 bp, 16 predicted proteins | sample MGYA00242757_ERZ504575 | MGnify/ENA primary metagenome ERZ504575 (study PRJEB26092, sample SAMD00036297) | human gut metagenome | host: Homo sapiens | study: EMG produced TPA metagenomics assembly of...
CCCGGCTGTCAGTGGACCAGACCAAAAAATGCAGATGTGGGTGAAAGTCTTTATTATGCCAGGAGCATACCATCCGAAGATTGTTGGGGGAAATATTATACGCTTTCGCCAGTTCGTCGGCTTTCAGCGCGATCAGATTTTCATGTAATTGCGGTCTACCCCCAGCCGTTCGCAGTCGCTGGCGTTCAGCGAGTACACATGACGCCATACAGTGCTGTTGCCAGGGGCTTCCACTTCCACCTGCGCGGACAGCACCTTTTTTCTGTACCGTTCTGGTCGAAGATGGGGCTTTGCCGGTCGATATACGCAATGTAGTTTGTGGCATGGCGGGTATTGGCAAAATAGCCGGAGTTGAGTATTGCTTTGACTTTCACTGTCTCACCTCACTTTCGGACGGAGAAAACAGTTGTGCCTATTAGGCACAACCTGTTTTTCTCGATAATTCGATGGAATTATCCGGCGTTTGCAAGAGAAATAGGCTCATTCTTCCAAAATATCTTCCAGCCGGAACACTCGATCATTCATTTTCAAGTATTCTACGGCGGCGCGGCGGTAATTGTCCAGAGCGCGGGGATTGATTTCCAGTTCGTGCGCAAGGACTGGCAGATTATAGCCTGTTGGATCGCCAGTTCAGACAGCACCTTGTTGGTGCGGTTGTTCAGCCGCGTTTCCATCAGGTTGACGCTGGCAAGGAAGGTTCGCTTCACGCTCTCATTGATGAAGGCCCCGTCGGTTTGCATATACAGGTAGTCTTTGTAGTAGCGGATGGCGTTCTCAAACACGGCGGTTTCAGTGCAGCCTTCTTGTGTGGCAATTTCCTCCACCGTCTTTTTCGTTTCTTCACTAACACGGTATGTCTTTTTGTACAAGTCCATCTTACCGCTCCTTTCTTGGAGATGATTTTCCCTTGTTTTGAGAAAATTTGAAAGCAGTAGGGAAAAATGCAGGATAAAGCTGTACGGCACAAGTGCCGTACAGCAACACGCCGCGCCGCAGTGCAGCGCGGTTTTTTATAGATATTTTGTACGGCTTTTTGTACGGCTTTTTTCCTTTCTAAATATTTTTTTGCCGTCACCTTTTACACATTTTACATATTATCGCTTGTTTTTTGCCGTACATCTGCCGTCAGATTGCACAGCGGTACAGAAAAATCAACGGTTTTCTGTTGCTTTTTGAGTTGTGGGTATACGGCAACTACAACCAATTCTCCGGCGCAACGCGAGTATTGTTGACATACACCTCAAAGTGCAGGTGGTTGCCGGTGCTGTCGCCGGTGCTGCCCACCGCTGCGATTGTCTGGCCCTGGGTCACGGTCTGACCGGCAGAAACACCCAGGGAGGAGCAGTGCGCGTAGAGAGTGTAGATCTGATTGCCGTCCACAACGCCATGGTAGATCTTGACGTAGTTGCCCAGCTGTTATGATAACCGGCTTTCACGACCACGCCATCAGCGGCGGCATAGATCGGCGTTCCCGTAACCGGCGGCAAAGTCCATTCCCCCCGTGCGGTGCGCCTGTCCAGCATCCGGCTCTCCGAAGTGACAGGATATGTAGCTGTAGCTGGCCAGCGGTATAATAAAAGTTCCGTTGCCGCTGCCGGTGATCCCGCCGGTGTAATCTTCAGACGGGGTAAAGCTGTCTGTGTTGGTAATGCCGACCTGGGTGACGGTGACACCATACAGGTCCTCCCAGTCGGTCTGATACAACACTTTGGTCCATTCGATATTGACTTCGGACCAACCTTCCCAATCGTCATTCAGCGTCGCCGCCTGCAGCTCCTGCAGGTACTGTTCCATGACTTCGCTTTCGCCGGTGTAAGAGGGGCTGCACAGTTCTTCCCATTGAGCAACGGTCTGTTCAGTGGCACCGCTTTCGCCGTTCCAGTTCTCGCAGCCAGGTAAACGAGCCGTCACATACAAGTCATAGTGATCTCCGGGACAATAACTTTCTGTGTGGGAGTTATCGCAATCGGCGCTGTCATCGCTGTGGTGATAGGTGCCCCCGTTACCATCGGGGTGACCGTCGCACACCTTCCGGCTCATGCAGCCACCGCAGGAATATGGCCCGCGCTCCCTGGTGGAGAAGGAAACACTTTTCAATGCGACCCAACAGGCCAGCGGGGACATATCCGTTTCCCAATCCTGCTCATAATAGCAGGAAACAATGGTCAGAACTTCCTTGTCGTTATTGGAAAAACCGTTTTCCCATTGCAGGATGACGTTACGGTATTCATTACCGTTACGGTCAGTCCGCTGCCGGTACTCGGCCATTTGCTCATCCACATAGGCATCCCTGGCTTCGTCCATAAGCGCTACGGTCTGGCCGACCAGGGATGTGTCCTCGGTGAGAAACGTGGAGAGGGTTATCGTGAACAGCGCAATGATCGCCTGCAGACCGGCGACCAGCAGAAAGATGATCGAAAGCACCACCGCCACGATGGTGATGATGATTTTGCGGGTCCTCTCATCGGCCAGTTTCTGCGCGATGAGAATCGCAATCTTGGCAGGCATCAAATGCCCCCCTTGTCACCAAACAACTCGGCTTCAAAGGGGAGCGTCCCCACTTCCATGTAGTATTTCCCGTTTCCTGCTTTCAGCAGACAGTGACGCTTGTTGGAAACACTGATGCAAGCAGCTTCGCCATCCGTCAGCTTCAAAGCCTCTTTCATATCCTGGAGATCAACCTGTCCACTGTAAAACAGGAATTTGAAAGAGGACATGTTGATGATCGGGGAGCTGTACCGTCGCACCGATTCATCCAGCAGTCCTGGAGCTGCTGCGTGGCCACACCGATACAGGCGTTATATTTGCGGCTGCGGCGGGCAAAATAGCTGATGTATTTGGCCATCAGCGGCTGCTCCAGGTACATGTACAACTCATCGAAGCTGAGAAGCACCTGGAACTCTCGGAGCAGCACGATGGACCAGATGTAGGTGTTCAGGTTATTCTCCACGGCCTGAAGGCGCTGTTCGCTGCCTCCAGCAGAGCGCCCATAGAGAAGCAGATCAGCGGATTGTTCTTGACGTCGATGGTGGTTGTACCGTTGAAGATGTTGGACAGTTCACCGTAGGTCGGGTCGTTGATATACAACAGGACCTCAGAAATCATTTCTTTGGTGAGCATGGGGTAGCTGTTTTTGCCCAACTGCTTTTGCACGAAATCATACAGCGTGCTGAATGTGGGGTAGTCCTCGTGCCGCAGCCGGTCAAAGTCGGTGTGCTGATCGATGCCCACCGACGCATACATTCCCTGGACCAGAATCATCAGCGCACGGAGAGTGCTGTCCGGCATCTCCGGCATCATAATGCGGAACTCATCTTTGAGCCAGGAAAGATGCTGCAAAAACATGGGCGATTCATTGGAAATCTCCGGCAGCTCGGCTCCTTCCTCTACATCATCCTCCAATTTAATTCTGCGCACCTCGAAGATGTTGATTTTGTGGTTGCCGGAAGCGCAGTCGATCACGACACCGCCCAGGCCGCGTGTGACATCGCTGTATTCATTCTCGGGTCCATGACGTAGCAGTGAACCCCGCGTGTCACCATAAAGGTCAGAATTTTTTTCTGAAGGTAACTCTTACCCTGTCCAGCGGAGCCAGAAATGAAGAACACACCGTTGGTGATTTGGTCATCCCGCTGGAAGATGTCGCATACACCGGGCCGCCTCGGTCGGTACGGCCAAGGGGCATGCCATGGGGATGAATCAGGCTGGAGTAACTGAAGGGATACAGGGCTGCCACGGTTTTACTGGGCAGATTGTTGGAACACAGGATAAAGTGGTCGCTGCCCAGCGGTTGCACGGAGGAAAAACCATTGCGCTGTTCATAGTTCAGCTGGTCATAGGTAATGCCGACGCCTGCAAGCTCAATCTTTACCTGCTGCTCCAGATTAGCCAGGTCCTCCAGCGTCTTGCCGTAAATCTCGATATACACGTTGACGCTGTAAATGGTATTCTGGTTCCGGGTGACTTCGGCGTAGAAGTTCTTGATGTCCATGGTCTCCTGGGCTGCGTCCATTTGTTCTGTGGCCTGGCTTTTGCCGCCGATAACGGCCTTATTACGAATCTGCTCGTCAATCAGCTTTCGCGCATTGTCTTTCTGGAGCGGGGTCATTCGCATGGTGAAAGAAGTGCCCCGCATGCTGGCTACCGTGTACAAGGCACGCGGCGGAATCTGAGCCGGGAAGTTCTTTATCATAAGGGTTCGGCGCATCAGCCGGATTGCTCGGCATGGTCACGGGTGAAGTCAATGCGGTTGGGGCAAAGACGGCGCTGAATTTCCTTGTTGTAGATCGCCGGTTTGGCCTTTGCCATGTTGGGGTAGTTTTTCACTTCTTCGGCAATGGTGTAGATATCCACATTGATGAACTCACGGACCAGGTAATTGCGCAGAAGAACGGCCATTTCGTCGTTTTTTACGCGGTCAATTTTATATCCTTTGCCGACGATCAGGGTGTAGATATCATCCTCCTCAGACTGCGCTTTGTAGATAAAATAATACGCCCGCTGCACGGCACTGGATTTTGTTTCGGTGCTTTCGATCTCGTTGACTACGTCTGCCAGAATGTGGTCATAGCGGCGTGGCAAGCTGCGGTAGTATTCCTTGAGGGCGCTCATGTCCTCGATTTTATCTGTACCGAACATGGTGAAGGGGCAGCGCAGGGAATCGAACAACCGGCACAGCTGTTCGATTTCCTGCGCGATTTCTTCATCTGTCATTACGTCGGTGTTCGGCGGATAGTAGCGGTAGAAGCGGAATAACTCCTTGCCGTCCCTGCCGCCATAGATGCCGCCGTCGGTAAAGCGGAACTGAATCAAATCCTGGATAGGCAAGCGAGAACGCATTTGTTTCGTCAGGCGTTTACGCTGGCGCTTTTCTTCTTTTGCTGTGCGCTTTTCATTGGCGGTAAAGGTTTTTGTGAAAAGCTGGTAAAGGGTTCTTGTGCGCAATGCACCGAATAGATTGTGTTCAAAATCCACCCGTGCCGCACCAATGGCAATAAATAGCGTCAGAGCCATCAGTTCCAAAGAAGTAAGGTAAAATGTTGCTACCACCAAAGTGGCAATCAGAATCAACTCCGGGACTGTCCACCACCACAAAAGAAACTTCTTTTGCAGCCGTGGTGGACAGAGGTACTTTTGCGTAGTCATTTTTCCTCCTTTTTGGTGGGTTTGTGCCTATTAGGCACAGTTTGTTTTTTTCGATGGTTCGATTGTTTTTCTTTTTGCTTTTGCATACGCGGTGGCTACTTTAATAGTCCTTTGACAGCCCCTGCGAAATATGCGACGCCCGTTGGGTTGATATGCGGCCCAGCGCTGGATAAACCATATTTGTCCAGCGTGCGGCTCACACCACCCATACCGAGCAGGCAGCCCATCCCCAAAAACGTATTGGCGATGCCGGTACTCATCAGTAAGGTGATAGCCAGGGCATAAAAAAAGTACTCAAAGAAAAAAGTCAAGCCCACGGCCATAGCCTGGCGAAACCAGCCTGAGAAGGCTGTTTGATCGCCTCGCAAGACACTGGTTTCGTATAGCGGAACCATGGCAATTAAAGTGATGAATTGTACAAAGCGCAACGTGATTTTATAGATAAAAACTCCGCTGCCAATTACGACAATAAAGAAGCAGATCACAGATTCCAGGAGGCTGCTGCGACAACAAGATCAGGAGACAACCACAAGTTGGTCAACGAGTTTGCATACTCTGTTCCCTCGAAATTTGTAACTGAATCGCTCAATTTCAGAAGCTGAATCAAACTTAATATGCTTTTGTCATCACATGCACCAGCTTGGGACCGAAAAGAGCAAAAGCCAATCCAGAGACAAAATTTTTTTGTAACAGCGGACATATACACAGCTTTTTCCTCTGAGCGGGCCTCTAAAATGTCATAGAGCATCAGTATACAGCCGACAGCAAATACCCCCATAGCTATCCAACTAGAGCAGGACACGATAGCACTTACCACGGAATCATCCCAAAGAGACACGATCATTTTACTGACAAAATCCATAATGACTGTCAAAAGAGCCACGAAAATGTCATGTATCAAAGAGGCGATACTGTCTGCTATGAGGTTTAGGATAAATTTTCCGATTACTTCCATTTTTCAATCCCCGATGAAAAAATAAGCTGCTGCCCAGGGGGTGAACATCCTGGGCAGCAGGTTTTTGTACACAGCGGATTAAACAGTGGTTCCGAACACGCCGGCAGCCAAAAGTCCCCAAAGGACGCCGGTGCCGACCGCTACCACCAGACCGATAATCTCCTTCCACATAACTCCCAGAAAACATCCGACATGCATCCCGGTGAGCCTTGAACAGCTGCGGCAACTGGAAAATGCAGTAAATAATAGCGGCGGCGGTGATTAAGGGGCAGACTAGGTTGGTGCCGATAGCAGAGAGCCATCCAAGAATTTGTTTTTCACTTCAGAAGTGAAAGTATTTACATCAATCATATCGTATTCTCCTTTGTGTGTTTTCTAATGAAAGAACTGGTCTTATGGTGTAAGCTCTAAACCAATCGACGGTTGCACCGTCGGTTCATCGGTGTGGGTCGGCGCTTGTTCGACAGGCTCTCTTTCCATTCTGCGCGTTTCAGAATCAGCGCGTCGTTCCAGTCTTTCGCGCCGGGGGCGTTGGCGTTGGGCAGCTTGTCAATCACTCTGCCAGTAAACCCCTTTTCTTCTAAGAGCTTGCGGCAGTTTGTCCGGCTCTTTAGGCCGCCTTCGTCTGCATCCTGGGCGAGATAGATTGTTCTGATTTGGGGATTTTCGTCAAGAAAATTCCCAACGGCCCCTCGTAGGTTGTTTCCAGGGAAAGGTAAGTATATGCCTTGTGGTCGAGGCCGTGGATCTCCAGCATCGAAGCGAAGCTCCATGCGTCCACCGCCGCTTCGGTGACCACCAATTGGTGTGACTGGGGCTATGGTTCATCACACAGCGCTTTTGATAGTCGCTCCCTTCGACCACGTTGCGGTATCCCTTTTGGCCGTCGCGGGGCGTCAAGGTGCCTTTTCTTGCACAGTAATTGATTCCTCCTTTGCCATCTCGTCCGAGATAACAAAGATTGCCTCGTTCGTCGGGATATATGGTTTTTTCCTGCACCAACCACTTCACAATGGTCGGCGTGATTTTTCTTGTACTGATTAAGTAGGCGTAAACCCGTCGCCATTTGTTTTTGTCCTCGGTGGGAAGAATTAGGGGGACCGATTCTTTGTCTTTTGGTGCAGGAGGCTTTGCTGGGTGTGGCTGGTTTGGCTTCGGTCGTTCTTTTCCGTACTCCGGCAGCTGCTTCCGCAGCTCGGTCATGGCCGTGCGTGCGTCGCAGCTGTGCAATCCCATGTAGAGGTCGATCACAGAACCGCCAAAACCGCGACTGTTCCAGGTGAATACATTTTTTTCTGGTGTTATGACCAGGCTATCATGCCCTTTCACGGTGAGCTTTCGCCCTCGTGGTATTACTTCATAACCCTCAGAGCGTAGAAAATCGGCAATGGTTATATTTTCAATGATTGCCGTCCTTAAATCGCTGGACATAGTTCACCTCCATCAAGGTGAAGTTACACCTTTTCCGTTGTGCGTTTCTTTTCCTTTCTCTTGCGGGACAGAATGAAAAGAATAAGGACCACGGCAGCAATGACAAGGCCAATGCCCAGCACGGCCGCTGCGGCCTGCAGGACGGTCCATACACTGGCAGGCTTGTAGTGCGCGGTGACCAGCCAGTGGTACAACCCATCTTCCTGACTGGCGGTGTCCTCGAAGCTGTAGGAGGCCGTCACGGTGCCGGTGCGTTCCCCTTCTTCACCTTCTTCGTATCGGGCGATCCAGCCGGTGGCATAGACGGAGATCGTGAAGGTGGCACTGCGGTTCATCATGTCGGAGCCGGGCAGTGCCTCCCACTTGCCGGTCCATTCTGCATCAACGATTTTGTAGTCCTTGTTGTTGAAGCCGAGATAGGTCAGAATTTCCGTTTCATAACCCTCATAGACCGGCTTGTTGTCATTGTGGGGCAGAACCAGGTTGCCAGGAAGATGCCCTTGACATCCGGCCAGCCGTAGTAGGTTGCGGGAATCTCCATATCCACCCAGCCATAGTCACCAGTCTGTTCAATGCCCACCAGATGGCCGGTGAAGGTGTGGCCGTCATCAGCAGTTATCGTTTCGGTCTCGTTGGCTGTCGGCTGCTTGGGGGAATAGCCGAGGTCCACAAAGCCGGTGTAGCTACTCCGGGGTTCCTCAAGCCAGTCGGCAGAAACAAGGGCCAATGTAATGGTTTTTTCAGCGCTCAGCTGATACTCCATCGTAGAGGGAACCTCATCCAGCGACTTAATGTTTTCTAAGGTCACATCATAATACACTGGGCCGCTGATCAGATCGGTGACATAATCTTCCAGCTCGAACAGCTTGCCGTTCTTCCAAAGAGTATCTTCGGGAGCGGCAATCTTGTCGCCCAGCTTGCTTGTGGTGGCTTCATAACTGGTGGTGTAGGTATCGTCATCACCCGTCTGTGCCCACTTTTTGTTGTACTGGCTGCGGTCGAACACCACATACCCGTATTTGGCGGTATTGCCAAAGCTGGTCTCATCGCGCTCATAGGAGGGCTGCTGCTTCTCGTTGATGATGACGCTGGTGGGCCGACCGTCAGCAAGGACCACAGTGGCATTGCCTTCATCCAGGTTATACAGAATCTTGGCGTTGTAGTCTGCATTGGTCAGCCAGAGTGTGCCATTGTCCTCGGTCAGCGTGAAAGCATAGCCGCGTTTGCCGAGATCGGAGCCGGTGTCCGTGGAATGGGTGCCAGGCTCATCGTTGCGCCAGTAATCGCCGTAGTACCCGGCAGGAGCCTGGCTCTCTACAATGAGGAATTTTCCTTCATTGGAGAACCAGCGCCCGCTATCCGGGTAATCCGTCTGTGTGTCCTCGAAGTAAAGGTATCCTTCTTCGTAGTGTGTCCAGTCGCTGTGCAGTGTGGTTACAGTGTAGTAACCATCTTCGCGGCGCACGATTTTGTAGTTGGTGCTGACCTCATATTGGTTATTCCGCTCATTCCACTCGTACAGTGTCCAGGTCGTGTCCGGCAGGATAAATTCGCCGGTGGCATCATCGACTTTTTTAATGAGGACTTTTGTTTTGTAGGGCATGTTGCGAGAAGCGGTTTCGCCCAGGAACTCATAGGTGGGATAGTCTGGATGGACGATAATTTCCTCGCTCCAACCGATGACCCAGTTGTTATGCTCCCAGGCTTTCAGATTGTAAGAGGCCGGGGCTTTCAGTTCGACGATCCGATACTTGCCCTGGTTGGCCTGATGGTAGTAGAGCACGCCTTGCTTGCCCTCCCAGCCTTCAAAAAAGGCGTCACCAATCAAGTGTACAGTGTACTTGCCATCTTCACGGCGCACGACCTGGTAATGGGTGCTCTTTTCATATTCACCTTTTTCGGGGTTCCACTCCTGGATTTCAAAGGTGGTGTCTGCATCAACCAGGCCGCCGGTGAGGGCGTCGCGCTTTTCCCAAACAACGGTGCTGTACCAGGGATTGTTGCGGAACAGGTTGTTTTCGTCGTATTCTTCCAGCGCCGGACTGAAAACGTCGAGTGTCACCACGCTGCCGTCGCCCAGCTCGATCAGGTCCCGCCCTTATTTTCCGTCAGGACGTGGGCATTGTATTCGCTATCCGTGAGGGTGATTGTGGAGCCATCGTCGGTCAGCCGAATATAATAGGCATGCTTCCCAGCATCCTCAACCTCAAAATTGGGTGTCTCGCGTGAGCCGGTCCAGTCGCCGTAGTATCCATACGGGGACTTGGATTCCACCACGACAAACTGGCCGTCAGTGGTGACTGCACGCTCGTCGATGAAGAAGTCAATCGGCTCATAGTCGGTATAATACTGCGGGTGTTCAGTTGTGGTGCCGTCGCTGTTCACAGTATCTTCTCGGACATCGCACAGAGTATCCTCGTAGTACAGGTTGCCTTCTTCATACTGTGACCAGTCATCATGCAGGCAGGTGATGGTGTACAGGCCCTCGGTGTCCCGAACAAAGGCATAGTCTTTGCTTTTTTCGTACAGGCCGCGTTCCTCGTTCCACTGGTAGAGCGTGAATACAGCATCGTCCACGATGATCTCGCCGGTATGGGCTTCGATTTTTTTGATGATGACTTTGTTCCCCTGCGGGCGGTTGTAGTCTGCATCGTCGCCGGTATAGCTGTAGGTCTGATCGCTGGCAGTGATTTCAATTCCTGGCTCCAGTGTTCGACCCAATCGGTCCCCTGCAGGGCGGCATCGGTATACCCTGCGGGTGCGGTGACTTCTTCGATACGGAATTTGCCCAGGTTGTCCTGAGTGTAATACACATACCCCTCGGTCCAATCGGTGTAGACCGGGTTGGTCACGGTCACAGTGTACAGGCCGTTTTCCAGGCGCGTGACGCGGTAGTTGCTGCTGATCTCGTATTCGTTGGCGTCCACATTCCATTCATAGAAAACATACTCCGCATCTTCTGTGATGCGTCCGCCGGTGAGGGCGTCGCGCTTTTCCCAGGTTACATGCGCCTGCCAGGGCTGATTTGCCACAACAGCAGTAGTGGAGCCGTTAGACGGTACAGAAACAGAACCAGAACTGCTGTCCGTGGGGTCGAAACCGTGCGGGACAGTCGTTTCCTCGTAGTCAATCGTGATTTTTGCCAGCTGGTCTTTTGCTTCGGCAATGGCTGCGTCAACCATGGATTGAGCCTCATTTTGCAGCTGGGCAATCGCGTTGTTCTTGGCGGCTCGGCGGCAGCGTTGGCCTCCTCCTGTGTGTTGTACGGTCCTTCTTTGCCGCTCAATGTGGTGGTGCTGGTTTTTGTTACTTCGTAATGAAGCGTCCAGGTGGCAGAGGCGGCGCCGTCCACTGTGGTCACAATCTGCGGGTCGCCAATGGTCCAGGTGCCGCCGCTGATCGTGCCGCTGGAAGGATTGGGGGTCAGCTTGAAGATGGCATCATCCAACTTCTCATGGGTGATGTTGGCAGACTTGTCAATGTGTACGGTATAGGTCAGATCGAAGCTGCCGCTGGCAGACTGCGGCGGGGCCGTCCAGTCTGCGGAATAGTATTGCATTTCTGGTACATCGGGAAGACCGCTTGTATCGTCATCGTCGGAAATTGGGTTTAGGTCCACAACAACAATGCGTTGCCAGTTATATCCTGCCGGAGGGAAATAAGCGTAAGTATAGTAACCGTTATCCCCAGGATTGACATAAGGGGTAACAATGTTTTCCCCTGACAATGCGCTAATAGAGTTGAGATAAGTTTGTGCTGCTACGCTGTTCGGATAATGTTCAATAATCCAAAGCTGGGTGTCGTTGTAATACTCATAGGCTGTTTTCAGCACGTCATTGCCGGTAGTGGCATAGGTCGTTGCTGCGCTGGCGGCAAAGCTGCTGCCAGCAAAATCATTTGCATCGTGGCTCTTGGACAAAAGCCCCAGCGAAAGCTGATTGAGGCCACCCCAAATATTGATTTGGTTCGCATAGTGGTTCCCTGGTGTGTATTGCCCAGGTTCCAGTTTTGATACATATTGAAATGTGTATGTGGGGCAGCCGTTAGGCTGTCCGTTCAACCGTTGTCGCAACAGTACGCCTCCTCTCCGTTGAACCAGACCAACCAGGTGCTGACAACATACTCGATTTTTGTGATTTTGCCAGTTGTGAACGGCGGCTGTGGGGTGTTGGCGTAGGTATTAACACTATTGCCACTAGAAGCGGGGAGGGATTGCGCTTCCGCGTTGTCATCAATAGTGACATTGAGGGTTTTACTGATGGTGGTCCCATCAGGGGCCGAATAGGTAACGTTGCGGAAAAGTCTTCGGTTGCCTTTACATAAAATCCGGAGGCAGAAGCTGACGAATCTTTGTAGCTGGCGTTCAAAATTTCATCGCGTTCCTTCTCACTGGCGGCAACTAGCTTTTCGGCGGTTGATGTGTAGCTCAGAAGCTCCACGTTATCCGGCAGTGTGACCGTTGAGGTAGAGCCGTTGGCGGGATATTCGACCTGTACAGCGATAGGAACAATAGCGTAGTCTTTGCCGTCTTGTTTTGCAACAGCCATAACAGCATTTTCTTCATTCAGGGCTGCTGCGTCCAGGCGCCCTTTGCTGCTGGCATCCAGTAGGTCATTCTGCCAGGCAGAATGCTGATTTTGGTGTTGCCGGTAGCGACCGGCAGGCCATATTCGCCAATGTAACTGCCGGTCGGAGCATCCGGCAGATCTCCGTAGAGTACAGTGGCGATTTCATCCAGGTCGGGTTCGTTGCTACTATCCCCAGGGGCAGTCGGGTTTTGCATAGCCAACTGCATGGAGGTAATCAGCGCGGTTAGGGAACTGTAGGCTGTCTTAACAGTTTCGACTTCACGCTCCTCATCGGAAAGAGCCATATAGAGATCTTCCGCGGCATAGACGGGAGCCGCCGCCGCATCCGAGGCTTCCGTGGCGGCTCCAACGCTGCGGTCAGTTCGGCATTCGATTGATCGGCCTGCCAAGCCTGGCTTGCCAGGCCCCAGGCGTTGATCGCGGTCAAGATACCTTCCCGGTCCAGCGCGGCAACGGCGTCCACAAATGCCTGGGCAGCTTCGCTCAGGCTGTTTCAGGGGTGGCCGAAGCGAGGTTGCTGCTATCGGAGCTTTTTTCTGTACCGTCATCACTGGCTGCATTTTCGGGGGTTGCCACAGACACAGAAGTCTCCACCGGCGTTACTTCCCCAGCGGATGTTTCGGCATAGATCGGCAGTGTTGTGCTGCACAGCATGCACAACACTAAAAAAGCGCCAGAAACTGGCGCAAGCGGTGCCTATTCATTCTGTTTTACCTCTTTCTTTTTTATTTAAAATTCAAAGGGTGAATAGCTGAATGTTGGGAGCGTTAGCTCTTGTCCCCGCCGTCACATCACCTCCCAGGAAATGCTGCGGTAGGTCAAAATTATCAGGGAAATGCAGGTGATAATTATGACCAGCGTGACGACTCTGTTAGCAAATTTCAAAATGAAAAATGCCGGTGGAACTTCTTCAAGGGGATGTTTTAGCCCGTTCTCCCTGAGAGATGACACGTTAAACGAAATCCACTTCTTTATGAGTAGCAATCCTAGTAAAGTGGCAATCAAGAACGCAAAAGTTGAAATTTCTGGTTGCATAACGACCTCCGTGAATCAATTTTCAAGAAGTTTCTTTACCAGAGGGAATACAGACCGCGTTTTCCAGGTGCGTCCAACACATGCAGAAAGCAAGTCATGTGCAGTTAGCGGAGAAGTGCTATTCCAGAACGAGTTCATAATTTGCTTTTCGCTCTTTGATAATTGCTCCAATTCAATCCTCCTTCCAATACAATACAGAAAGAAAAAGAGGTACGATATTGTCGTACCTCTTTGCGGTTATATTTACTTATCAACCAAACGTGGCGCACCAAAAATGGCAACCGTCTCCGTCATAGATGTGCACAATAGCGCCTCTCGTGAAGCCAGAATTGACCATGTTTGCATAGTGGCCGGAGCTGGCCGACCATGCGGAGATTACTGTGGATGCATCGGCAGGTCCCATAGCGATATTCTCTGCAGTAGAAGCACCGTTATGGCTAAAATCAGCCAAAAGCTGTTTGCAGCGTTCCCAAGCAATATCACCCAAGGCACTGTCCCACGTCAGCGGTTCTACGCCAGCGCTTGCCCGTACCTGATTTTGCAGATCAAAAGCTGTTCCATCTGCATACAACGTCCAGTTGTATGCAATGTGCCGTCGGAACTTGCGGCGGGAGCAGAGCCGCCACCGTAGGTTTCACCGCCTGCGGCAGCGCCAGCGCCAGACCCTGCGCTGCTGCCGGTCGCGCAGCGGGTGCGACGCCGGT
>ENA-OQCS01001180-OQCS01001180.1-human-gut-metagenome-genome-assembly--contig:-NODE-1180-length-13858-cov-4.550870_pt1 | contig 13858 bp, 19 predicted proteins | sample MGYA00242757_ERZ504575 | MGnify/ENA primary metagenome ERZ504575 (study PRJEB26092, sample SAMD00036297) | human gut metagenome | host: Homo sapiens | study: EMG produced TPA metagenomics assembly of...
TATGTCAGTGTATATAATTGATAAATGTGAACGATTCGTTTCGCAAAGAGCCGGATGCGGGAAAGCCGCAAGTCCGGATTCTGTGAGGGGCGTACGACCGCAAGGGGTGCGTCTACTCGACATCTAACTAACCGATAAATAAAATAATGAATTAGTAAAAAGTTGATGAAAAGTCTATAAATGTAATGTGACATTGGAGTTTAGCGCAATAGAGTTTGAATATTGTGGATCGCTTGAATTGTTGGAAGAATTCTTTCATAAATATATTAATATTAGAAGTTGTCAGTTATTAAGGATTAATCCTGAAACGAAGAAGTGGAATTGCTCTATGGCAACAAGGGCGAATCGCAGGGAAACCAGGTATTTGCCGATTTGCTGTCTCATCTGATCAGGGTAATAGAAAATGCCGGAATGCTGATCATTGATGAATTTGGCAATAGTCTTCATAATAAATTGGCTGAAAAAATTATTGAATTCTTTATGGAGAATGTTGCTTTACGCTAAAATGGTTTCATGCTATCATTATTTTAGTTGAAAATTTTGATGGCATGAAGCTATTTTTGATTGGAGGCATGGAAGATTTGAACTTTAACTATTGCTATAAAATTACTTATGAATCAGGGGAAACTTATGACAGACGAAGAAATGAGCTGTCAGTAGAAATTTCAAAAGAAGACTATAAGAAAATTATAACAGGAGTATTACAGGAAAGACCGATTGAGCAGATTGAAGGGATTTCGGATGTAATTGATAAAATGACGGAAAATGTTGAATTTGCGGATCGTTTTATGAATAAAAATGGTTCATTAAGAAAACACCATTAAAGAAAAAAAGAGCTATTTCAAAACTTGAATTTTCTATTCCGAAATATGAGTATCGGCGATTAAAAAAGATGAAGGATCCAATAGAGACATTGGAACGCCCAGTGGAACATATGACTGTTTATCGGAATGATGGTTCCAGTGTGACTTTGACAGCGGAGAATGGACGTGTGAGTATTGTTGACTCCAGGGAGAAGAATGTAAGGCATATTATTGAGGCAGATTATTTTATTTCGAAAATTTTGTAATGATTTATTACAAATACCATTGATGGTGTCCGTATGTATGCCAACAGATATTTAAAGATATTTGATGTGGATAGTAAACTATTAGACGAAAGAAAAAAATGAAAGGACATAAAAAAATATATGATTAGTTTTTATAAGAGTATTGTTGACCAGGACAGGGCTTCGATTGTTATATGCAATCTTAAGCATGAGATTATCTACATGAATCCGGCAGCTGTTAACAGCTATGCGAAGCGAGGCGGTGATAAACTTATTGGAAGAAGTCTGTTAGATTGTCATAATCAGGAATCCAGGGATAAAATACAGAAGGTAGTGGACTGGTTTGGGGCAGATGAGAGCCATAATCTTGTTTATACTTTCCATAATGAGAAGCAGAATAAAGATGTTTATATGGTTGCACTCAGAGAAGAGGGAAGACTGATAGGATATTATGAAAAACATGAATATCGAAACACAGAAACTATGAAACAATATGATTTGTGGTGATGTTATGGCGCAGGACGAATGGTGCAGGCAGTTATTCAAGAATGAGGAAATACGACAGGAACTTACCCGTGTGGTAAGAAGAAAAATGGAATGAGGTAAGTAACAATATGGAATCAAAACAGAAAAGAACAGCTCTTGTCACAGGTGGAAGTTCCGGAATCGGACGATGTACTGCAGTAGCATTGAGTAAGGCAGGCTATATAGTCTATGAGTTCAGTCGCCGGGATGTTCCTGTAGAAGGCGTGAAGCATATGTGTGTAGATGTGATAGATGAGGCTTCCGTGCAGGAAGCTGTTGGGCAGATCCTTTTGGAAAGAGGAAGTATCGAGATTCTTGTAAACTGTGCAGGCTTTGGTATCTCCGGTGCGGTGGAATTTACAGAATCAGAACAGGCGAAAGCGCAGTTTAATGTGAATTTTTTCGGAACTGTTAATGTAAGCAGAGCTGTTCTTCCTTCTATGCGCAGACAGCACAGAGGGCGTATTGTCAATATCAGTTCTGTGGCAGCAGTGGCACACATTCCGTTTCAGGCGTTTTATTCAGCCAGTAAAGCAGCAGTGTCTTCTTATTCCTGTGCGCTTGACAATGAGGTAAGTCCTTATGGTGTCAGGGTAACAGTGGTAGAACTTGGAGATATTCATACCGGTTTTACACAAGCCAGACAAAAGACAGCTTTAGGCGATGATGAATATGGCGGCCGCATTTCACGCAGCGTCAGTCAGATGGAGAAAGATGAACTGAGTGGGATGTCACCGGAGGTTATTGGTACATATATTGCGCGGATTGCACAGAAAAAGAACTGTGCACCAATTTGTGTGGCGGGTGTGAAGTATAAGATTCTGAGATTCTTATGTAAAATTCTGCCGTGTACATTACGGGGAAAGATTGTTGGTTCTATTTATGCAAAATAACTGAAATTATTTTATAGAATCCCTAATATAGCTCGGGTGTCTGGATATATAACAGCTTTTTTCAGCTTTACGTTAAAATAGTTTCATGCTATCATTATTTTATTAAAAATTTTGATAACGTGAAGCTGTTTTTTGATTGTGGGGTGTAAGGAATGGGTAGATTTGTAAATCCTGATAACAGTGCATTTCAGGTGGCACTGAATTCTCCGATATATGTGGATAAAACCGGATTGTTGGAATATACAAACAGCGTACTTAATACAACAGAAGCTTATATCTGTAACAGCAGACCACGCAGGTTTGGAAAATCATATGCTGCAAATATGCTGGCCGCTTATTATAGTAAAGGCTGTAATTCCGAAGAAATGTTTTCAGGGCTGGATATAAGCAGGGAATCGGATTTCAGGACTCACCTTAATAAGCATGATGTGATTCATCTTGATATTCAGTGGTTTCTGGCAAATTGTGATAATGTGGATAATGTTGTAGCGTTTATTACGAAATCCGTACAGGCTGAATTGAGAGAGATTTACCCTGGTGTTCTGCCTGAAGAGAGATAAGTTTGTCGGAAAGTCTTTCGCGTATTAAAAATATTGTTGGACAGAAATTTATTATAATTATTGATGAGTGGGATGTTCTGATCAGAGATGAAGCGGCAAATAAAAAAGTACAGGAAAAGTACATTAATTTTTTGCGGGCAATGTTCAAGGGAACGGAACCGACAAAATATATTCAGTTGGCGTATCTTACAGGTATTTTGCGATAAAGAAAGAAAAAACGCAGTCTGCATTAAATAATTTTGATGAGTTTACAATGCTTGATGCAGGAGTGATGGCGCCATATATTGGATTTACAGAAACTGAAGTGAAGGATCTTTGCGAAAGATATCACAGAGATTTTGAGAAAGTAAAATATTGGTATGATGGTTATTTGTTGGAGGACTATCAGGTATATAATCCTAAAGCAGTAGTAAGTGTTTGTGTGCGGGGCAGGTTTAGAAGTTACTGGTCTGAGACTGCTTCTTATGAAGCAATTGTTCCTTTTATCAATATGAATTATAATGGTTTGAAAAATGCTATAATTGAAATACTTTCCGGTGCTTCGATTAAAGTAAATACATCTGCTTTCAAAAATGATACGGTGAATATACAAAGCAAAGATGATGTGCTTACGTATTTGATCCATCTTGGCTATCTGGATATAACCAGAACAGAAGAACTGCATTTGTTCCAAATGAAGAAATCCGGCAGGAGCTGACTACGGCGGTTGAGAGTAGAAAATGGAATGAGATGATTACTTTTCAGCAGGAATCAGAACATTTACTGGAGGCTACGCTGGACATGGATGAAGAAGCGGTTGAAGCGGGAATTGAGAAAATCCATACAGAGTATGTTTCGAATATTCAGTATAATAATGAGAATTCTTTGAGCAGTGTACTTGCAATTGCATATCTGAGTTCAATGGAATATTATTTTAAACCAGTTCGTGAACTGCCGACAGGACGTGGGTTTGCAGACTTTGTATTTATTCCAAAACCAGAATACGTTTCCAGTTATCCGGCGCTTGTCGTAGAACTTAAATGGAATAAGAATGTCAAGACAGCATTACAGCAGATTAAGGAAAAACAATATCCGGATTCAGTTCTGGATTATACCGGAGACATTTTGCTGGTTGGGATAAACTATGACAAGAAGACAAAAGAACATCAGTGTCTGATTGAAAAGTATGAGAAATTATAAAAGTATTGATAAAACGGAAACCATTTTCTATTGAGAGGTGACAGATAATATGGAACTAAAGGAGAAAACTCCACATACGATATTAAATGAAATAATTGAAGCGGCAAAAAAATGCGGACAGGTTATGCTTCAGGCGGACAGGGAAAATTTTGGCATTAAGGATAAGGCAGGAAAAGCAAATTTTGTTACGAAGTATGATTGCAAAATTCAGAAAATGCTGGAGAAAAAGTTGTCTGAGATTCTTCCGGAAGCGGAGTTTTTGGGGGAAGAAGAGGATTGCCAGATTAACAGAAATGCAGAATATATTTTTGTGGTGGATCCGATTGATGGAACTACCAATTTTATTAAAGATTATCATATGAGCTGTGTATCTATTGGATTGATTCGAAATGGAAAGAGATATATGGGAGTCGTGCATAATCCGTATCTTAATGAAACTTTCTATGCGATTTCCGGTGAGGGTGCATATATGAATGGAAATGCGATTCATGTATCGAAGGATGATCTGGCAAACAGCATTGTTTTGTTTGGTTCATCACCGTATAATACGGAGCTTGCGAAGGCATCCTTTGAATTAGCTTACGAATATTTTCAAAAATGCCTTGATATCCGACGAAGCGGATCTGCAGCACTTGATTTATGTGCCATAGCATCAGGAAGAGCGGAAATTTATTTCGAGCTTATTTTATCTCCATGGGACTTTGCGGCAGGTGCACTTATTGTTGAAGAAGCAGGCGGAATTGTGACGACTGTTGAAGGAGAAGAACTTCCATGCCTGGAAAAGAGTTCGATTCTTGCAAGAAATAAGCAGTAGTTCTGAAATCTGGAGGTGCACGATGAAAAAGTTAACAACAGGGAAAATATGGCAGTTTGCAGCCGGACAGTTTGGATGGGCGATGTTGTCCGGGATTATTTCTAACTGGCTTGTATATTTTTATCAGCCGGATAAGACAGCCATCAGTCAGGGACAGACAGTGTTCATTCCACAGGCTGGTGGTCTTTGGCATATTTACTATTATTGGCGGAATTACAGCTTTCGGAAGGATTTTTGATGCTTTTACAGATCCAATGATCGCCTCTTTATCTGACAGATGTACGTCAAAGAATGGGCGAAGAATTCCGTTCCTGAAATGGGCATCTTTACCGCTGGCGCTTTCTACAGTACTGGTTTTCTGGTCACCGGTTAATAAAAACAGCTGGATCAATGGAGTGTTTTTGCTGATTATGATTCTGGCGTACTATCTTTCCATTACTGCGTACTGTACACCATATAATGCGCTGATTCCGGAACTTGGACATACCCAGCAGGAAAGACTTAATATTTCCACAGTCATTTCCTTTACATTTATTGCCGGAACTGCAGTGGCGTATCTGGCACCTACGATATGGGGGATGTTTATTCCTGCTTTTGGCAGAGTTGGTGCTATCCGTATGACCTTTACTTTGATGGCGGCTATAGCGTTTATCTGTATGCTTGTGCCGGTATTTTGTATCCGTGAAAAAGACTATGTAGATACGGTTCCTGCAAAAGAGTCAGCTTTTGGATCTCTTGCAGCTACTTTTAAGAATGGAGAATTTCGCAAGTTTGTGGCATCTGATATTTTCTACTGGATTGCACTTACCATGTTTCAGACAGGTCTTCCATTTTTTGTCACCAGTCTTTTGAAACTTCCGGAAACAATGACAACTTTGTATTTTGTGGGAATGACAGCGTTGTCTCTTGTATTTTATATTCCGGTAAATAAGCTTACTCCTAAACTTGGAAAGAAAAAGATGATCTTGTTTGCATTTGCAGTATTTAGCCTTGCTTATTTTTATACCGGATTTATGGGAAAAATGAGTTTTATTCCGGCATCGGTGCAGGGACTGATCCTGACAGTCGTGGCGGCCCTTCCTATGGCGATTTTCGGAATTCTTCCGCAGGCTGTTGTGGCAGATATTTCGCAGAGCGACTCGATTACATCAGGAAGCAATCGTGAAGGAATGTTTTATGCGGCGAGAACATTTGCGTTTAAACTTGGGCAGAGTATTTCTATGTTGATATTTACAGCAGTCTCGACGATAGGGGCAGCAGAGGGAACTGGTTATAGAGTTGCTGCTTTTGGGGCAGCAGTATTCTGTTGTATAGGCGGAATTATACTGGTATTTTATAATGAGAAAAAGATTAATGGGATTATTAATAGGCACCAGTAAAGATTATAATACAGGCATGTATCGAATGGTGAAAAGCAGATAGCAACAGAATTATGAAAAAGTAACAGGAGTACATACGAATGGAAATAATACATGAGAATGAATATTTGTATAAAATGAATGATGAAATAGAACCATATCTTGCAACGCACCGTCAGGAGGGGTACGTTCCTGGTGCAGAGGATCATCTGCACCAAAAAGACACGGGGATAGTGGGGAAAATTCATGTACAGCGTTACCTGGCAGAGAAACCGAAAGGCGTGATTATAATCAGTCATGGTTTTACAGAAGCAGCGCCGAAATATGATGAGATGATTTATTATTTTCTGAAGGCTGGATATCATGTGTATATGCCGGAACATATGGGACATGGACAAAGTTATCGCCTGACATCAGATCCATCTCTTGTACATATAGATACCTGGAAGCGATATGTGAGGGATTTTTTGAAAATATGCCATGTGATAAAAAAACATACCCTGAATTACCGCTGGTTCTTTTTGCTCATTCCATGGGTGGGGCAATTGGTACAATCGCAGCTGCATGGGAACCGCAACTGTTTCAGAAGATTATATTGAATTCTCCTATGCTCCGCCCGCTTACCGGAAATGTTCCCTGGCCATTGGTGATCGCTATTGCACAGACGAAGTGCCTTTTGGGAAAAAAGGAAGACTATGTGGCTGGTCAGAAGCCTTATGATGGTAGTGAGACTTTCGAAACCAGTGGATGTACTTCCAGACCGAGATTTGAAAAATATAATGAGCTGCGTAAAGAGAATAAAAAATTCCAGGTTAGTGCAGCTTCTTATGGATGGCTTCTGGCGTCTGTAAAAATGAGCTGGTACATAAAATATTGCGGATGGAAGAAACTGTCAGCACCTGTTTTGCTATTTCAGGCAGAAAAAGATGATTTTGTATCTGTAAACGCATTGAGAAAATTTGCAGAGAAAATCAATCACAGAGGAATCACTTCCTGTGAATATGTTTACCTGCCGGGAACCAGACATGAGACCTACTGCAGCGGTGACAGGACGATGGAAATGTATTTAGATAAGATTATGAAGTTTCTGGATTCATGTAGCGGGGAGATGTTTTCTCATTATGAGGTGTTGAGAGAGTAAGTCATTGTCTGAAAGTTATATAAAACCTTTGGAATGTTGCTTTACGCTAAAATGGTTTCATGTTATCATTATTTTAGTTGAAAATTTTGATGACAGGAAGCCATTTTTGATTGTGAGGTGTAATGAATGGGGAGAGTTTTTAATACAACGGGTGTGTGTATTCCGGAGAAGCATTATATGGTAAATATTAATGGTCGTTTACAACAGATTAAAGTGCTTGTGGATGAGGGAAAATATTTTACCATTAACAGGGCCAGACAATATGGTAAAACTACAACTTTGCGCGCACTGGCAGAAATGCTTCGGGATGAATATTATGTTGTATTACTTGATTTTCAGACATTTGACAATGAGAAATTTAGTAATGGAAATGTGTTTTCAGTAGCATTTGCTGGTTCTTTTTTGCGTGTATTTCGCAGAAACTGTAAGACTATGAATAACGAAATGGCCTCAGTTATAGACGAGATGAGAAAGGATGCCGATTATGCTAACAGATACTTTTCTCTGAAAGAGCTATTTGAGGGATTAAGTGATATATGTGAAGCGGCAGACAGAAAAATAGTTCTTATGATTGATGAAGTAGACAGTGCAGCGAATAATCAGGTTTTTATTGATTTTCTGGCACAGCTTAGGGCACAGTACCTGGACAGAGAATTTTATCCGGGATTTCAGTCGGTGATTCTGGCAGGAGTGTATGATATTAAGAATTTGAAGAGAAAACTCAGACCAGAGGAAGGACATAGATATAACAGTCCATGGAATATTGCCGCAGATTTCAGCATCGAAATGAGTTTTTCTGAATCAGAGATAGCAGGGATGTTGCAGGAGTACGAAATTGATCATCGTACAGGGATGAATATATCAAAAATGTCAGAATTGCTATATGCGTATACAGCGGGATATCCGTTTCTGGTTTCAAGAATCTGCCAGCTGATGGATGAAAGGGTACGGGACGAATATGAAAATCTGAAATTGGTATGGACGGAAAATGGTTTTAATGAAGCAGTGCGTATTCTGCTTGCGGAGAAGAATCCTTTATTTGAATCATTAGTTGGAAAAATATGCGATTATCCGGAGTTAAGTGTTATGCTGAAAACATTACTTTTTACAGGAAGAAATATCGCGTATAATCCGGATGAAACCTCGATTGATATGGCTCAGATGTTTGGCTTTATTAAAAATCAAAATGGGAATGTGGTTATTGCAAACAGAATTTTTGAAACGAGATTATATAATTATTATCTTACAGAAGCAAAGATGCAGCAGACAGAGATATATAAGGCAGCCCTGCAGGACAAGAGTCAGTTTATAGTTAATGGATATCTGGATATGGAAAGGATATTGGAACGTTTTGTTGTTCATTTCCAAGATATTTACGGGGAATCTGATGAAAAATTTCTGGAAGAGCAGGGGAGGAAGTTCTTTTTACTATATTTGAAACCGATTATTAACGGGACAGGAAATTATTATATCGAATCCAGAACAAGAGATCTTCGAAGAACAGATGTAATTGTAGATTACCATGGACGGCAATATATAATTGAATTAAAGATATGGCACGGTGACGAGTATAATAAGCGGGGAGAACAGCAGCTTTTTGGATATCTGGAAGATTATCATGTGGATAAAGGATATATGCTTAGCTTTAATTTTAACAGGAAAAAACAGTCGGGAATCCGGAAAATTATAGTGAATGGGAAAACGATAGTGGAGGCAGTGGTATAAATTAATTCACCAGAAAAAGAAAACCATTTTTTGAATAGTCATATGTGATGCTGGCGATTTTAAGTGACGAAGAACTTGGAGATAAGATAACAATGGAGCAATATTATTACAACCATATGAATAAGGCGCAGCAGGCTGCATATCACAGCATTCTTAGCGGTGTGAAAAACCTGGCGGATGAATTTCAGATTCCGGCATTAGAGGGAGAAGAACTTTATAATGTTTTTTTCAGATGCGTCTGGATCATCCGGAGATATTTTGGGTGAGCAGTTATAAATACCGGTATTATAAAAACTCTCCGAATCTGATTTTTATTCCGGAGTATCTTTTTGATAAAAAGAAGATTTGCGAACATCAAAAGGCTATGACTGCCAGAGTTGAGAAGCTGATTCGCCCGGCTCAGAAGCTGTCTGAATGGGAGAAAGAGAAGTATGTGCATGATTTTATCTGTGAAAATATCCGCTATGACAAACTGAAAAAATCATATTCCCATGAAATTATCGGACCGTTGGGGCAAGGCGTTGGTGTTTGTGAGGGAATCGCAAAAGCAGTAAAGGTTTTGTTAGATGCACTGGGAGTCTGGTGTGTGATTGCAATCTGTGGAAATAATCCTGAGAAGGGGATTAAGTATCGCCACACATGGAATATCGTAAAAATAGGAGGTACATATTATCATCTGGATGCGACCTTTGATAATACTCTGGGGAAAGATCGTGAGACTTCTGAAATCCGCTATGATTATTTCAATCTGGATGATTCACAGATTTTCAGGGATCATGAGCCTCTTATTGCGCCGGCGCCTCACTGCGGTGATCATGAGCACTTTTACTATAAGGAGAAGAAGCTTTCTTTTACTAAGAAAGAGGATGTGTATAAACGTTCTTTGCAGGCGGCGAAGAAAGGCAGGGTACTTATTTTTCACTGGAGAGGCGGTTATCTGACAAAGGAAGTACTGAAGGAATTGCTGGAGCTTATCCGGAAAGCAGGAGATGAGAAAGACAAAACAGCAATGGTCAGCATAAACTGGCCGCAGGCAGTTATTCGTGTTCAGTATACGGATATGCAGGTACAGGAGAGTGTGACAATAGAGGAAGCGAATGAAGGGGAAAAATAGATGTAATAAACAGCTTGACTTTTTCCGTGTGAGGATAGGGCTTTTTAAAAGAATGTGATCAGAGTGAGAAAACAGCGAGATGCGGGACAGGGAATTAAAAGAAATCAGGAAGCAGGAACAGTATAGGAAAGCTATATCATGTATGGAAGAGGAACAGTATGATAAGGCAATAATTTTGTTTGAGGGACTTCCAAGAGATTATGAAGATGCCAGAAATAATTTCAGGGAATAAGGGTGAAATAAATGAATCAAAATTGCATGATTACACGAGAAGCAGCGTTGGAATTCGGTTTATCATTTCAGAATACATATACGGAAAGACCTTTCCGTGATCAGAACTGGCAAGTGGTAAGAGCGAGGGAAACAAAAAAATTTTATGGATCTATGAACGAAACGGTTATGTTAATCTGAATGTAAAAGCAGATCCGGAGTGGCGTGATTTTGGCGAAGTGCCTATGAATCTGTACAGGCTGGTTATCATCAGAATAAGGAACATTGGAATACCATTATTCTAAATGGGATGGTACCGGATAAAGATATTAAAAGAATGATATCCGAAAGCTATGATCTCATAACATACAGCCCGACAAAGAAGATTTATGAGGCAGTGAAGCAAATTCCGAAAGGATGCGTTGCAACTTATGGTCAGGTTGCCGAAATGGCAGGGAATCCGAGAATGTCGAGAGCGGTAGGGAATGCCCTCCATAAGAATCCGGATCCGGAGCATATTCTGTTATCGGGTAGTGAATTTCAGAGGAGAACTGTCAGGGGCTTTTGCCTTCGGCGGTAAAGATGTACAGAAAAAGCTACTGGAAGCAGATGGAATTGAGGTTGTCAATGGAACGGTGGATTTAAAAAAATATGGATTGACGCAAAGAGATGATAAACTGTGAGAAAACAGATACGGATGATTACCTTATTAACATTTGGGGGCGGGCAAATCTTTCCGGATCTGCCTGGCAGTGGAAGAAATTGCAGGAAACATTGTAGAACATGGATTTACAGGTAAAAAGGAAAACATTTTATTGATCTTCGGCTGACATTGGAAAAAGATGGAAGCGGGTGCCTGTCACTGCGTGACAATGGGGTGAAATTTAATCCCCTGGAATACAGAAACAGGGATACACAATATGGACTTGCTATTATCAGGGGGATTTCAGAGAAAATAGATTACCATTATGTGGCATCCATGAATTGTCTGAATTTGATGATCAGGTGAAGAATCATATATGAGGAATATGAAATGAATTACAGGAATGTAAAAATATCACAAGATGCGAGGATTGCGAAACAGTCAGTAATTGTGGGAGATGTAACAATTGGTCGTGACAGTTGTGTTTTATATTATGCTGTGATCCGGGGCGATGATGCACCGGTTGTGATCGGTGAGGAGTCAAATATTCAGGAGAATTGTACGATTCATGTAAACCATAACAGACCGGTATATATTGGAAATAATGTGACTATAGGGCATAATGCTGTGATCCATGGCTGTACCATCGGTGACAGAACTTTGATCGGAATGGGAGCGGTAATCCTTGACGGAGTAAAGATCGGAAAGGACTGTATTATAGGTGCAGGAAGCCTGGTTACCAAGAATACTGTGATACCGGATGGCTCACTGGTAATGGGCAGTCCGGCCAGGATCAAACGAAATCTCACCTGGGAAGAAAAGCTTGGTATTATGGAGAACAGTAAGGAATATGTAACGGTATCTCTGGAAATGAAAGAACAGGGCGTGTTATAGAAAAAAGAAAGTCCGGCAGAAAAAACAAGTAATATGTTGATGGAGAATAATTCAAATGATAGTTAACAAGTGTTCGGAAAATTTACTTACAAAATCAAAAAAATTATATGAGAATTACAGGGATAACTGTATAGTGGTCCAGAGAATGCTGGAGAAGTATAAAAAGATATATTCCAATATTTCTGATTATTCTATTATGCATTTTATAGATATTGCAGAATTTTGCGATTTAATAATGGACAGACAGAAGCTGGAAGATTTGAATGGAGATGAATGCTACTGCCTTTTGATGGCGGCTCTGTTTGCTCATACCGGATTTGGTTTAAATCAGGAAAGCATGAATAAATATATAAGCAAGCTGGGGATCCAAAAGCAGACGCAGCCGCTTTCATTCCTGCAGATCATGAACAAATATCATGTTTTGTTCAGTGCGTGTCTGATAGAAGAATACGGAGATATATTTGAATTTCCGTCAGAGATATATAAGCATGCCATAATCAGTATGCTGTATTTTATTGGCGGAAATAGTGATGATATAAATCAACTGGAAGAAGTTTTGCTGTCAGACAATCAAAATTCTGTCAGATTAAAAGATCTGGCAGCAGTTCTTGCTGTTGGAAATCAGCTTGCAGAATTGAAGAATACAAATCTTGATCTGAATTATGAGGATTTTGATAAGTATAATTCTGAAGAGATTGTTGGATTTGTTGAAAGAAACGTTGTAAGAAGCATTGCTGTTAAATATGGCAAACTTGTGATAGAAGCAGGCGGATCGGATTCGGCATATGCACTGATTGAAAGAAAAGTAAATTTGATCATTAATAATTTCGAGAAGCTCCTCAGCAGTCTGACTCATGGATCAGGTGACAATGCCGGCCTTTTTGGCATTGATTCGATAGAACTCAAATGTGTTCTGTCCGCTGAAAATTCAAAAAAGATCTACCTTAATAAGGAAATCGAAGAATCATGGACAGAAGAGGACATTGAACTTTTTAATAAACTTTCTTTTGAGGAAAGAGTATTTTATGCGGATTATCTGTCTACAGAGTTTGAAATAACCAAATTTCTTGTGGATTTTGCAAAAACAAATAAAGCAGTACTTGCGGGATTAGAGTATAGAGTAAAATCACCGAAGTCCTTATATAATAAGCTTTATCAGAGAGTAGAGAAGTCTTTTTTTGATTCAATAGCAGATATTATTCGTTATACAGTGATATTGGAACCGAAAGAATATGTTGAACAAATACGATCTGTGACAGATGCCTTGTATGAGAAGAACTGGAAGATATATTCATTGAAAAATTACTGGGTCAATGACAGTTTTCCATATAATGGCGTAAATGCCAAGTTTAAAAACTCACGCAACTATCGTATTGAAATCCAATTCCATACTCAGGAAAGCTTTGATGTGAAAATGAGTGAGGAAGATCATAAACTCTATGAACAAAGAAGAGTGTTAGAACCCGGATGCGATGAGTATAACAGAATATTACAGTTACAGCTGAAATTATATTCTGATATGGAATATCCTGAAAATATTGCGGATTTAGAAAAAATCTGACGCACATCAAGGATATCTGACGCAGGATTTCACGCTCTGATGAGCAGTAACCTGACCGAATTAATAGTTACTGTTCACACACCACTATCCCGCGAGGTGTTTGGCATGAATATGCCAAAATCCCGAGACATACAAGCCAAAATTCCATTGCCGCAGGCAATCTGGAATGAATTTTGGCTACGTTACTGTGAAC
>ENA-OQCS01001182-OQCS01001182.1-human-gut-metagenome-genome-assembly--contig:-NODE-1182-length-13825-cov-1.750840_pt1 | contig 13825 bp, 24 predicted proteins | sample MGYA00242757_ERZ504575 | MGnify/ENA primary metagenome ERZ504575 (study PRJEB26092, sample SAMD00036297) | human gut metagenome | host: Homo sapiens | study: EMG produced TPA metagenomics assembly of...
CTCTTTTACTGTGGTTGTTTTTACGTATCAGCGTTGCATAAGCTGATGTAATTTCACTATATCCAGCGGGTTCAAACCTTCCCCCCACGTGCCCCACCAATGGTTCCACGAATTCCGGATATTGATTTAATTAATGTCATCGTGCTAATTGATAAGTTATTTCATAGTAACAAGGATAGACAGAAGCAGAAGCGTCAGACTGTCCTTCACTGTGAGGTACAATCAGTCTGATCTTAGAACGACCGGAAATCTCCCTGCCGACCTTTATGTAATTGAATGGAATCAACCATCCTGAAGGTACATAAGGTGTACCCCAAACTGTATACATTATACCGGAGGTGAATGTAGCTGAAAAAGATTTTCCACTTTTTGTCAGCATCATAGCATCCGGATAAACCATTTGAGAATTCCCATAGTCTGTATTCCAAGACAAAGAATCTATTCCATCCGAAGTAATCTGTTCCTCCACATACCGGACCAGAATCTCATAGCGACCGTCTTTCAAACGCTCTCCGTTTCCTTCTGCCACAATCTGCATATAAACACCTGTTTCCGAGAAAAGGACAAACTGGTTTTCATCCACATTGGTTGTAGAATCCTGTTCCTGAAACTGTTCAAAGCTTGATCACATTGATATCTTCCCGTTCAATAAATCGTTTGATAGCTTCTTCTCTCTTCTTCTTTCATTTCAGCATAGGTCTTTCCATTATTGCAAGACTGGAAGACCAGCCCTAAAAGAAACACAGATGCGAACAATATACCTAATTTCTTCATTCTAAGTTCTGTTATTTTCGGGCAAAATTAATAAATAAGCCCCTAACTTTTATATTGTTTGTATGCAATTATACTAAAATAACTATTTTTTTGCCAGAAGCAACTCCTCGTACTTCACCAAAGCCTGTTTAAACAGATCGATAGCTTCATCATTGTACCATAAACGACTACCACCGGATGCATTCAAATGACCACCTCCATTAAAAATTCGGCAGCCACTTTATTACAAGGGAAAGCACCTACAGAACGCAGAGATACCTTTATCATATTCTTTTCCGTATCCTCACGCAAGAATACGGAGAAAATAATATTCTTTATGGAAAGTGGAATATTCACAAACCCTTCCGTATCTCCTTTTACATACTGGAATTTACTTTGCTCCTCTTTTGTCAGCCAAACCAATGCCGAATTGAACTGAGGAAATACTTGCATCTTGTCGTACAGCACATATCCCATCAGGCGTAAACGTCCCTCAGAATATGTATTATAAACTTTACGATAAATCTCATCCTTATCAATGCCTTTTGAAAGCAGTTCACTAATAATGAAATAAATTTCACGGTCATTAGAATTATAAGTAAAGCCACCTGTATCGGTCATCATCCCCGTATAAATACATTCAGCACCTTCTTTGGTGATATCCTCAAAATACCCCAGACGGCATATCAACCGGAAAACCAATTCCGATGTAGAAGATATTTCAGGATGAGAAATAATGATTTTACAAAAGGCTTCCGGATTAAGATGATGGTCAATCATCATTTACGTGCCGGCGACTGAGCCACAGCATCCGCCATCGCATCAATACGAGACAAAGCATTGAAATCCAGACAACAGATCACATCTGCCTCATTCAGCAGCTTATTGGCAAATTCAGTATATTTATCGTACCGGATATATCCTTGGCTCCCGGCATCCATCTCAAAAAATCCGGAAAAGCATTGGGAACAATGACATTCACCGTTTTTTCCTGTGATTCTAAAAAATGCCATAATCCTAATGAGGAGCCAATGGCATCACCATCCGGTGACACATGGGTAACAATAACTATTTTATCAGCTCTTTCAAACCATTTTTCGGCATGGTCTATATTAGCCTGTGCAATTACTTTTGATAACATATTCAATCTTTTTCTTTTGAAATGGCAAATTTACAAATTAATTCTTTATTCACAGAAGAATACGGTAAGAACCTTTCGGAGACATATCAATATAATCCAATCCCAAACCTCTACACTCGTCCTTTAACAAATTCAATCTATACCCACCGAGCGAAGCATCCAGTATGACCTTCCTAATTTTAAATATTTTTTGTAATGGGGCAATTTTTCCTTTAAAACCTTTACACAAGTACATATAATCAATATCCAACAAACAATCAACCGATCTGCTCCGCCAGCGGTTATCAACCAAAACACATATATTCAGACCTTTATAATGATAAATGCTATCCTGTTGCCAAACATCTTTTGAGGACAAACTTTTACTTGCGAATGAGCAGGATTAACTGAAAAGACTCCTTCTTTCATATAATATAGACAACCTGAAATCCTATAAAAAATTGATTCCACAACAAAACAGTAATCAACAATTTCCGTGAAGGAGATAACAGATAAGATAATAACACAAATAATAATACATAAAGAATACCAACCTGAAACAAAGACAAATGTATATCGCCGGAATGTGATATAGGCAAATCCCCCACCCATTGCATACTGTTATTCAGCAACCACAACACCCCGTTCAATCCTTTTACCACCCATATATGCAATACCGTAAAAGGAGACAACACAAAACTTGCTACCGATCCATAAATTATAACAAATACTAAAGGTGCCACTATCAAATTGGCCGGTAAAAAACAAACAGGAAAATAAGCGAATTTATAAATAACCACGGGAGCTGTCCCTAACTGTGCCGCCAGCGAAACTGCCACTATCCCCCAAATATAACGAGGTACAGGGTGATGCACCCGCCAGCACCGAAAAATGACAGGATAAATAAACAAAATTGAAAATACAGCCAGAATGATAGCTGGAACCCGGTATCAAAAAGATAAAAAGGATTATAAAGCAGCATAAAGAATGCCGCTATAGCCAAAGTATTCAATGACAAAGTCCGTTCTCCTGCCGCACGTGCACTGTCATTAACATACACATTACCACCGCCCGTATAACCGAGGGGGGCAACCCCACTAAAAAAGCAAATGTCCATAACAACAACACAATAATGCCACACTTTACCCATCGCAGCAAACAACTTCTATCCAGCGGACGCAATATCCAACACAATAATCCCCACAAAACAGCTATATGCATTCCTGACAAAGCCAAGATATGGCTCACTCCCGCCACTTGATAAGTTTCACGTAATCCTCACTCAGTTCCTCCTTATAGCCAACAGTCAAAGCGGACAATACGGCAAATTCATCTCCCGAGAACCCCCATTTCCGATAATTATCCAATATTTTCTCCCTCCATACACCTGCCCGCTGTTTCCATGTCAATGCCGATTTCTTGCCTGTCCATTGCCAATACCCTGGAAAGATTACGGCTGTTCCGCTAATTTGCTGCCTGAAAAGATAAGCTGCATAATCAAATTCTCCCGGAATCACCTCTCTTTCAGAAGTCGAGATACGTGTATAAAAGTTCAAATGGTCTCCACATCGTAAATTTACAGAAAGACTATCTTTCATAATATAGACTAGTATCATGCGATTAACAGGAACCATCCCCTTTCAGACACTTCTTTACCTATCCGCAATTTACAGAGATATGTTTTTGCCTTTTCTTGCGGAACATCTACTATCACCCTTGATACATATTCTTCCTGATGACCATTCATAGTCCACCTGTTGCCATTTTTGCTGTACCAACAATGCCCCTACACAAAATAGAAACATAAAAACCATGCCTCCAAATAACCATCGGGAAAGGTAGCCTTGCCATTTCATCAATACAATCAAGCCAATCAAGCACCCCAATATTCCCGTGCCAGAAACAAGCACAGGCAAGGCGCCTTGAAAAAAATGATCGGATACAAAAATTCCGGCGACTAGAGGTATAGTCAACCGGAACATGGAACAAGGCTTTACAGCCGCTATATTTCGCACTTTGGTTTTAAGTTCAAAGAGATTTCAACCGATGTATCATGTCTGACATATCAGGAGCTTTGAACACAGCATTTCCTGCCACCAGCACGTCCGCTCCAACCTCTACAAGCTGTCTGCCGGTTTCCAGGTTCACTCCCCCGTCAACCTCTATCAATGCCTGCGAACCTGTATTCGTTATCAACTCACGTAATTCCCTCACCTTATCCAGGGTATGTACAATAAATTTCTGACCACCAAAACCGGGATTCACACTCATCAGCAATACCATATCCACGTCACGGATAATATCGACCAACATAGCCACAGGAGTAGACGGATTCAATGTGACAGCCACTTTCATTCCGGCATCCTTTATTTGTTGCACCACTCTATGCAAATGTACACAAGCTTCATAATGCACATTCATCATCATTGTTCCCAAATCTTTCACTTCTTTAATGAATTTCTCGGGATTAACAATCATCAAATGTACATCCAAAGGTTTTTCAGACAACTCGGCTACATATTTCAATACAGGAAAACCAAAAGAAATATTCGGTACAAACACACCATCCATTATATCAATATGCAGCCAGTCGGCATCACTACGATTTATTTGTTCTATATCTGCCTGTAGATTAGCAAAATTGGCAGACAATAAAGAAGGGGATATCAGAGGTCTATTCATGGTTCACTGTTCTTATTCTTTTTATACAGAACAAAGATAACCATATTTTATATAAGAACAGTGAAAAAATTCATTTTATTTCGGCAAGTAAACCGCACACCCAACTGTATATTAAAATTAAAAGGATGTTCTTTGCGAATCGTATTTACATTACTGCCGTCATCAAAGTAATAAACAACTCCCGGCTCCGCATAAATACCCAATTTCTCCGTAATCTTAAACTGCGCACCTGCCGCTGCGGACAAAGACCATTGCAAAGGTTTCACTTTGACATTTTCCTCCCCTCCCGAAAACTGTTCATCTTTTCCTGCATTTGATGTAGAAACACTGCCGATAATGCTTCGCTTTCCAGATACACATTTTTCTACCGCTCCACCTGCCGAAGCATACACTTCAAACCGCTTGTTACTCCATATATTCCGGTTCACTTTCAAAGGAATACCCACATAATGCAGTTTCTCTTCCCAGCCATAATTGTTTTTTTGAGTTCCCGAACGTGTTTCGGATGAAAGCTGGGTATAAGTCACCCCAGTTTCTACAGCCCAATCATCACTTAAATCAAAACGAAGGGAAGCTCCAAAAGTAACAGGCATACGATATTTTATATCAGACTGCGCATTCTGCCTTCCGACAAGTTATTGAACTGAACCAGCTTATCAATTTCAGCCCTTGTTTCCACTCCATAAGCGCTATTCATTGTTGCATTCCTTGTGCCATTAGGCAAAGGCAAATATCCATCCATACTAGTCGAGGATGAAAAGGTTCCATTACCGGTAGAAAGTCCTACCGACCAGTTTCTGTCCTTCTTTCTATGAGGAGCCACGTAAGCGTAATTCGTTTTGGCAGCCGAATAGGAAGATCTGCCGGCCTGTTTCTGCTGTTTTTGTTCCACTATAACAGATTCCTCTTTCTGCTCTTCAATATAATTTTCCTCTATTTGTATCTCTTCCACCTCTTTATTTAGCAAAACCTCCTGTTCGGCAGCCAATGCCTCTGCCTTAGCAACCCCACCAACTTTTACATGTTGTTTTTTCCCAGAGCGGGCAGCAGGAACTACCAAGGCCATAGGTTGCTCAGGAGTGATTGATCCCGGCACCAACTCATCGGTTCGTGCATTACATTCAACTCTGCCGACTGTTTCTCCAAATAGTTTGCAGAAGGTGACTGCCAAAACCATACGGTCAATGAAGACACAACCACTAACAAGGCAACAGCTGCTACAGCCTGCCAGCGGCGCCACATCGGAATTACTTTCGGAACCGTATCCAGTTCCTTTTCCAACTGTTCCCAAAGATCAGCAGGAGCCGGTTCGAATAGCCCTCCATCCGGATGCGGAAATTTTTTATCCATTTATCTTTTTCTTTCATTCCTATATCCTCTTTCTATAATCATTTATTTTTTTCATCAATAAGGTTTTGGCTCTGTATAATTGAGATGATGACGTATGTTCTGTAATTCCTAGCATTTCAGCAATCTCCTTATGTCCCTTTTCTTCTAATACATATAAATTAAAGACCGTTCTATATCCATCCGGAAGCTCTTTAATGAATTGCATTAAAACAGATTGGGGTATTTGCTCAAAATCATCCTCATCTCCATCTATCACATCGGGCAACTCTTCGACTATCACTTCCTGATTGGTAGAAGCTTTCTTGCGAAGATAGCCCAATGCTTCATTTACCATAATACGTGCCAGCCATGCTTTCAATGACCCCTCTCCTTTATAAGTAAATTGACTGAATGAACGAAATATATTCAAAAATCCATCATGTAAGACATCCTGTGCCACTTCCCTATCACCTGTATAACGAACACAAATGGCCATCAATTGCCCGGCATAACGCTCATACAATTGCTTGCGTGCAAGGTTATCGCCCTTGCCGCAACGTTCCACCAATTCTGTTTCATTCATTGTTTGTGACACTTCTTTATTGAATAAATGATAAGACTGCAAAAATACTGCATCCGGAAGAATAAAATTTTTGCTTAAGCAGATTTAACATTTTTACAAGCAGTAAACTTACTATCTTCGCATTTAAGCGATAGAAACAATTCTAGAAACAGAAAATATGAGAAAATATAAAGCGACAGTTCTTGTAATAATTATGGTAATGCTGATTCCATTTACTCAGTCTTGCCTGAATGACTATGATGATGACATCTACGACATACAAGCAGAAATGCCTTTTAACGCCGCTTTAGCAACCGTAGTAACTCCCAGTGAAGTACCCGGTGAAGCAGTGATAGAAAGCGATAATGATGGAATCGCATACGTAGTGAATCCCGATAAATTAACACGTTTTGAAACAAATAATCCGGGACAACGTATTTTTTATACCTATATAAATGCAGCCAATCCGACCGGAGATGCAAGTAAGAAAGGACCTTTTATTTCTATAGATTACTTGCAGAAGATCTTAACCAAACCAATGGATACACTAAAAGAAAACGATGAAGATATTTACGGACATGATGGAATCAACCTCATCACTCCCATTATGGGTAAGACACACCTGACCCTTATGTTCCAAATATTAGGTTTCAACTCTAATATCAAACATCGGATCAGCTTGTAGCCACAGAAGGAACCGTTCCTGACGCAAACGGATATATGGCCGTAGAATTACGCCACAATGCCGAAGGTGACAGACAGGAATATCCGAGTCCCGGTTATGTATCCTTCCCTTTATTGGATGTTCCCGGATATAAAGAGGGTAAGCTACAAGGATTTAAAATAAAAATGAATACCATTAACAATGGCGAAGAAACCGTTACAGTAAGTTATAATAAAAGTAAATCTACAAACTTTCCGTTCATACAGAAAGATATATCCAACACAAAAATTAAATGATTCTTAACAACTCCTTGTCTGTCTTATTGTAACACGAAAAGGCTGTATCCGAAAATCTTTCGATACAGCCTTTATCATTTATACCGACTTATAGTGTACTAAGATTATACCGTTAATACATCAGCAACACACATACTAACGTATTATTTATTCCACCTTATTATTATCCGAAGTTCTGTAGCCTCTCAAAAAATCAGCCACATTCATACGTTTCTTTCCTGCCAGCTGCAAAGTAAGCACATTAATAAAACCATCTTTTACAGCCACCTGAAAATAGGTCTTCATATCCGTACGGATATCGCCTATATTCATCTCATGGGAAGCAAAAACTTTCTCCGTTTCATATATTTTTAAAACCTGACGTGTTCCATCAGCCACACACAGTTCGGTCCATGCAGCCGGATAAGGAGACAGCCCGCGAATAAAGTCATAAATCTGCTTCACACCTTTATTCCAGTCTATACGGCAAGTTTCTTTAAATATTTTCGGTGCCGGACGCAACTCCGTTTCCTGCCGGATCAAACTTTCCTGAGGAACAGGTTTCACACTTCCATTCAAAATAGCATCCACGGTTTCCAAAACCAAATCTCCCCCCAAATACATCAGCTTATCATGTACTATTTCCACATTATCCGTATCAGCAATAGGAACACGCACCTGCTGGATAATCTCACCGGTATCTATCTCATGTTTCAAGAAGAAGTCGTAATACCAGTTTCCGTATCTCCGTTTATCACCGCCCAATTAATAGGAGCAGCTCCTCTATATTGAGGTAATAAAGATGCATGCAAGTTAAATGTGCCCAAACGCGGCATATTCCATACTATTTCGGGAAGCATACGGAAAGCAACTACAATTTGTAAATCGGCTTGTAAAGACCGGAGTTCCTCTACAAAAGCCTCATCTTTCAATTTCTCCGGCTGAAGTATCCTCAGACCTTGAGAAACAGCATATTCTTTCACCGGACTAGGTTGTAGCACACTGCCATGTCGTCCCATCGGTTTGTCGGGCATAGTTATCACACCTACTACATTGTAGCCTCCTTCAACCAATCTTTTCAGGCTCTCCACCGCAAAATCGGGAGTACCCATATATACGATCCGCAAATCTTTCTTTTCCATATACTTACATTATTTAATCTTCAGAGAAATCAACCAATACCTGCCGGTACGAATTAAATATTTTCGACTTGGAAACAAACCCTTTGTATTTTCCCTCTTCATCAATCACAGGCAGGTTCCAGGCCTTTGTATCATCAAACTTCTTCATCACTTCTTCCATTGAATCAGTAACATTGATCCGTGCCGAAGGAGAAATCATAAATTTTTCTACCTTGAAACGATGGTATAATCCTGACGGAACATAATATTACGGATATCATCCAATACCACAATGCCCAAAAGTTCTCCATTGACATCCACTACCGGAAACAAATTGCGTTTAGCCTGCGAAATGACTTTAACCATTTCACCTAAATCCATATCAGGACGCACTTTCTCAAAATCAGTTTCAACCACACTGTCAATATTCATCAAAGTCAATACGGCCTTGTCTTTATGATGTGTTATCAATTCACCTTTCTTAGCCAAACGCATAGAATAAATACTATGTGGCTCGAATATCATAATGGTAAGATAAGAACTGACAGATACCATCATCAGCGGAAGGAACAAATCATACCCGCCAGTCAGTTCTGCAATCAGAAAAATACCTGTCAGCGGAGCATGCATTACTCCCGACATCAATCCCGCCATTCCCAACAAGGCAAAATTTTTCTCCGGGATATAAGGACCTACATGCAGTTCATTACAGAAATGAGCGAAGATAAACCCGGTGATACACCCCAAGAACAAACTGGGAGCAAAAATACCCCCACAACCACCACCGCCATTCGTTGCACTGGAAGCAAAGACTTTGAAAAGTACAATCATGGCCAAATAGACTAGTAACAAATTATCGAACCCATAAAAGATAGAGTTATTCATTACTGTATTCCAGTCATGATTGGTTACGCATTCAGCAATAAATTAATAGTATCATATCCTTCACCATACAATGGAGGAAACAAGAAAATCAATATGCTCAGCATTGCACCGCCTATAGCCAGCTTGATATACGGATTACTATATCGACGAAATATATTCTCCACAGAATTCATAGCCCGCGTAAAATACAAAGAAACCAACCCGCACGCAATGCCTAACAGAATTGCCGAAGAATGCGCTCCATCAGAAACGGTTCATCCATATGGAACTTGAACATGGCATCGGGACCGGTAAGAATATAAGAAACAGTAGCTGCCGTGACACAGGAAACAAGAAGAGGCAACAATGATGCCATCGTCAAATCAATCATCAAGACTTCCAAAGTAAAAACCAAGCCTGCAATAGGAGCCTTAAAAATACCGGCCACAGCACCTGCCGCACCACACCCCACCAACAGCATCAGAGTTTTATGCTCCATTTTGAATACACTTCCCAAATTAGAACCGATAGCCGATCCGGTCAACACAATCGGAGCCTCTGCACCTACGGAACCACCAAAACCGATAGTAATGGCACTGGCTATCACAGACGACCATGTATTATGCCGCTTGATGCGGCTTTGACGACGGGATATGGCATATAATATTTTCGTCACCCCATGACTGATGTCATCTTTCACAATATAACGAATGAACAATCCGGTAAGAAAGATTCCAAAAACCGGATACACCAAATACAACCAGTTGACTCCTGTAGAATCAAAATTTTCAGTCAGAAATTCCTTGATCCATTCTACTAGAAACTTCAAAAACCACGCGGCCAATGCCGTAAAAATACCAGCAAGAAAACTTAATATAAGAATAAAGTGTTTCTCTCTTATCTTCTTTTCGCGCCATAAGATAAAGCGCTGTAACCAACTTTTCTTATTTTCATCTATAATTGCGTCCATTCCTTTTTTTACTCTCTAATAATCTTCACTTCTCCCCCTTTACCCAGTTTGATAATGCTGGATGGTTTGGGATGCCCCACTTCATCTTGTCTATACTCCACAATATAGTCTACAGCTTGTTTTACTTCTTCACTGATTTCACTGAAGTTGGCAGGTGAAGGCTGACCGCTGATATTGGCAGAAGTCGACACAATAGCTTTACGAAATCGGAAACAAAGTTGTTTGGAGAATTCCTCAGCCGTAACACGAATACCAACACTGCCATCCTCAGCCAGCAAATTCTCTGCCAGATTACGTGCCCCATCATAAATAATAGTCAATGGTTTTGTGGCAAACTCAATCAAATCCCAAGCTACCGCAGGTACATCACTAACATAAAAATTTACTTTTACCGTACTGTCCACCAATACAAGCATCGCTTTACTATCAGCACGCTTCTTTATATCATAAACTCGTTTTACCGCCTTCGGATTAGTTGCATCACAACCTATTCCCCAAATAGTATCAGTAGGATAAAGAATCACTCCTCTTCTGCATCACTTCACAGGCTTTCTTCAAATCCTCTCTAAATCTTCGTTCATATCGTTTTTATTATTTGGTTCTCATTTTAACAAGTTGCAAATGTAGCAAATCCTCTTGATAATGACGAGTTAAACTTGAAAAAAGAAAACTCTCCAATATTCTCTGCTATAGCCAATATAAAAAGTACTATTCCCAAAACAGAAACAGTACTTTCTATTTAGCCTAGCAGGCTTCATTTAAGTCCCCATAATAATCTAATTATCATTGTAACTTTTCCCCTTGCCTATCTATTGCCTATCCTAAACCAATCCACATCAGTCCAACCGCCATCATTCGTTTGAATAGACGGACGAGTACAAAATAAACCTGTTTTAGCACCAATCCATCTACCTTCTTTCACTCGGAACGAATACCTAACGATCTATAAGTCATTCCATCCATACTATAACTAAATTTACACATCACCACCAAATCATATCCTCCTTCATTACCAGCATTTTTTCTGTCCATTGTGGAGAATGTTGATTTCAGATAAACCGTATTCCCTTCCAAAGAAACGGATGCATTGGTTTTTTCCAGACTACCCCGGTCAGCCTCATCACACACAGACTGAGACAGTACCAGCCATCTTAGTATTCTCCACGAACAATCCTGCATAATCCAATCCCATTACAACTAATCCTGTACGCTCACCTGTATATTTCTTAGTGGGTTTAAAAGTTAATTTAGTCGTTTGCTGTAAAATTAGGAGCAGAAATCTTTTGTAACAACAAATTTGGGACATCCCATAAATTCCTATAACTATCTGTAACAGGATAAGAATAAAGACGTATATATCCATTTGTCCATTACAAAACATCCATTTTTCGTTGATATTAGCATTCCACTGCCATTGTGGAGACAAATTCTGACTATTAAACTCATCACTTTCCTGAGGAGTACAAACAGAGTACTTTTTACCAACATCTGGTTTCTTATAGAATAATACCGGTTCTCCGCAACCATCTTCATCTTTATCTATTCCTATGACAGGCCAGTCATCCACCCATTTCATAGGCTGAAGATGAAGCAAACGACCATGTGCACCTACATCTTGAAAATGTAAAAACCAGTCTTCTCCTGTAGTAGTGTCCACCCACGCGCCTTGATGAGGTCCGTTTATCTTTGTTTCTCCTTGAGCCAATACAGTCTTCCACTCATAAGGTCCATAGATATTTTTCGAACGTAACACTACCTGCACCCAGTAGCCACACCACCAGCCGGATGGAAAATATAATAATATCCATTACGTTTATAAAATTTGGGTCCTTCACAAGTTTCATGAGCTTCATGTCCGTCAAAAATGATACGAGACTGGGTAATAGCTTGAGTTGCCTCAGCATTTAATTCACAAATGGCTATGACACTTTTTAAACCGGCACGACTACCTGCATAAGCATGTACCATATACACTCGTCCATCATCATCCAAAGAGGCGTTGTGTCAATGATTCCTTTACCTGATTTTACTAAAACCGGCTCACTCCAAGGACCTTCCACTTTTGAGGATTTCACCATATAAACTCCTTGATCGGGATCTCCCCAAAAAATATAAAATTCCCCGTTATGATAGCGGATGCTAGGAGCCATACACGATTTCCATGCTGGGGAGAATTATCGTTTATGGGAGGTACGGCATAAGGTAATGCCGCACCAATGATACTCCAATTCACCAAATCCTTGGAATGTAATATTTGCAAACCGGGTAAACAACCGAAACTCGATGAAGTCAAATAATAATCATCTCCAACCCTACATGCGTCAGGATCAGAATAATCCGCATAAAGTACTGGATTTTTATAAGTTCCATCACTTTGGTCTGACACCCATACTTTTGAACAATAGTCTTGAGTCAGAAACTAATCCTCCGCTCATTCCCACCAAGTAAAAAGCTATAATATATTTCTTCATTATTTATAACCTGTATTTTGAGTAAATTCCGTTTTATTTTCAATAGCGTCCAAGAATGTCTGAGGGAATGGACGTACCCAATGATGTTCATCCACATTTGCAGCATCAGGATTACACTTTTTTATTCTTTTTACAAACTGTTCTTTACCAAATCGTTTCAAATCAAACCAACGCAACTGCTCTCCAGCCAACTCCCGTGCACTTCATCCAGTATAAAATCAATATCTTGTATTTGTGACAATTCAACACGCATCGCATCTTCATATCCGGATATGGCACGAGTCATACGCAATTTATTCATATAATCCAAAGCATCCGCTTTATTTGCTTTAGCTCCCGCCTCTGCTGCAATAAGATACATTTCAGCAATACGAATCATGAAGCCGTCACGAGTACTTCTATCTTCATCTTTTGACGCACGAGTAGGATCTGCAAATTTACTCAACTCCAAATATTGCTTCATATTCTTTGTCGAACCATCTGCATTATACACATCATTTCTATCAAAAAGCTGATAACGATTTTCTGCCCATGCCCGTTGAGCTTTAGTTGCCTCCCCTTTAATTATATAAATAGCAGTATCAGTCATTGCAGTATATTTACCTTTTCCCTTCTCATTATTCATAATCCATAAATTACGAAAACTACCAGCATAACGCTGGTCTTTTTCCTCATCAAACAAATCCACCAAATAACGAGTTGGCATATATCGGTTAAATGGACGACCATATTCTGCTGTACGTGTCATACCCGGTTGATCATCATACTTCATACAAAAAAGCAAATGTGCATTATTCCCTCCGTTTCTGATAACAGGTTTATCATCCAATTCAGAATTATACAACTGATTTGTCGAATAATCTACATACCATATCACTTCTTTATTAGAGTTTCCATCACTATTCTTCATGTCCCATATTGAAGCAAAATCTTCAGCTAATTCAAACGGACCATTTTCTATCACATCTTTAGCCAAATCGTATGCCTGTCCATACATGTCCACATCGTTCTTTT
>ENA-OQCS01001183-OQCS01001183.1-human-gut-metagenome-genome-assembly--contig:-NODE-1183-length-13813-cov-2.308710_pt1 | contig 13813 bp, 15 predicted proteins | sample MGYA00242757_ERZ504575 | MGnify/ENA primary metagenome ERZ504575 (study PRJEB26092, sample SAMD00036297) | human gut metagenome | host: Homo sapiens | study: EMG produced TPA metagenomics assembly of...
GCTTTGTGAAAAAGCCTGCGGATGTGGAAAAAGGTCTGCCCTTCGACCGCAGACTGTACATTGCAAGACGTGTGTTTGAACAGTCTTCCGATGATACCTATGTAGTCTCCCTTTCCAGCAGAACCATCGTATATAAAGGAATGTTCCTGGTAGGACAGCTTCGTACCTTCTTTGCAGATTTACAGAGTGAGGATTACGAATCCGCTATCGCTATGGTACATTCCCGTTTCTCCACCAATACCAACCCCAGCTGGGAGCGTGCGCATCCGAACCGTCTGATGGTACACAACGGTGAGATCAACACCATCCGCGGCAACGCCGACAAGATGCTGGCGCGCGAAGAGAACATGGAATCCGAGCATCTGAAAGGACAGCTGCATAAGGTATTACCCGCCATCAGCAAGACCGGTTCCGATTCCGCGATGTTGGACAACACATTGGAGTTCCTGGTAATGAGCGGCATGGAGCTGCCTCTGGCAGTCATGATCGCTATCCCCGAGCCCTGGGCGAACAACAAAGCAATGTCCCAGACCAAGAGAGATTTCTATCAGTATTACGCTACCATGATGGAGCCCTGGGACGGTCCCGCATCCATCCTGTTCTCCGACGGAGATATCATGGGTGCCGTGCTGGACAGAAACGGACTGCGTCCTTCCCGTTACATGATCACGGATGACGATACGCTGATCCTGTCCTCTGAGGTAGGTGTGCTTCCCATTGATCCCACGAAGATCAAAGTAAAAGAAAGACTTCGCCCCGGTAAGATGCTTTTGGTCGATACCGTACAGGGAAAAGTCATCGACGATGAGGAGATCAAAGAAAAATATGCTTCCAGACAGCCTTATGGAGAATGGCTGGACAACAATCTGACCGAATTGAAGAGCATTCATATCCCGAACTATCGTGTACCGGAATACACCTACGAAGAGCGCCAGCGGATGCAGAAGGCTTTTGGCTACACCTATGATGAAATGAAACAGAGCATTCTGCCGATGGCAAAGAACGGCAGCGAAGCCATCGCAGCCATGGGTGTGGATACGCCACTGCCTGTGCTGAGTAAGACGAATCATCCGCTGTTCCATTATTTCAAGCAGCTGTTTGCACAGGTGACGAACCCGCCTATTGATGCTATCCGAGAGGAGATCGTAACCTCCACCACCGTATACATCGGTACCGAAGGCAACATCCTGGAGGAGACTCCGAAGAACTGTAACGTTCTGAAGGTCAACAACCCGATCCTGACCAACACCGATCTCTTGAAGATCAAGAACATGAAAGTAGACGGCTTCAAGGTAGAAGTCGTACCTATCGTATATTACAAGAACACCAGCTTAGAGCGTGCCATTGACCGACTGTTCGTGGAAGTGGACAGAGCTTACAGAGAAGGCGTGAACATTCTGATCCTGTCCGACAGAGGCGTGGATGAGAACCATGTGCCATTCCTTCCCTGCTTGCTGTATCTGCCCTGAACCAGTATCTGGTACGCACCAAGAAGAGAACCAGAGTCGCATTGATCCTGGAGTCCGGTGAACCCAGAGAAGTACACCATTTTGCTACGTTGCTCGGTTACGGTGCCTGCGCCATCAACCCTTATCTGGCACAGGATACCATCAAGGAGCTGATCGAGAGCAATATGCTGGATAAGGATTACTATGCAGCAGTGGATGATTACAACAATGCTGTCCTCCATGGCATCGTCAAGATCGCATCCAAGATGGGTATCAGCACCATCCAGTCCTATCAGGGTTCCCAGATCTTCGAGGCTATCGGTATCGCGCCGGAAGTTATCAGTAAGTATTTCTCCAACACCGTATGTCGTGTGGGAGGTATTACCTTAAAAGATATTGAGCCAGCAGGTTAGACGACCTGCACTCTCAGGCATTTGATCCTCTGGGACTGAAAAACGATCTGACCTTAAACAGCCCCGGACATCACAAGATGCGTAGCGGCGGTGATGAGCATCTGTATAATCCCGCTACCATCCATATGTTACAGGAATCCACCAGACGCGGTGATTACCAGATGTTCAAGCAGTACACCGCCATGGTCAACGATGAAGATTCCATCAAGAACCTCAGAGGACTGATGGACTTCAATTATCCGAAAAAGGGTGTGCCCATCGAGGAAGTAGAGCCGGTAGAGTCCATCGTGACCAGATTCAAGACCGGTGCCATGTCCTACGGTTCTATATCCAAGGAAGCCCATGAGACCATGGCCATCGCCATGAACCATCTGCACGGCAAGAGCAATTCCGGTGAAGGCGGCGAGGATCTGGACCGTCTGACCGTAGGCCCGGACGGCTTAAACCGTTGTTCCGCCATCAAGCAGGTAGCCAGCGGACGTTTTGGCGTCACCAGCCGTTACCTGGTCAGTGCACAGGAGATCCAGATCAAGATGGCACAGGGAGCAAAACCCGGCGAGGGCGGACATCTGCCCGGAGGAAAGGTATATCCCTGGATCGCCAAGACCAGACACTCCACACCAGGTGTGTCCTTGATCTCTCCGCCCCCTCATCACGACATTTATTCCATTGAGGATCTGGCGCAGCTGATCTACGATCTGAAAAATGCCAACACCCAGGCAAGAATCTCCGTGAAGCTGGTATCCGAAGCCGGTGTGGGAACCGTAGCAGCCGGTGTAGCCAAGGCGGGAGCCAGGTCATCCTGGTATCCGGTTATGACGGCGGTACCGGTGCGGCACCGAGAAACTCCATCCACAATGCCGGACTTCCCTGGGAACTGGGACTGGCAGAGACCCATCAGACCCTGATCATGAATGGATTGCGTAATAAAGTCCGTATCGAGACCGACGGTAAGCTCATGAGTGGCAGAGACGTAGCCATCGCAGCCATTTTAGGCGCCGAGGAATTCGGTTTTGCTACTGCTCCTTTGGTAACCATGGGTTGTGTCATGATGAGAGTATGTAATTTGGATACTTGCCCGGTAGGTGTGGCTACCCAGAATCCGGAGCTGCGGAAAAACTTCCGCGGTAAGCCGGAATATGTGGAAAACTTTATGAAATTTATCGCACAGGAGCTGCGGGAATACATGGCAGCACTGGGCGTGCGTACCGTAGATGAACTGGTGGGCAGAACTGATCTGCTGAAGAGAAAAGAGCATCTGACCGAGCGTCAGGAGGAAGTGGATCTGACCCAGATCTTAAGCAATCCTTACGAGGGCAGCAAGCAGAAGGTGACCTTCGATCCCAGACAGGTCTATGACTTCCAGTTAGAGAAGACACTGGATGAGAAGGTATTATTAAAGCAGTTAGGAAAAGCCATCGATGCAGGACAGAAGCGCAGTATCGAAGTGGATGTCAGCAACACTGACCGTGCCTTCGGTACGATCCTCGGAAGTGAGATCACCAGAAAACTGGGCGATGACGTGGAAGAAGATACCTATCATGTACTGTGTAAAGGTGCCGGCGGACAGTCCTTCGGAGCCTTTATCCCCAAGGGCCTGACCCTGGAGCTGGTGGGCGACAGCAATGACTACTTCGGCAAGGGCTTATCCGGCGGTAAGCTGGTGGTATATCCCCCACAGGGCAGCAAGTTCAAGGCTGAAGAAAATATCATCATCGGTAATGTGGCACTGTACGGTGCAACCTCTGGTAAAGCATTCATCAACGGTGTGGCAGGCGAACGTTTCTGCGTACGTAACTCCGGTGCCATTGCGGTAGTCGAAGGTGTGGGTGATCACGGTTGTGAATACATGACCGGCGGACGTGTGGTAGTCTTGGGTCCCACCGGTAAAAACTTTGCAGCCGGTATGAGCGGAGGCATCGCGTATGTACTGGATGAAGGCAACGATCTGTATAAGCGTCTGAATAAGGAAATGGTATCTTCCAGCGAGATCACATCCAAATATGATGTGCTGGAACTGAAATCCATGATCCAGGAGCATGTGGCACTGACCAATTCCGCAAAGGGTAAGGAAGTGCTGGATAACTTTGGAGAGTATCTGCCTAAGTTCAAGAAGATCATCCCTCATGACTATGAGAGAGTCCTGAAGACATCGTACAGATGGAGGAAAAGGGACTGAGCGCAGAGCAGGCACAGATCGAGCATTCTATGCCAACACCAGAAAGTAAATGGGAGGTAAGTCACCATGGGAAAACCAACGGGATTTATGGAATATAAAAGGGAAGTCAGCGTGGCTGAAGATCCTAAGAAGAGAATACAGCATTTTAATGAATTCCATGAGCATCTGCCGAAGGAAAAGCAGCGTTTACAGGGTGCCAGATGTATGGAATGCGGTGTGCCGTTCTGTCAGTCGGGCATGATGATCTGCGGTATGGCCAGCGGATGCCCCCTGCACAATCTGGTGCCGGAGTGGAACGATCTGGTATATACCGGCAACTGGCAGCAGGCTTACAACCGTCTGAAGAAGACAAACAATTTCCCCGAGTTCACTTCCAGAGTGTGTCCTGCCCTGTGTGAGGCAGCATGTACCTGCGGACTGAACGGGGATCCGGTCTCCACCAAGGAGAACGAATATGCCATCATTGAAAACGCCTACAGCGAGGGCTATGCGGCAGCCAAGCCCCCTGTGGTACGCACCGGTAAAAAGGTAGCAGTCATCGGCAGCGGTCCTTCCGGACTGGCAGCAGCGGATCTGCTGAACCAGAGAGGACATCAGGTAACAGTATTTGAGCGTTCCGATCGTGTGGGAGGACTGTTGATGTACGGCATCCCCAACATGAAACTGGAAAAGCAGATCATTGATCGCAAGATCAATATTATGAAGGAAGAGGGTGTCACCTTTGTCACAGGAACCGACATCGGCAAGGACATCAAAGCCTCCAAGCTTTTGCATGATTTTGACCGCGTCGTACTGGCCTGCGGTGCCTCTAATCCCAGAGACATCAATGCTCCCGCAGAGATGCCAAGGGAATCTATTTTGCAGTGGATTTTCTGAAAGCCAATACCAGGAGTCTTCTGGATTCGAATTTGAAGATAAAAATATGTGGAGACCAAGGGGAAGAATGTGGTCATCATCGCGGCGTGATACCGGTAATGACTGCGTTGGAACCTCCATCCGTCACGGAGCAAAATCTGTGACCCAGATCGAGATGATGCCCAAGGCACCGGACAAAAGAGCAGAGAATAATCCTGGCCCGAATGGCCGAAAGGTCTGCAAGACCGATTACGGTCAGGAAGAAGCCATTGCGGTCTACGGACATGACCCGAGAATCTATGAATCTACAGTCAAGGAATTTATCAAGGATAAGAACGGCAATCTGAAAGCTGTGAAGATCGTGAAGCTGTCCTGGGAAAAGGATCCGGCTACCGGACGCATGAAGATGCAGGAGATCGCGGGAAGCGAGCAGACCCTGGATGCAGAGATCGTGCTGATCGCCGCAGGATTTTTAGGAACCCAGCAATACATTGCTGATGCTTTCGGCGTGGAATTAAATGAACGCACCAATGTAAAAACAGCTTCCGGAAAATATCAGACCAGTGTGGAAAATGTATTCGTCACCGGCGATATGCACAGAGGACAGTCCCTCGTCGTATGGGCCATCCGCGAAGGCAGAGAAGCTGCACATGCTGTGATGAGAGCCTGATGGGATACTCCAACCTCGTGATTCAATAAATAAAGAATGCCCCCGGCTCATCACCGGGGGCTTATTGTTTTATCTCTTATGCCAGAGGGAACTTGAAGTATCTCTTTGCGTTATTGTAAGAAATATCGGTTACGATCTCGGACAGAGTATCGTAATCTGCAGGGAACTCGCCGCTCTCTACCCAGTTACCGATCAGGTTGCACAGGATACGGCGGAAATACTCATGTCTGGTGTAGGACAGGAAGCTTCTGGAGTCGGTCAGCATTCCTACGAATCCGGACAGATTACCCAGGTTAGCCAGGGAGATCATCTGATCCTGCATGCCGGTCTTGTGATCATTGAACCACCAGGCGGAACCTGCTGGATCTTGGCAACAGCGGTGGAATCCTGGAAACATCCGAGGATGGTACCAATAGCCTGATTGTCGTTAGGATTCAGGCTGTAAATGACAGTTCTGGGAAGCTCGTCACTTACGATCAGAGCGTTCAGGAAGTCGGCCATCTGAGCGGAAGGAGCGTAGTTGTTGATGCAGTCGTAACCGGTATCGGGACCCAGCTTCTCGAACATCAGGGTGTTGTTGTCACGCTTACAACCGTAGTGCAGCTGCATAGCCCAGTCGAGCTTATGATATTCGCGGCCTACGAACAGCATGAAGGCGGTCTTGAATTTCAGTTCCTCTTCCTTGGTCAGGACCATCTTGTTCAGTCTCTTTAAGAAGATCTCTTCCAGCTCATCATCGGAAGCGGGATAGTACATTACATACTCTAAAGCATGGTCAGATACGTTACATCCTATGGATGCGAAAAATGCCATACGGTTCTTCAGAGCTTCCTTTAAGCTTGCAAAAGAGTTGATCTCGGTCATGCCGGCAGCAGCAGCCAGCTTCTCCAGATAATCCAGATAATCGGGCTTCTCGATATTCATAGCCTTGTCGGGTCTCCATGCGGGCAGAACCTTTACATCGAAGTATCATCTGCAGCCAGCTTCTTGTGCCACTCCAGAGAATCGATAGGATCATCGGTGGTGCAGATCAGGGTAACGTTACTCTGCTTGATCAGGTTACGAACGCTCATGGAAGGCTGATGGAGCTTCTCATTGCACAGGTTCCACACTTCGTCAGCGGTGTTTTTGTTCAGAACACCGTTGTAACCGAAGTATCTCTGCAGCTCCAGATGGCTCCAGTGGAATAAGGGGTTGCCGATAGCCTTGCCCAGGCATTCTGCCCATTTGCAGAACTTCTCGTAATCGGATGCGTCACCGGTGATGTACTTCTCGTCAACACCGCAGGAACGATGAAACGCCACTTGTAGTGGTCGCCGCCCAGCCATACCTGGGTGATGTTGTCGAACTGACGGTCCTCAGCGATCTCCTTGGGATTGATATGGCAATGGTAATCCAGAATCGGTGTTTTTTCTGCGTAGTCGTGGAACAGCTTCTTGCTGTCTCGGTCTCTAACAGAAAGTCTTGTCCATAAATGCTTTCATTTTAAATTCCTCCATAAATATACTAAAAAGGGTATTTTCAGCTACCCAATTGCTGTCATTGATGAAAAGAAAAAATTATTTTGTGGTGCCGCGTTTTATCAGTTCCCCGGAGAATACGGTCTTTTTCGGCATCTCGTTTCCGCCAAGGACACCCATCAGAGTTGTGATCAGATGCTGGCAGAGCGTCTCTAATTTATTGTCGATACTGGTCAGTTCCGGATCACAGCAGTTCACCAGCATGGAATTATTATAACCGATGATCGACAGATCTTCCGGAATGCGGAGTCTCATTTCACGCCCGTATTTCATGGCACCCAGTGCCAGAGAGTCGTCGGCGGCGATAACACCGTGGAAGTGATGCCTTTTGTGTGCAGCCTGATCAGCTGTTCTGCCATAGCGGGAATGTCCTCATGGGAACCCTGATAGAGCTGCAGGAAGCTTCCGTTGGTGAGAAGTCCCTTTTCTTCCATGGCGACACGGTAGCCTGCCAGCTTTTTCTTACCACTGTATGAAGTAGAATTATAGAAATACAGAATATCTTTCACACCGGAACGGATCATCTCCATGGTAGCGTCATACATGGAAGTAAAATCATCCGAGACAACACTGTACACGTTCGGAGCATCCATTGCAGCATTCAACAGCATCACAGGAACCTGCACAGCGGCATCCGTAATGTATTTGTTGTCTTCTTCCTTCTCGTAGATGAAGTTGGAACCTACCAATATAATGCCGTCTACTTTTTTCGTGATCAGAAGGTTCATGGAGCTTGCCTTGGTATCCAGGTTGTAACCGGTACAACATAGGATGCTGTCATAGCCGTTGGCACGAAGCTTCTGCTCGATATAGTAGATTGCCTTGGCAAGATACGGATCCGAACTGTCGGCACACATGATACCGATGGTCTTCATCGTGTTGAGCCCCAGTCCCCGGGCAAATGCGTTGGGAGTGTACTCATACTGGTTGATTACGTCCAGAACTTTTTTCTTGGTTTTCTCGCTTACATTATTGCTTCCATTTAGTACGCGGGAAACAGTAGCAATAGAGACACCGGCCTTCTCAGAAATATCGTAAATTGTCATCTGCGGATTCCTCTCCGCTTCTATGTAACAGAATTTGTAAGAAAACTGTAAGTAGTTACATAAAAAGCTATATCTGAATTATAACGAAAGACTTCTCTTTTTTCAAGATGCTTTTTCAACTTCTCCTGTGACAAAATATTATCAATATGAAATATTCTGATAAAATCAATGGTTTGAGCAAAAAATAAGTTTCTGTTTTTGGTGATTGACGAAACAGCTTTTTTGAAGTAAAATGAATCATGAAAGTACTTACATAAACTTCGTGCAATTCAGAAACAAAAACACCCTCGGGCGTGAAAACGTAATTGCCAAGAGGCGATTGGGAAGGTAAGTGCAGGGAACAGAGTGCCGTAAGACGGTGCAGATAGGATACGCTATGCGTAGAATGGAGGACAAAATGGATATCTTAAACAAGGCAAAGACCGGTAAAAAGGAGAGACCTATCAAGGTCGTACAGTTCGGTGAGGGTAATTTTTTACGTGGATTCGTAGATTACATGATCGATATCGCTAACGAGCAGGGTAAGTTCGACGGAGACATCGTTCTGATCAAACCCATCGAGTTCGGCAATCTGGATATGTTCCACAAGCAGGACTGCCAGTACACTGTATCTCTTCGCGGTAATGTGAACGGTGAAGCCAAGATCATCAATAGAATCGTAACCAGCGTTGCAGACGCAGTAGACACTTATAATGAATATGACAAGTACATGGGACTTGCCGAGATCGATACCTTACGTTTCGTAGTATCCAATACCACCGAGGCAGGTATCGTATATGATGATACCGATAAGTTTGAATTAGAGCCTCCCAAGACTTTCCCCGGCAAGCTGACCAAGTTCTTATATCACAGATTTGAGACTTTCAAGGGTGACATGAGCAAGGGACTGGTAATGCTTCCCGTAGAGCTGATCGATGACAACGGTATTATGTTAAAGAAGTGTGTAATGCAGCTGATCGAGCTGTGGGGATTGGGCGATGAATTCAAAAAGTGGGTAGATGAGGCATGCGTATTCACCTCTACTCTGGTTGACCGTATCATTACCGGTTATCCCCGTGCCACGGAACAGGAAGAGTGGGAGAAGCTGGGCTATGAAGATCACATCATGGTAACCGGTGAGCCGTTCGCTCTGTGGGTTATCGAGTCTGCTAAGGATATCAGCAAGGAGTTCCCTCTTCCCGATGCAGGACTTCCTGTTATCTTCACTGACAACCAGAAACCTTACAAACAGAGAAAGGTTCGTATCTTAAACGGCGCACATACTTCCTTTGTACTGGCTTCCTATCTGTGCGGCAACGATATCGTAAGACAGTCCATGCAGGATGACGATATCCGTAACTTCATGCTGAAGACCATTTATGACGAAGTGATCCCTACCCTGTCTCTGCCGGAGGAGGAGCTGAAGCAGTTCGCAGGTGAGGTTGTAAACCGTTTCAATAACCCTTACGTAGACCATGCATTGCTTGCAATCTCCTTAAATTCCGTATCCAAGTGGAGAGCAAGATGTATGCCCAGCCTGTTAGGCTATGTTGAGAAGACCGGTAAGCTTCCCGCTCATCTGACCTTCTCCATCGCAGCACTGATGGCCTTCTATACCGGTACCGAGATCCGCGATAAGGCTCTGATCGGTCACAGAGACGGTCAGGAATACAACATCATGGATGACAAGGCAGTTCTGGAGTTCTTCGCAGCGAACTGTGAGAAGGATACGCAGACGTTCGTAACTTCCTTCCTGGGGAATGAAGACTTCTTCGGTCAGGATCTGAACAAGGTTCCCGGACTTACCGATGCAGTCGTAGCATACCTGGATGATATTAAGGCAAATGGCATGAGGGCAGCATTATGCAAGATTTCTTAAAGATTAATGACAATGATAATGTAGTCGTAGCATTAAATACGATTCCTGCCGGTGAGAAGATCACAGTCTCTGTCGGTGACGGTTCTAAGACCGTTACGCCAGAGAGGAGATCCCCGCAGGACATAAGATGGCAATCTGTGACATTCCCGAGGGCGGTGAGGTCATCAAATATGGTTACCGTATCGGTAATGCCAAGGAGAACATCGCAGAGGGCAGCTGGATCCATACTCATAATGTTAAGACCGCTTTGGGCGATCTGTTGGAGTACACCTACAATCCCACTCCCGTAGAGGAGAAGAAGACGGAAGATGTGACCTTCATGGGCTTCAACCGTCCCGACGGTAAAGTAGGCGTTCGTAATGAGATCTGGGTCATCCCCACCGTTGGCTGTGTCAACAACGTGGCAACAGCCATCGCAAAGCAGGCCAATGCATTCGTTAAAGGCAGTGTGGAAGAGGTTATCGCATTCCCTCATCCTTACGGTTGTTCCCAGATGGGCGACGATCAGGAGCATACCCGTAAGATTCTGGCAGACCTGATCAATCATCCAATGCAGGCGGTGTTCTGGTACTGGGACTGGGCTGTGAGAACAGCAACATTGATGTATTGAAGCCTTATATCGGCGATTATGATGAGAACCGTGTGAAATTCCTGGTGTGCCAGGAGCACGAGGATGAGATCGCAGACTCCGTAGAGATCATCAAGGGTCTGATCGATTACGCATCCAAATTCGAGAGAGAGCCCATCAGCGTCAGCAAGCTGGTCATCGGCATGAAATGCGGCGGCAGCGACGGACTGTCCGGCATTACCGCGAACCCCTTAGTAGGACGCTTCTCCGATCTGCTGATCTCCAAGGGTGGCACCACCATCCTGACCGAGGTTCCCGAGATGTTCGGAGCAGAGACCATTCTGATGAACCGTTGTGCCAACGAGGAACTGTTCCACCAGACCGTAGATCTGATCAACGACTTCAAGAACTACTTCAAGAGCCACAATCAGACCATCTACGAGAATCCTTCCCCGGGTAACAAAAAGGGTGGCATCTCCACTCTGGAGGATAAGTCTTTAGGCTGTACGCAGAAGTCCGGTAGTGCTCTGGTCAAGGGCGTACTGCAGTATGGCGATACCGTGAAGACTCCGGGACTGAACCTTCTGTCCGCACCGGGCAATGATCTGGTAGCAGCTACCGCACTGGCAGCCGCAGGAGCACATATCGTACTGTTTACCACAGGACGCGGAACTCCTTTCGCATCTCCGGTTCCTACCATGAAGATCGCGACCAACTCCCGCCTGGCAGGCAAAAAGTCCAACTGGATCGATTTCAATGCCGGCGTACTGGTAGAGGATAAGACCATGGAAGAGGAGACTAAGGCTTTGTTTGATCTGGTAGTGGAGACCGCTTCCGGCAGGCAGGTATGCAGCGAGGCAGCAGGCTTCCATGATATGGCTATTTTCAAGCAGGGTGTAACTCTGTAAAAGATCATACACAAAACGGCGTTCTTTTGTTACAATAAACGTGCAGGAGAACGCCTTTGTTATATAGGAGGAACTATGACAATTCAGGAAATCAAGGCACTTCCCCGTACGGAGGAAGGCATCTTTGACTTAAAAAAGGTGCAGGCAGATGCAGGACGAAGGAACATCTATCAGGCTGCGGATCTGGTATATCCCACATATGCGGCATATGAGACCACCGAGAATAAAAAGGAAGGATATCCGGATATCATGGCGCAGATGCGTGTGCTGAAAAAGCATGCGGAGAGCGAATTCACCGCGGAAAACGGCGCGGATTACACTGCAGCACTGCTTCATACCGTAGAGCAGATCAGCCGGAGATCTATGAGAATTACAGAGAGCTTTTAGATAATTTCCGTGGTGCCGTGAAGCGTATGCTGGAGCAGTATTATGATGCAAAAACGAAAACCTTCGCTATGGATGAAACTTCGGAAAAAGTATTCTGCGGTGCCGTACAGAAGGCATGCGGGGAATATTTACTTTTAGCGGAAAAATATCAGGAGTGCATGAGGTAGAAACGAGAGGAAACAGCGCATGGAAATCAGACATATTATGCATACTGCCCGTAGTGTGACTATAGAGATCGCAGACGGCGGCAGGTATTTTACAAAACAGCCCATAGAATTACGATTAAACGGTGAGCCACCCTCACTACAGAGAAGACTATCACTTCCCTGTTTGATTTAAAGCCGGATCAGAAATATGTGGTGGAAGCTTACGTGAATGGTGAAAAGCAGGGTGAAGTATCTTTCAAGACAGATTATGAGTATGTGACCCTGGATGTGACCAGATTCGGTGCCAAAGGTGACGGTGAGCACGACGATACCCACTTTATCCAGGCTGCCATCATGGCATGCCCGGTGAACAGCAGAGTGTATTTTCCCGCAGGAACCTACCGTATTACCAGCCTGTTCTTAAAAAGCCACATCCGTATCGAACTGGCAGAGGGTGCGGAGCTTAAGGCATTTACCGACAGAGAGAAATTTCCCACATTCCCCGGCATGCTACAAAGCTATGATGAGACCGACGAGTACAATCTCGGCACATGGGAGGGGAATCCCTTACCTATGTTCTCCGGCATCATCTGCGGTATCGGTGCAGAAGACGTGGTGATCTACGGACAGGGTAAGATCAACGGCAACGCTTCTAAGGAAAACTGGTGGAAGGATCCCAAGGTCATGAACATTGCGTTCCGCCCCAGACTGTTTTTCATCAGCGGATGTAAAAATGTGACTTTACAGGGAGTGACCTTCTGCAATTCGCCTTCCTGGACATTGCATCCCTATTTCAGCAACGATCTGAAATTCATCGGTGTGACCGTGCAGAATCCCAGCGATTCTCCCAACACCGACGGACTGGATCCCGAGTCCTGCAAAAATGTGGAGATCCTGGGCGTGCGTTTCTCCCTGGGAGATGACTGTATCGCAGTCAAGAGCGGCAAAATCTACATGGGCAAAAAGCACAAGACTCCTTCCGAGAACATCCACATCCGCCAGTGCCTGATGGAGAACGGTCATGGTGCTGTGACTCTGGGCAGCGAGATGGCAGGCGGCGTGGTGAATCTGACGGTGGAGGACTGCATTTTCCGTCATACGGACAGAGGCCTGCGTATCAAGACCCGCCGCGGCAGAGGAAAAGATGCGATTCTAAGCAACATTATTTTCCGGAATCTGACCCTGGATCATGTGATGACACCGCTTGTGGTCAACTGCTTCTACTTCTGCGATCCCGACGGCAAGACCACCTATGTCCAGTCCAGAGATGTCTACCCTGTGGATGACAGAACACCGCAGGTGAAAAAGATGGTATTTGAAAATATGGATTGCACCAACTGCCATGTGGCAGCAGCTTATTTTGACGGACTTCCGGAGCAGAAGATCGAGGAGATCTACATGAAGGACATCTTCATCAGCTATGCCGAGGATGCAAAATGTGATGTACCTGCCATGTCGGATGGTGTAGAAAAAAGCAGTAAGAGAGGACTTTTTGCAAGAAATGTTGCAAAATTGACCCTGGATAACGTGAGAATCGAAGGACAGGTTGGAGAGGCTTACGAGCTGGAAGGCGTGGATGAACTGATAAAACGCTGAGAATAAGCAGGATCAGGAAGATCAGACCTGAACCTGAAATGGAGGAAATTATGCAGTTAGGAATCCGTTTACATGATACGAAAAAGCTTCCTTTTGAGGAACGTATTGCCAATGTCCATGAGCTTGGCTTTGCCTGCGGACATCTGGCACCCGGTAAGTGATCACCGAGTTTCCCACTACCGATGAGCACTGACCCGGACGTGCACTGTATATGAAAAA
>ENA-OQCS01001184-OQCS01001184.1-human-gut-metagenome-genome-assembly--contig:-NODE-1184-length-13807-cov-2.646053_pt1 | contig 13807 bp, 23 predicted proteins | sample MGYA00242757_ERZ504575 | MGnify/ENA primary metagenome ERZ504575 (study PRJEB26092, sample SAMD00036297) | human gut metagenome | host: Homo sapiens | study: EMG produced TPA metagenomics assembly of...
TACGTATGTCTTTTGCAGCTGTCGTAATCGCCTCACCTTGAGGATGCTTTTCCAAATTTCCGAGATAATTCATCAACTCTCCTTTTTGTTCAGCTCCCAAAACAACATCCACACCTTCTATATTAGCCACCTGGTCAGGTTTTAACTGGGCATAGCATCCCGTCACTACTACATAGGCACCCGGATGCTGTTTAACCAAACGATGAATGGCTTGACGGCATTTCTTATCCGCAACCTCGGTCACAGAGCAAGTATTAATAACACAAATATCAGCTTTCTCACCCTTACGTGCTGTACGTATACCTGCTTCTTTCAGTGTTTTACCGATGGTTGAAGTTTCTGAAAAGTTTAATTTGCAGCCTAATGTATAATAAACAGCCGTTTTATCCTGGAAAATTATCGTATCAATCATACCTTTTTATCTAATTAGCGAGCAAAGGTACATATTATTCTGCTTAAATTCTTTAGAATACCAATAATTATGCTTATTTTTGCACATTACATCAAAAATTGTGCATGATAAAAGAAAACTTTATCAAGCTATATGAGAATAGCTTCAAAGAAAACTGGGATCTGCCCTGTTACACAGATTATGGTGAAGATACCACGTTTACATACGGACAAGTAGCGGAAGAAATAGCTAAGATACACTTATTATTCCAATATTGCAGCCTGCGCCGTGGCGATAAAATATCTATTATAGGTAAGAATACCTCCCGTTGGTGTATCGCTTATTTGGCAACTGTTACATACGGAGCTATTGTAGTTCCTATTCTACAAGACTTCAAGCCGAATGATGTCCATCATATTGTAAATCATTCCGAATCCACATTCCTGTTTACCAGCGATAATATTTGGGAAAATTTGGAAGAAGAAGCATTAAGTGGATTACGCGCTGTATTTTCTCTAACAGATTTCAGATGCCTGCATCAACGTGACGGTGAAACTGTCCAAAAATTCATGAAAAATATGGATGCAGCAATGAAAAAGAATTTCCCCAAAGGCTTCTATAAGGAAAATATCAATTATACAGAACTCTCCAATGAGAAGGTCATGTTACTGAATTATACCTCAGGAACTACCGGATTCAGTAAGGGAGTAATGATTACGGGCAATAATCTGGCAGGAAACGTTACCTTCGGTATCCGTACAGAACTTTTAAAGAAAGGAGAAAAGGTACTTTCCTTCCTTCCCTTGGCCCATGCATACGGATGTGCTTTTGATTTTCTAACCGCTACTGCTGTCGGCACACATGTCACCTTATTAGGAAAGACACCTTCTCCCAAAATATTGATGAAAGCTTTTGAGGAGGTAAGACCCAACCTTATTATTACAGTACCATTGGTTATAGAAAAAATTTATAAGAATGTAATTCAGCCGCTCATTAACAAACGCAGCATGAAATGGGCGCTTAACATACCTTTACTAGACAACCAGATTTATGCACAGATTCGCAAAAAACTGATTTGACGCATTAGGCGGACGTTTTAAAGAAGTCATTATCGGTGGAGCTGCATGAATCCGGAAGTCACCGATTTTTTCCACAAAATAAAATTTCCGTTCACCATCGGTTACGGCATGACCGAATGCGCCCCACTGATCAGTTATGCTCCATGGAATGAATTTATACCTGGTTCTGCCGGAAAGATACTGGATATCATGAAAGTCCGTATCGACTCGGATGATCCTTATAACATAACCGGAGAAATACAGGTATGTGGTGAAAACGTAATGAAAGGTTATTATAAGAATGAAGAAGCTACCCGTGAGGTATTTACCGAAGATGGTTGGTTGAAAACAGGCGATTTAGGTACAATAGATGCTAACGGATTCATTTATATAAGAGGCCGTAGTAAAACCATGCTTCTGAGTTCTAATGGACAGAATATTTTTCCTGAAGAGATAGAATCCAAACTAAATAATATGCCATTCGTTCTAGAAAGTTTAATCATAGAGCGCAACAAGAAACTGGTAGCTTTAGTATATCCTGATTATGAAAGTCTGGACAGTCTGGGACTCAATACCCCCGAAAACCTAAAAACAGTAATGGATGAAAACTTGAAGAATCTGAATAAACTGGTAGGAAATTATGAAACAAGTGAGAAAATACAACTTTATCCTACAGAGTTCGAAAAAACTCCCAAAAAAAGCATCAAACGATTCTTATATAACAGCATTACTGAAGAATAAATATGTTATAAAACATGCTACTAATCAGCAAAATAGGTTGTATAACATAAAAAATTAGAAAAAAAGTTGTTCTTTTTGGTACAACGTATTAAAAAAGTGTATACCTTTGCATCGTTTTAAGAAAGCAACATTAGTATTACAGATTTAAAAAGCAAAGAAAATGAAAAAATTAGTATTTTTGTTCGTAGCCTTCGCAGCTGTTTCTTTCGCATCTTGCGGAAACAAAGCTGCTAACAACAACGCAGAAGCAACTGATTCAGTTGCAGTAGTAGAAGAAGCTGCTGTTGTAGAAGAAGTTGTAGCAGATTCAGCTGCTTGTGACTCTACAGCTGCTTGCTGTGACTCTACTAAAGCTGAATAATTCAGTACGAACTCTAGAGAGAATTGAAAGTCTGCCGTGCGAAAGCGCAACAGACTTTTTTTATGTCTTTACTCCTCCCTTTTCTGCCAATATTCCATCGTTTTGCAATACAAATTATCTACTTTTGTTTCTCAAACCACAAACAAAAACAGGATATGAAAAAGACAAATCTAAAAGAAACACTTCAAAACTGGAAGTTGGGAAACTATTTCCGTGAATTATCTATTGTTATCACTGGAGTATTTATCACTCTTGCCGAACTGATTTCATAAGCAATTCCTCACAAGAAAAGCAGATAAAAGAAGTATGCAAATGATAAAAATGGAATTAGAAGAAAATTTGAAAAGTATCAATCAGGCCAAAGTCGCGTATTTAAATGAAATCAGTTTCTTCCGATTGCTAACGTAAAACAGGATTCACTTCAAACAACTAAAGCTTCTATTTTAAAAAACAATGCCAATTCTCCTTTTGCGTAAAAGATTATGAGTATTCGGAAGATGTGCTAGAAGTACTGAAAAGTTCAGCATTGATGCAACAGATACCTGACAAAGAGTTCATTTCAAAACTTTTACAAACCTATAAAAGGATGTAGAAAAATAACTGAGGACAACAAAGACTATTATAAATACAAACAAGATTATATAACCAGCTACTTCTCTCACCTAACCATTTATAATATTCATAAAAAATTATAACAGTATTTATGAAGTATGGGCAGCCAGACTACAAGAATATGATATCAAACAACTGATCCTCACTATGCCAAACACTTTTGACGAAAATCCTTTTACCACTCCTCAAAAAATTATAAAAGAAACGATTGAATTAACAAATCAAACATATTAAAAAGAAAAAGCCCGGCTCTTACGAACCGGGCTTTTTCAGCATCATTATACTTTAAAGTATTTACAGATTTTATTCAGCAACTACTTCGAACGGGATTTCTACAGAAACTTCCTTGTGAAGTTTAACGATAGCTTTGTAAGAACCAATCTCTTTCACTGCATCTTTCACAACGATAATCTTTCTGTCAACCTTATGACCCAATTTTTCCAATTCTTCAGCAATTTGAATGTTGCTAACAGAGCCGAAGATAGTACCTGTGGCACTCACTTTAGTAGCAATAGTCAAGGTTACATCCTTCAACTGTTCTGCCATAGCTTCAGCATCTTTCTTAATCTTTTCCAATTTGTGAGCGCGTTGTTTCAGCTCTTCTGCCAACATTTTCTTAGCTGAAGGTGAAGCAATCACTGCCTTACCAGTCGGAATAAGATAGTTACGACCGTAACCAGACTTCACAGTTACAATATCATTTTTGTAGCCTAAGTTCACTACGTCTTCTTTCAAAATTATTTCCATACTTATTCCTCCTTATTATTTCATCATGTCAGTTACAAATGGAAGTAACGCCAAGTGACGTGCTCTTTTAACAGCCTGCGCGATACGACGTTGGAACTTCAGAGAAGTACCTGTAATACGGCGAGGAAGGATCTTACCCTGTTCGTTCAAGAATTTCTTCAAGAATTCAGGATCTTTGTAATCAATGTACTTAATACCACTCTTTTTGAAACGGCAGTATTTTTTCTTCTTAACGTCTACTGAGGGCGGAGTTAAATATCTGATTTCTGATTGTTGCTGTGCCATGATTAATCCTCCTTTTTAGTTGATTTAACATTTCTTCTCTTAGCAGCATATTCAGCAGCGTATTTATCCATCTTAAAAGTTAAGAAACGGATAACACGTTCGTCACGACGGAAGTTAATTTCCAATTTTTTAATAACCTGCGGTTCTGCTTTGAACTCTATCAACTGATAGAAACCAGTTGACTTTTTTGGATGGGGTAAGCCAGCTTTTTCAAGCCCCAGTTTTCCTCATTGATAATCTCTGCACCTTCTGCAGTCAGAATACCTTTGAATTTTCTCTACCGCTTCCTTCATCTGAGCGTCAGACAAAACGGGAGTTAAAATGAAAACGGTTTCGTATTGATTCATACTACGTTTATTAAATTATTAAATTAAATTTCAAATGCGAGTGCAAAAGTAGATATTTTATCTTAATCTACAAAGAGTTATCGCAATTTTTCTTCAAAAAATATAGTTTCATTTTACAATTAATCTTCCTTTTCATATTTTTTATCTGTGAAAAACAAGTTATATCCGCCAAGAATTGTATATTTGCAAAGTTGTTTAAACAATAATTCCATGATAGAACAATTTAGTTTTGATATCCAATTAATATTTGCCATATTAAATGGCAAAGTATCTGCCGCCATCAACGGAAACTAAGCCGGAATTTTCGCCAAAATGGTGTAGAAATTACCCCTGAACAGTGGACAGTCCTTCTTTTTCTATGGGAAAAAGATGGTGTCACACAGCAAGAACTATGTAATGCCACTTTTAAAGACAAACCCAGCATGACCCGCTTAATAGACAATATGGAACGCCAGCATCTGGTGGTACGCATCGCCGACAAAAGAGATCGACGCACCAATTTAATTCATTTGACCAAAACCGGCAGAGAATTAGAAGGTAAAGCACGTTTCATCGCAAACAAGACATTGAAAGAAGCACTACAAGGATTAACATTGGAAGAACTGAAAGTCAGCCAAGATGTATTAAGAAAGGTATTCACCAACATCAAAGACTAAAGTTTTTCAAGGTTTTCATCTTTTTTTCCTAAAATAATTTCCATGATAAGAGAATTATGCTTTAATTTGTACACAAGAATAAATATAATCTATTAATAAAATACACACATGAAAAGCTTACTTAAGAATTTAGGTCTGATACTGATGATCATCGGCGCCGCTATTTTAGTCGGTGTTTTCTTCACCGGAAGTGCAGCAATTAACGACAACGGTGTTTTAGGTGGAAGTGCCGCCCTTATCGTTATAGGTTTAATCGTTTATATTGTATTAAACAAACGCATTGTTGATTAAAGTATAAGAGAACAAAAATAAAAAGTCCGAAACAAATGTTCCGGACTTTTTTATTTCATCTATTTCACTCAGCCTTATTCTACTTCGGGAGTAATCAGTTTATACCCCTTCCCGTGAATGTTGATAATCTCGATAGAATCATCTTCTTTCAAATGTTTACGCAACTTAGTGATGTACACGTCCATGCTTCGTGCATTGAAATAATTATCATCAATCCAAATGGTTTTCAATGCGAAATCACGCTGCAGAATCTCATTAGCATGAGCACAAAGCAAGCCCAATAATTCGGATTCTTTCGTAGTCAGTTTAGTCTGTTTTCCATCGATAGCCAAAATTTGTTTCTGAGTATCGAAAGTAAAACGACCAATCTTGTAAATATTGCTTTCCTTGTTTCTCTTACCACGTACACGACGCAAAATAGCCTCGATACGGAAGTCAACTCTTCCATACTGAACGGTTTAGTAATATAATCATCCGCACCAATCTTGAAGCCTTCCAATATATCCTCTTTCAAAGTTTTAGCAGTCAAGAAGATAATAGGAATTTCAGCATTAGCCTGGCGAATTTCCTGTGCTAAAGTAAACCCGTCTTTCTTCGGCATCATCACATCCAATACACATAAGTCGTATTTGTTCTTAAGGAAAGCCTTGTAGCCAGCCTCACCATCCGGGCAAAGTTCGGCCGAGTAGCCTTTTGCCTGCAAATATTCTCTCAATAGCATGCCAAGATTCTCATCATCTTCGCATAACAAGATACGCAATTTCTCGTCCATATTATTCATTTTTTAATAAAGGTAATACAATTATAAATTTAGTTCCTACATTCAATTCACTCTCGGCACGTATAGTCCCTTTGTGATCTTGAATTATTTTTTTCACATAAGCCAGTCCCAAACCAAAGCCTTTCACATCGTGTAGGTTACCGGTATGCACACGATAGAATTTATCGAATATCTTCTTCAGGTTTTCTTTCTTAATACCTATTCCATTGTCCTGGATAGAGATATAAAGCTTGCCCGATTCATTCCAAGTACGTATATTCAACAACAATTCGCCTTCCTGTTTTTTATATTTCACTGCATTGTCCAGCAAATTAAAAATAACATTTGTAAAATGCATCTCGTCTACAAATATATCCGGATTTACCGCATCCAAATTCGAAGTGATTTTACCATTGTATTTCTCTACCTTCAACGTGAAAGTATTGACAACACCGGCTATCAAATCATTTGCATTCACCTCTTTCATCTTCAGCGTCGCTTTTTGCTTTTCGAACATAGACATCTGCAACACCTTTTCCACTTGGAAACGCAAACGTTTGGTCTCATCATTTATCACTCCGGATATATGCTGGAACATAGCAGGAGATTTTCCCACTGCCGGATCTTTCAACATCTGGGCCGCCAACGATATGGTAGAGATAGGCGTCTTGAATTCATGTGTCATATTGTTTATGAAATCATTCTTTATCTCGGTCAACTTCTTCTGACGGAAGATGATATAGATAGTAAAGATGAACGTCACAAGCAATACGAATGTGAAGATCAGTGACGGGATCATAAATTTAACAGAACTGAATATGTAACTGTTCAATGTAGGAAAATGAATATTTACTGTCGCCATACGAGCCGGAGGATCATTTTTAAATAAAACCTGCGGATATGTATTCTCACTACCCTCTTTGGTATAATCAGGGCAATGGTAAACTTCCGTCCCGTCACGGTCTGTCACCGTAAAATGATAAGGAATGTCAATGCATTATTCAGCAATTCCGTCTTTAAAAACAAGTCCAACTGTTTAAAGTTGATTCTTTTGTTCAAAGGTTTGTCACTAGCTGTATACAAAATGTTATAGACCACTTCGTCCAACAATGCACGTTGGTACACATATCTGTCTTTGATTATTTCCTGCAAGGCTCTTGAAGTCTGAGGAATATTCTTACCAGTCGAAATAATCGCTTTAGGAATATTAGAAGGACGATTCGCACTGAACCTCATCTTCAATTCAAAAGTAGAGTAACCGTTCAATCCATCGGAAGTTATGGAGTACTCATGTGTATGCGCTACCACATTACCACTTCCCTCCCCCTTTTTTTCTTCGGACTGCTCCCTGGATAACTGTGCTGCTTTTTCTGTAGCAATCGCATCATCCTCAAGGTACTTTTTAGTTTCCACCAACTCAATATTTCGACACGCTTGGACTAAACTGCGCTGAACAGACTCATCAAATTGTCCTTTGCGCATTTCACCATTTCTTCAATATAGCTTACCTGCAAATACAATAAACTAAGAAATGATAGTCCCATTACAATACCTAATACCCAAATAGTAGACTTTTTCATGTCAGCAAAATTAAAAGCGCTAAATCTCATTACATAATAGATTAACCAAATTTAAACGGCTATTCTCTATAATTAACCGAAAAAGTCATTTAAGCTAAGATTCTGACTATTATAACAAAATTTACGCCAATTGGTTTGCAAAAATAATAAAAAATTAAGTTCAAAGCCAAATAACAAACCTAAAAGTTTAAGTTACCTTAAATAAAAAGAGCTTCTATAAAATTCAGGATTACCTGACGGCTTTCGGCATGATTTCCTGGTTTCCTTCTTATGCGCCCTTGCTGGTAGGGATAGTGTTGTCTGCCATAGAGTTCAGTGTAGGTGTTTTCTTGTTTTTGGGTATACGCCGGAAGGTGGCATCTGCATTGGCATTATTGCTGATGGTTGTAATGACTCCGCTGACACTTTATCTGGCTTTGGCGAATCCGGTATCCGACTGCGGATGCTTCGGTGATGCGTGGATATTGACCAATTGGCAGACTTTCGGCAAGAACGTAGTATTGTTGGTGGCGGCAGTATCTGTATTCAAGTGGCAGGATTTACTGGTACGTTTCATTACTCCGAAGATGGAGTGGATGATTTCCATGTATACGTTTCTATTTGTGTTTGCGTTGTCCTTCTATTGCCTGGAGAATTTGCCGATACTTGATTTCCGACCTTACAGAATTGGAGCGAATATCAAGGCGGGCATGGAAATTCCGGAAGGTGCTAAACCAAGCGTGTTTGAAAGCCGGTTCATTTTGGAAAAAGGAGGAAAGCGTCAGGAATTTACATTGGATAACTATCCGGACAGTACATGGACGTTTGTAGAATCGCGTACGATACTGAAGGAAAAAGGTTATGAACCTCCCATTCACGATTTTTCCATGATGAGTCTGGATACATGGGAAGATATAACGGACAGCGTACTGTCGGATAAAGGATATACGTTTCTGCTGGTTGCCCATCGGATAGAAGGAGCGGACGACAGTAACATCGACCTTATCAATGAAATATACGATTACAGTGTGGAGCATGGTTATGGCTTTTATGCCTTGACTTCATCTCCGGAAGACGAGATAGAATTGTGGCGTGACAAGACTGGAGCAGAATACCCTTTCTGCCAGACAGATGATATTACGCTGAAGACCATTATCCGTTCAAATCCCGGTTTGCTGTTGGTAAAGGACGGAACAATTTTGAATAAGTGGAGTGACAACCGGCTGCCTGATGAATATGTGCTGACCGATAGCCTGGACAAGTTGGAATTGGGCAAGCAGAAGCAGGAAAGTGACTTACAAACAATAGGCTATGTGTTGCTGTGGTTCATCCTTCCTCTGATGATGGTGCTTTGTGTCGATATTTTAGTCGTAAGGCGCCGAGAGAAACAACGCCTCAGACAACAATAGTATCAAATAGTAAATAGTAAATTGTCAAATAGTAAATACATTAACCCTTTTAATAATAAAACAAAATGAGAAAAAACATTGTTGCAGGAAACTGGAAAATGAACAAAACCCTCCAAGAGGGTATTGCTCTTGCAAAAGAACTGAATGAAACATTGGCTAACGAAAAGCCTAACTGTGATGTAATCATCTGTACTCCGTTTATCCACCTGGCATCTGTTACTCCTTTGGTAGACGCTGCAAGATTGGTGTAGGTGCAGAAAACTGTGCAGACAAGGAGTCAGGCGCATATACCGGCGAAGTATCAGCTGCTATGGTTGCTTCTACTGGTGCAAAATATGTCATTCTGGGTCACTCTGAACGTCGTGCTTACTATGGTGAAACAGTTGCTATTCTGGAAGAAAAAGTAAAATTGGCTTTGGCTAACGGTCTGACTCCGATTTTCTGTATCGGTGAGGTATTGGAAGAACGTGAAGCAAACAAGCAGAATGAAGTGGTAGCCGCTCAGCTGGCTTCTGTATTCTCTTTGTCTGCCGAAGATTTCTCTAAGATTATTTTGGCTTACGAGCCGGTTTGGGCTATCGGTACCGGTAAGACTGCTACTGCAGAACAAGCACAGGAAATCCACGCTTTCATCCGTTCCTTGATTGCTGAAAAGTATGGTAAGGAAATTGCTGACAACTGCTCTATCCTTTATGGTGGCAGCTGTAAGCCTTCTAATGCAAAGGAACTGTTTGCCAACCCGGATGTTGACGGCGGTCTGATTGGTGGTGCTGCCTTGAAGGTTTCTGACTTCAAGGGTATCATCGATGCCTTTAATTAAATAGTTGAAAGCTGAAAGTTGAAAATGGATTGCATGTCGTATCTGCATAACTGTTTTCCATTTTCAGCTTTCCATTTTCCGTTATATAAAGATATTGACTCATGAAAAAGCTTGGTTTACTTTTGGTTGCATGTTTCGCTTTTGCAACGATTTCTGTAGCGCAGAATAATATTGTGAAAAGCCTGGAACGTAATGTGCCGGGACAAGGCAAGGTGACTATCCATCAAGATGCACGCATTGCGGCATTGATAGGTTCGGAGTATGTTCCTGCCGGTTCGGATGAGCAGAAAGTGATTAAAAGTTCGGGTTACCGCATACAAGTTTATGCAGGGAATAATACCCGTCAGGCCAAGAACGAAGCTTATGCGGTAGCTACCCGCATCAAGGAACATTTTCCCGAACTTACAGTTTATACCTCTTTCAATCCCCCCCGTTGGCTGTGCCGTGCAGGAGATTTCCGCAGTATCGAAGAAGCGGATGCATGATGCGTCAGTTGCGGGCTACTGGTGTATTCAAGGAAGTCTCTATCGTGAAAGAGCAGATAAACATCCCCTTATAAAGAATTATCATGTTAGGAAAAGAAGAAATTGTATCTCCTTCATTAGATGAATTGAAGGAACATTATCACCGCATCCTTACTCTGTTGGGTGAAGATGCCGGACGTGAAGGTTTGCAGAAGACACCTGAACGGGTGGCGAAGGCCATGTTGTCGTTGACGAAAGGGTATCATATGGACCTCACGAGGTACTCCGTTCAGCCAAGTTTCAAGAAGAATACAGTCAGATGGTGATTGTGAAAGACATTGATTTCTTCTCGCTTTGCGAACATCACATGCTTCCCTTCTACGGAAAGGCACATGTGGCATATATTCCTAACGGCTACATTACCGGACTGAGCAAGATAGCCCGCGTAGTGGATATTTTCTCTCACCGCCTGCAAGTGCAGGAACGTATGACTCTCCAAATAAAAGAGTGTATTCAGGAGACGCTGAATCCGCTGGGGGTTATGGTTGTTGTGGAAGCCAAACACATGTGCATGCAGATGCGCGGAGTAGAGAAACAGAACTCCATTACCACTACATCCGATTTTACCGGAGCATTCAACCAAGCGAAGACCCGCGAGGAATTTATGAATTTAATCAGGCATAATTCTTGACGGAGAACTCCCCGAATTGAATTTAAAAATTCAGGATGACTCTGTCTCCCAGCCGCTTTGCCATGATGCTTTTTACTTTGTTCAATTCGTTGTAGCGCTCCATGATGCTGTTACACTGGGTTTCATCATTGGCTATGGCAGGGTTCTGTAACGCAAATAGGGTATGCTTCAATTCTTCGCAGACGATGGCATATTTGAAGTTTATCATTAACCGTGGAATTAGCTCATAGAGCGTTCTTCGTCCGTCACCATTTGTTCTATCTGTGATTTCCTTAACTGATAGCGGTTGCTGATAAGTTCCACACTCAGCTTGCTGATGACGGGGTCGGGATGCGCCACAAAATACCGTTCGGCGGTAAAACCCTCATTGTGGATACGTTCGGCAGCCTCTGTCAGGATTTGCCGGTGAAGCGGATTGTGGAAGGCAAGTTCGTCTTCTTTTAAATCATTGACTATATATTCAGTTACAGTGATAGGGGTTTCCTGCCCCTCTTCATTGGTGACATTGCACATCACCCGCTCACCATAGAGCACTACCATCTTCAGAATAAGTCGTTCGTATTTATAGAACTCCTGGCCCTCCTTGCCCTCCTGCGGGATGAAGGATACATATTCTTCCTCGGGTGGAAAAGGTGGAGGTGTTTCGGAAGGGAGACCGGCAGGCAGTGATTCGGACGGATAGCCAGCTTGTTGTGCGTCGGGGCTGGTAGCTGTAGCTGCAGTATGACTGCCATTGACACCTGCTTCTGCATTGGCTCTTGCGGCATTGGCCGACCGACGCTCGCGTTCTGCTCGCTCAGCTTGTTGCTCGGCTTGCTTTTCGCGACGCTTGGCAACCTCAGAAACCAGCAGTTTATCTTCTACGTGCAATAATTGGGCGCACTCCTTGATATAGACATCACGCACAATGGCTTCGGGAATGATGGAAATGCTCTGCACAAGGTTTCCGATAAGCTCGGCACGCTTGATGGGGTCTTTTCCTGCATCTTCCAGCAACAGATTGGTTTTGAAGCGGATAAAGTCCGTTTCATTCTCTTGTATGAAGGCCTGGAACTCCGTCGCATTGTGTTTGCGTGCAAAGGAGTCCGGGTCGTCACCGTCGGGCAGGAGGCAGACTTTGACGTTCATGCCTTCTTCCAGCAACATATCAATACCTCGGATAGAGGCCTTTATACCGGCAGCGTCACCGTCGTAGAGCACTGTCATATTGTTGGTGAAACGATGAATCATCCGGATTTGTCCGGGTGTCAATGCCGTGCCCGAAGAGGCAACCACATTCTCTATGCCCGATTGGTGCATGGAAATGACATCCGTATAACCTTCGACCAGAAAGCAACGGTCTTGTTTCACAATGGCTTGTTTGGCAAAATATATGCCATACAGTTCATTGCTTTTATGATAAATTTCCGATTCAGGCGAGTTGACGTACTTCACCTTGACGCCTTTGGTGGCGCCGGCAAGCACACGTCCCCCGAAAGCCACCACCTTGCCGGAGAGAGTGTGTACCGGAAAGATGACCCGCCCCCAGAAGCGGTCGCGCAGTCGGTGGTCGTCCGTCTCGTAGCAGAGGCCGGTCTTGACAAGATAATCCTTTTTATAGCCTTTTTTCAAAGCTTCCTGGGCAAGGGCATCGTGGCTCTCGGTACAATAGCCCAACTGGAACTTCTCGATGATGTCATCCCGGAAGCCGCGGCTGCGGAAATAGGCCATGCCGATACTCTGTCCGTCTACGTGGTTCTTTAGGATATTCTGGAAGTAGTCACGGGCAAAGTTGTTCACAATGAAGAGGCTTTCCCGTTCGCTCTGTGCTATCTTTTCCTCGCTGGATAGTTCGCGTTCTTTGATTTCAATGCCGTATTTTTTTGCGAGATATTTCAGCGCCTCAGGATAAGACATCTGTTCGTGCTCCATGATGAAATGCACTGCATTTCCTCCTTTTCCGCAGGCAAAGCACTTGCAGAGCCCTTTGGCGGGGGATACATAGAAAGAAGGGGTTTTGTCATCGTGGAAGGGACACAGTCCTACATAATTCACGCCGCGTTTGCGCAGGGTAACGAAGTCCGATACGACATCGTATATTTGTGCGGCATCGAGAATTCTGTCTATAGTGGGTTGGTCTATCATGAAAGCGGTTCTATTAACAGTGCAAAGATAAAAAAAATCCCTCGTTGAGGACGAGGGAACCTGATGTTTTCACAATGGACATTTTTTCTATTTAATCTTTTCTCTGATTTTGGTCAGATACTTCTTCATGCCTTCCGCATCCTTGTTGTTGATGATTTCCAGCAGATTCTTCAGTTCCAGGCGGATGTTCTCCACTTGTGAGGGAGTGCGCGGGTTGAAGAGAATTTCTTGGAGCAAGTAGTCATCTTCACTCAGCAGTCCTTTGGCAATAGCCATGTGCTTCTTGAATGTAGTGCCTGGAGCTTCCTGGTGTTTCATTACCGCTGCAAACACGAAGGTGGATACAAACGGAATGGACAGCGAATAGGCTACAGTCTCATCATGCTCGTCGAATGTATATTCGAAGATGTTCAGTTTCATTGTCTGGTAGAGGTCCTTGAAGAAGATTTTTCCAAGTGGTCACCTTCGCTGATGATGATGGCATTCTCTGT
>ENA-OQCS01001185-OQCS01001185.1-human-gut-metagenome-genome-assembly--contig:-NODE-1185-length-13797-cov-1.708851_pt1 | contig 13797 bp, 13 predicted proteins | sample MGYA00242757_ERZ504575 | MGnify/ENA primary metagenome ERZ504575 (study PRJEB26092, sample SAMD00036297) | human gut metagenome | host: Homo sapiens | study: EMG produced TPA metagenomics assembly of...
CACGCTACTTGGCTGGTTCAGACTCTCGTCCATTGACCAATATTCCTCACTGCTGCCTCCCGTAGGAGTTTGGACCGTGTCTCAGTTCCAATGTGGGGGACCTTCCTCTCAGAACCCCTATCCATCGTTGGCTAGGTGGGCCGTTACCCCGCCTACTACCTAATGGAACGCATCCCCATCGTACACCGATAAATCTTTAATGATGATACCATGCAATCTCATCATACCATCAGGTATTAATCTTTCTTTCGAAAGGCTATCCCTGAGTGTACGGAAGGTTGGATACGCGTTACTCACCCGTGCGCCGGTCGCCGGCAATTGAAGCAAGCTTCAATCCCGCTGCCCCTCGACTTGCATGTGTTAAGCCTGTAGCTAGCGTTCATCCTGAGCCAGGATCAAACTCTTCATTGTAAAATATTTTCTTACTCTTTTAAGAGTATTGTTGTCTCTGTTCAGGAAACCGATTTTTTCATTCTCCTTGTTTCCAAGGGTTATTGACGGTTGTCTTCCGTTCATCCTATACATTATTTATTATATACAGGACTACTTCTTGTACTACATCCTAGTCTGTTTATCCAAAGTCTTTCAAAGAACTGTCTTTTCTCAAGCTCCCGTTTCAGCGGGAAAGCGTTTGCAAAGGTAAGGCGTTTTTTTCGTAACCTCCAAATTTTTTCGAAAGTTTTTTTTTGAAAAAATTTTACGGAAGGTTCTCAGAAGGCGTGCGGCTTACCCTTTCTCGCTCCCTTGCACATCGCAAGGTAAGATACTCGGTGCAGCAATCGGCACTCTCTTCCGTAGCCTCAGCTCTGCCAGTCTGTCATCTTCAGCGGCTCTCCCTCTCGAAAGCGGTTGCAAAGGTACGCACTTTTTTTCATTCACGCAACTTTTACCGCACACTTTTTTGCAGGATTTTTCAGGTTTTATCTAACTCGCTGATTTACTTTATGCTATAAAGCATAATTTTTTATTGCTATGTAGAAATCCGTGTGAAATCTCCTACATTATATAATTCGTGCGGGCGCGTACGTGTACGCGCGTAAGGGAAAAAGGGATTGTTCTAACGGAAATGAAGAGATTTTCCGGCACATATTCAGCCTTCAAAAAAAACGCAAGTACATTTGATATAAAACGCAAGTGCGTTTCACTTCAAACGCAAGGACGTTTTAGTTCAAACGCAAGTGCGTTTGGGATGGAACGCAAGGGCGTTTTTTCACGAACAAAAACAAAAGGAAATACTACACGGAAAAGGGCATAAAAAAAGGAGTTCCGCTGAACTCCAACCTTTGTTAACCTTTAAATCTAATACTATGAAAACACAGTACAAAAGTATTTATTTTATTCGGAACAGCAAAACCCAAGGCTAAAAAACAATGTTTTACAACATACATTAACCACCTGGGTGAAATATTCAATGTGGTTAACAGAATTCATAAAATAAAAAAAGAGGCCCCTCATCACTGAGAAACCCCTTCAAAATGCAAATTAAAAGAGAGACATATATTATTTATTCAATACTTCTGATTCGATAAAGTCAAAGCACTCAGAATAATATTTCCTATTGTTTTCCACGCCTTTAATTCCATGGCCCAAACCTGGAACTTAACAAAGCATAAGTCTTACCCAACTCTTTTAATTATCAGCCATAAACTGAGAACCACCAATATCGACTCTATTATCATGATCACCGTGAATCAATAATAATGGACCAGTTATTTTATCCAGCGTGTGTTATTTGGAGATCGGTCTACCAATTTAAAGAATCCTTCACTGGATCACCGGCCTCAAGAGCAGTCCAGTCTGGAATGTTAGAATGATGATGCTGCCAAATAATATCACAAAACCTGCTGTTTCTATTCCAAATCCAATGGGAACTTAGCCTTATATCCATTTACCTCACCAGGGAAAGTCATCAGACGCATTGTTTCATATCCTCCATGACTCATGCCAAATACTCCAACTCTTTGAGATGGAATATTTAGTTTGTCTGCCACGTAACGAGAAACGTAAATCATATCCAATGTTTCATTACCTCCCAAATCATGGTCATTCATAGCTGCAAAATCACGACCAAAGCCAGCGCTTCCACGAGGAGAAGCACTCAACACATAAATACCAGCCTGATTAAGTATCTGATACTCGGAAGAATACCGGTTCTCACCTCCATAAAAAGATTCGACCATCAATAAACTTTTATTTTCTGGCAACGGATTTTTTGGTTTGAAAAGATAAGCATGCAAAATACGCTGCTTACCTGTTAAAGAGTCCACATCAAAAGTTGGTATTTCTAATCTTTCAACTGTAGAATGCACTAACTTTTCTTTCAAGCCATCTGGAATATCCATTACTGTTTCCATTTTTATTTGAGAAGGATCCACAACAGCTTTTACGACCTGGAACAGAGTAGTAGTTCCACCCGCCAACATGGTAATCGTATTCCCCGTAACACCTCCAAGTTGTAAATTCAATGATGACTCTTGAGTATAAACAACCTTTTCTGATTGCGGATCAAACAAAATCATATTAGTATGCACGGGATTGCTTTGAAGAGCAAAAACCATCTTTTTATCTTTCAGCGAAAGTAAACAAACATTATCCAAATTCATGGTATAATGAGTAAGCTGTTTTACTTCTCCAGTTGATAAAGTAAATGAATATAAGTTATTATACCCATCCTGATCAGAAATAAACAAAGCTTTATCTGATGAAACCCATTCAGCAACACCATCGTACCAGAAAGACTTCCTTCTTTAGATGGATCAGTCAACACTTTTGATGCCTTTGTCGCCAAATCTATGTACAAGACATTAGTATAAGTACGATCCATGTCTTTAAAGCCAGCAACATAACCCCCTTACCTTCAGGCTGCCAACTAATATCTCCCCAAGTATATCGAAAATCAGCTTCATCAGTCCTCAACAGACTATCTTGCAAAGTTTCAAATCCAAATATGCAATTCATCCAACCGATTTTCATTTTGTCCCATTCTGGAAACATAAGCAATTTTAGTTCCATCAGGATTAAAATCCCACGCATATATATAGGGAACATCTGTTAGCTTCTCAACCTGATTAGACCCAGGCACAGTACGATAAATATTAATGATTTCTTCATTATGTTCATCACCAATCCAATAAACCATACCATCATTTGCGTTGTATTGGCATGCCATCCATTTCTTGTAGCAAAATCTACATCAACACATCTTTAGCCTCACACAAATCTGCCCCCTTAGCAATGTCCATCCACTGAAGAGTCTGTTTTTCTCCCGTTTTGAAAAACAACAGCTTACTTCCATCCTTACTAATTGTAAATATAGAATAAGGAAAATCTTTAAAATAAGGCGCAATATCTATAGAACGGCCTTCAAAATTAAGCACTAAGCTATTATCGCTTGTTTCGTTCCACACCCACACAAGCCTAATACTAGACAAACTATTACCGCTATATTTTTCATATACTTATAAATCCTTAAAAAACCAATCATAATTATCTCCAATATTCATTTTGATCATCTGATGTGGCACTCTTATTATAATCCAGTTCATCAGCAGGAATCGGGAACATCATTCTTGGGCTATTTGCCGGAAGACTAATCACATCACTCCAATGTTCTTCTCCAACCCTCTCCAAAGGTTTCTGCAAACGCTTAATATCAGGCAAAGCAAATCCTTCACCATATAATTCACGCCGACGTTCCTTCCATATTTCATCAGATGTAAACTGAGCAGAAGTAAGTTGGGACTCCCCTCTCTTCACACGCAATGCGTTTAATATCTGCAAACCTTTTACGACATCTGGTTGACTGCCTTTTAACAAACACTCCGCTTCTATTAAATACGCTTCAGCTAAACGACACATTGGATAATCAGCTATACCCAATGACACCTTAGAGGTAAATTTAGAAGTAATATAACCATCTTTGCTATCCAAATAAAATGGGAACAATTTTCTACAATCATTATCCTCAAATATATCTACAAATGATTTTGCAGCTCTTACAGTTCCATAACCTACTAAATAATCCACACCGTTTTTCAATAAATAATCATAGTCAACTTGAGTACCATAACCAGGTGTTCCGTAACCTGAATCTTTATCTTTAGCTGTTGCTACCTGATAAAAAGAAGGTATAGAAGCATAAATGTTGGTCGTTTCCGAAGTAAAATTAAATCCCCATAACCACTCCGAGTTGATAGTGTTAAAACCGGATTGATATTCTTCTTTGGTCATTAAATCAGAACCATCAAACGGACTACCTACAGCTTCTGCATACATTCTTGCATTATCATACTCTCCCATATCCAAATAAGTTCTAGCCAATAGCAAAGCTGCAGCACGCTTATTCATAAAATAACTATCTGTTCCCGTAGAATTTTTATATACATAAGTAAAATCATCAATAATACGCTTCATAGATGTAGCCAAATCAGACCTTGGAGCATTATCTCCGCTTGCATCGGCTGGAGTCAAACGCAAAAACAAACCTTGCCCTGAAGGACCTACAGAAGTATATGAAGCACAATATAAATGATACAAGTTCAGGAAATTCCACCCTCTAATTCCATAAGCTTGTGCCAGCAGGTCGTCACAACCTCAGGAAGCTTGTCTGCATTAACATAATCTGATTACATTCATCTATCGCCTTATAAGCCTTTCCCACATGTAAGGAGAATAAGCACTCCACCATCCATCAAACTCACGAGGATACTGCTGATAAGCATACGAATACATCAGCCAGTTATAGGTAGAGTAGTGGTAATTACCATTTGAAATTTCAAATCATTTCCCATTACATCAAGTGAAATTTGCCCAATAGTCAAATAATGAAAATGTCCAGTCCAAGAATATGCACCCATCAAAACAGCCTTAACATTTTCTGCACTTTCCAACACACTTTCATCTGTTAAAGAAGTGGATGGTTCTTGGTAAAGCAAATCATCCGAACAAGATGAAAATGAAAATAAAAATAATAGAACATATAAATATTTAGCCTTCATATCAATATCTGTTTAGATTAAATTTTAAAAAGTCAAGTTCGCACCAATAGAGAATGTTCGTGGAGTAGGGAATGAATACGGATAAGTTTTATACCCTTGCACACCATATATATCGATGTCATCATATCCCTTATATCCTTTATCAGCGAACCATGTACACAAATTATCAGCAGATACCCAAAGTTTTGCCCCTGAAATAACTTTTGAAAAGACTCCCAGATTCTTAGGTAAAGTATATGATAAAGTAATTGTTTTCAGCTTAACATTTGTCGCATCATAGAGGAAACGAGAAGACAGACTTGCTGAATTTGTAGCGTTATTAATCGCATATTTAGGAACATTTGTCTGTTGCCCTGGGGTTGTCCACGCTTCCAATGCATCCACATGCATATTTTGAGCAGTTGTTGCTCCGTCGTGCATCATACCAGCATAAATATTATCATAAATTTTACCACCCAAAGAATAATTCAATTGAATCGTCAAATCAAAGTTCTTATAAGAAAAGTATTTATAAAACCACCATAAGCCAACGGAGTTGATCGTCCTTGTCTCTCATAAGTTGCTTCACTATAAACAGAGGTAGTGGTACGTGTTCCATCGTCATTAACCTTATACCAAAGAGGATTCCCATTATCGGGGTCTACTCCTGCCCAAGTAGGCATATAAAACTCATATTGACTACCTCCAACTGACCATATTTTCTGATAATCTGTCATACGAACATCATTTTCACCATTCAAATCTTTAATTTTATCTTTAATGAATGAAGCATTCAAGTCCATATTCCAAACCAATGGCCCTCTTAATATATTAGCTCCCAAAACAATCTCAAATCCTGTATTGGAAGTCTTTGCAGCATTCATTGTAATTGAACTTAATCCATTTTGCAAAGCCAATGGGACATCATACAACAAACCATCTGACGTTTTATTGAAGAAGTCTACAGACCCATAAAAACGATTCCAGAAACTAAAATCAACCCCCACATTAAACATTCCTTGCTTTTCCCAGCCCAATAAAGCATTTACCAACTGTTCATGTCCAACTCCGATATTGGAACCATATAAATAATCAGCCGAAGTCGTCCATAAGCCTAAAGAAGCATAGCGAGCCAATCCACTTTTATTACCTGAAGTACCATAACTCAATCGGAGTTTCAGATTATCAATCCACTCAATATCTTTTAAAAAATCTTCTTGGTTAATTCGCCAAGACGCTCCTAAACTCCAGAATGTTCCCCATTTAGTATCAGCCCCAAAAATAGAAGAACCATCAGCACGAAGACTTGCAGAAAAGTTATACTTATCCTTATATGCATACTCAGCACGTCCAAAATATGAAATCAACGTTTCTTTAGTTGTATCAGAAGAAGGAGAGAAAGAACCTGAAGCTCCTGCCAACTCCTGCATATCTCCAAGCAAACCTCTACCACCAGCATATAATGTTTCATAGGTACTTTGCCAATACTCCATACCTGCCATTACATTTAAACTATGAACATCTTTAAACACATTTGTATAATTAAATGTATTAGTAGATGTATACATCAATCTACATGATGATATTTATCCAAACGTCCATTATAGGTTGAACCATTCCCATGTTCTTTATTCCAATAACGGTGTTCATCTGTTGACACATAATCCGGAGAGAAAACAGTTTTAAAGGAGAGCCTTTAAAGAAAGTTATCTCAGCATAACCAGATGCCAGCAAACGATAAAATTTACTCCGATTGACATCCATTAAAGGTATTGCTAAAGGATTAAAATCACGCGAAACGGGATTGGTAAAATTATATTGTTTATTACCATTTTCATCAAGAACTGGATTACCTTCATTATCTACAATATATACCGGTACCGCATTAGGGAAAGATAAAGCATTGTACAAAGGACTTGCACCTGCAGAGCTCTCTACCGTCGTATTTTGAATAGAATGTGAGAAAGTAACATTTAAACCAGCATTAAACCATCTATTAACTTTGGTATTAATATTAGCTTTAGCTGAATAACGTTTAAAGTCACTCGCCGGAGTTATACCGCCTTGTTTTGTATATCCTATTGAAAAGAAGTAATTTGTTTTATCATTCTTTCCACTTACATTCATATTATAATCTTGTGAGGGAGCTGTACGGAACACTTCTTTCTGCCAATCTGTATCCACAACCAATTTAGCACCATCAACTACATTTCCATTTTCATCTAATGGATTTTCTACATTATAAGGGTTATGCGTTAATGCACCTTGCGCACTCGCATTAGCTTCCTCCATAGTTTCACCTTTAGCACGATACCCCTGATAAATCATTTTATACATATCAGCAGAACTCATCATATCATACGCCTTGCCCAATTTAGACCATGAGAACTGTGCATTAAAATTAACACGAGCTTTTCCTTCTTTTCCACTTTTTGTAGTAATTACAACTACGCCATTAGCCGCACGCGATCCATACAAAGCTGCAGCTGCTGCATCTTTCAAGACCGTAATCGATTCAATATCATTAGGATTAATAGAAGACAAAATATTCGAGCTAGATTCATTTTCTTCCGCAATAGAACTGTATTACAGTAGAAGTTGTAGCAACCCCATCTATCACATAAAGAGGCTCGTTTGAAGCTTTCAATGAACCAGATCCACGAATACGAAATGAAGTTCCAGATCCAGGCTGCCCAGAATTCGACATAACCTGCACACCAGAAACCTGTCCAGCCAAAGATTTATCGAAAGATACAGCAGGAGATTTTATTTTATCCTGATCCACAACTGTAGCAGAACCGGTAAAAGCTGATTTTTTTACTGTTCCGTATGCAACAACCATTACCTCATCCAAAACTTCTGCATCTGATTTCATTACAATCTTAAGTTCACCTTTTTTATCGCTACTTCCTTGCTTTTCATTCCCACAAATGAAACAATCAAGGTCTTACTGTCAGCTTTCACCCCTGAAATCATAAGTTACCATCCACATCCGTAATGGTTCCCTGGGTAGTACCCTTTACCAATACTGAAGCCCCGACAATGGGCAATCCATCTTCTTCGGAAGTTACTACACCTTTTACAGTTACTCCTTGCGACCATGCTACACCCGTCCATACAAACAGCAGGGCCAGCATCAATGTTAGTTTTCTTTTCATAAATCCCTCCTTTGATTAAACATAAAAATAAATCTCATTCAGTTGATAATACTTCATAAATACATATTAAAACCTATTAACAACATCGCAAAGATATATATTCCTTCAAATAAACAACAAAATATTACTGAAAGTAAATCAAAAAGCAAAAAGATATAACAAAATCGAATATCAATTCATTTTTTAATTCATAAAATTAAAGAAATATGAAATATTCAATCAGGAATAAAAGATAAAACCGAAAGAAAAACGCATCGATTAATTTAAATAATTCAGAAATAAACATACAAAAAGAACAGACAGAATGATTAACTCAATAAGGATAATACGGAAGGTTTGTCAAATCAGAATTTAACAGAATGAAAATAAAAAAAGCCGCCCCAAAGGGACGGCTTTCAAAAAATATGTCAACAAAAAAATTAGTCGATATAACGTTCGATTGTCTGTGCACGGTCAGGACCTACAGACACAATCTTTATCGGAGTACCCAATTGTTCTTCCAGGAATGTGATATATGCATTGAATTCTTCCGGGAATTCATCTTCGCTTGTCATCTTCGTCATATCTGTTTTCCAACCTGGAAGCTCAGCATATACAGGTTCTACTCCTTCTGTAATATCATACGGGAAATAGTCGATTTCTTCTCCGTTTACTTTGTATGCTACACAAGCCTTGATGGTATCAAATCCATCCAGCACGTCGCTCTTCATCAAAATCAGCTGAGTTACACCATTGACCATAATTGCATAACGCAAAGCAACCAAGTCAACCCATCCACAACGGCGTTCACGTCCTGTTACAGCTCCATACTCATGACCTAAATCACGAATTGTCTTACCTGTTTCATCAAAAAGTTCTGTAGGGAACGGACCTGAACCTACGCGTGTACAATATGCTTTCATAATACCATACACTTCACCAATCTTGTTAGGACCTAATCCCAATCCGGTGCAGGCACCTGCACAAATGGTGTTAGATGAAGTCACAAAAGGATATGAACCGAAATCCACATCAAGCATAGTTCCCTGAGCACCTTCACAAAGTACTGACTTACCTTCGTTCAGCAGACGATTGATTTCATGCTCGCTGTCTACCAAAGGGAACTGACGGAGGTATTCGATACCTTCCATCCATTGCTTTTCCAGTTCAGTAATGTCATATTCATAATTAAGGCTCTTCAGAATAGCTTCATGACGAGCTTTGGCAGCAGCATATTTTTCCTCAAAGTTATGCAGAATATCACCTACGCGCAATCCATTACGGCTCACCTTATCAGTATAAGTTGGACCAATACCTTTTCCGGTAGTTCCTACTTTTGAATCTCCCTTGGCTGCTTCGTATGCTGCATCCAGAATACGATGCGTAGGAAGAATCAGATGAGCTTTCTTAGAGATGTGCAAACGTTTCTTTCAACGGATGTCCGCTTGCTTCCAACGCTTCAGCTTCTGCCTTGAACAAAGAAGGATCAAGTACCACTCCATTACCAATGATGTTCACCTTACGCCCTGGAAGATCCAGAAGGATAGAACGGAGCACATATTTCTGACCTTCCAAACTCAAGAGTATGTCCGGCATTCGGGCTCCTTGAAACGAGCAACCACATCGTAACGGGGAGTCAATACATCGACGACTTTACCTTTCCTTCGTCGCCCCACTGTAAACCTAACAAAACATCTACTTTCATGATTCTTTATGTTTTATATATTCCTTATACTATTTCTTTTTCCGCTTGGCCGCCATACACTTACTGCACAGTCCATAGATATAAAGGGAATAATGCGAAACATAAAATCCCTTCAACTTTGTCTGCGCAATAGCCTGCTTCAGGTTGTCGTCCTCAAATTCCGACACCTTTCCGCAACAGGTACAAATCATGTGATGGTGGGTTTCATTATTATATGATCGTTCATACTGGGAAGTATTGCCAAACTGATGTTTGATGACCAGCCCTGCATCTATAAGGAGAATGATGGTATTGTACAAAGTAGCCCGGCTCACCCGAAACTTTTCCTTCTCCGCCATATAGCTGTACAACTCGTCTACATCAAAATGCCCCTTGATGGAATAGATAGTATCAAGTATAGCATACCGTTCAGGCGTCTTTCGATGTCCGTTCTTCTGCAAATACTCTGTAAGGATTTGTTTGACTGTATCTTTTATATTCTCTTCCATCCCAATAATCGTTCAGCGGTCAAAGTTATATTTTTTTGAGTAATTTAGAAAGATTACAAGCCATATTCTATCTCATTTTTTATTTCTTCTGCCACCATTTTGATTTCCGGCTTAGAAGATTTCAACAATTCCCTAACATACGAAGTACGGTACGAGAATTTGTCTTTGATTGCAAGGCGAATTTACATACTGCTCTGGCTGCTACTTTACGCATTTCTGTTCCTCCTTCCAATACGGTAAAGGCCTGGTCCAAGAATTCCGCTTCTGCTCTTTCATTCAGTGTCCATCCCTTCATCAATAAACGAGTCATCAACAGATACCCGCACAGCTGGAAATATTCCCGTTCATCGGCTATCCATGGAAAGACCACTTCTGAAGCGTATGGCAAGCGCTGGAACAGATTCATAACCGTATATTCTGCCAGTTCGGATAGCACATGTCTTCTATCCATATTTCTGCGATTTCCCGACAGAACATCTACGGGCTGGAGCAATCCGGCCATAATCTTACATTCGCGGATGTTTTCTTTCCATAGAGCCTGTGCCAGCTCATGACTACACGGATAATCTGCCGCAATTTCTTTAATGCGGGATATTCAATACCAAAGTTCAGTTTATAGTCAATACCTTTTTCACGCATACTTTGGGAAACCATTCCGTTCATAAACAAGCGGAATTTAGACTTTATTTCCCTGATTGTATCTTGTATTTCTGCCATAATCAAATAGTCAAATTAGAATAATCACGACCATAGCGAAGCATCTGTTCGATATAGCCTTCTGTATAATCAAGTTTTACATCCACAATACGCCCCTCGGCATCATATTGAGGTAAATATACCGGATTGACAAATCCTTTATAGGGTGCAAGATGCAGTGAACGGTAACGGTTCAGGATTTCCTCATGAAGCGTAGCATCCAGTTTCACGGCGTATTTCTCTACGAGGGCACGAGCTGCTTCATAATCGCCTTCGCTCTTTATGCGTTGAATCTCACTCAACAATGCGGCAAAAAGTCCGCGAAGCTGGAGATAGTCGTTGATTTTCACGTAAGTCTTCCCTTCTTTCTTCACCAGTTCCACCACATTCTTTGATTTACCGTTCTCCAAAGCCCAGCGAGCAATCAACTGACGGTTACGCATGTGAGCTTCTTCCAAATCACAGCCCGGTTCAATGCGTACCATCTGCGTAAGAAGTCCGTTCATCATATAAGCATAATATTCAGCCTTGTATGCTTCTTTATCGGGACTCAATCCCAGTTCCACCAGTTTTTCATCAGGCAAATAATACAAGCCAAACAAATCTGCACGTGCTTCTTCAATCGTAGAGCCATACGCTTTCAACGCATCCGGATCAACTCCGGGAAGTAATTTTCCTGAGCCATGTCCTACACATTCATGCAAGTCTGTATGGAGGTCACCTGTAATGTCGGCATATTTTTCCAGCAAGTCTTTTTCTTCCTGACTGTACACAAATTCTTCACGGAAGCCATTGCCTTTAGCCGCCTTGTTATAAGCGTCTGTCAAATTTCCGATAGTCACTGATTTTGACCCATGCAGACTACGAATCCAGTTTGAATTGGGCAAATTAATGCCTATCGCCGAACTTGGATATAAATCACCACCCAGCATAGCCGCTGTAATCACTTTAGCAGAAACTCCTCGCACCACCTCTTTCTTGAAGGAAGGAGACACCGGAGAGTGGTCTTCAAACCATTGTGCATGCTGCTGATAATTTCCGTACGGTGAGTAGCTTCTTCATCCTTAAAGTTTACAATTGATTCCCAGCTTGCCTTCATGCCTAACGGGTCACCATAGCTTTCAATAAAGCCATTAACAAAATCTACTTTTGAGTTTGTATCCTTTAACCAGGCAATAGAGTAAGTATCAAATGTCTTCAAATCGCCCGTACGATAGAAGTCTATCAACAGACGGATGACTTCACGCTGTGCCTCATTTTCAGCCACTGTTTCCGCTTTTTCCAACCAGAAAATAATTTTTTGAATTGCCTCTCCATACATGCCGTCCAATTTCCAGACTTCTTCTTGCAGAACTCCATCTTTCTTTACCAATCGGCTATTCATTCCATACATTACCGGGTGAGGGTCAGCTGCTACTTTTTGCATGGCATAAAACTTCTCAGCCTCATCCTGAGTTACTCCTTCATAATAATTGGCAGCAGATGTCATGACCAAATCTTCCCCATCGGCCTGATTTACCCGCTTGGGCATCACTTTAGGTCAAACATGACAGGGAACAATTTGTCACACATCGCCTGAACTGACTCGCCATCCTGTAGAGGAAGAGAAGCAACATCTACCTGCTCTATGCACTCACGCAAAAATTCCGGTGAGAAAGCTGGCACAAACTTATCACACGCATAATGGTGATATATGCCACTGGAGAACCAAACGCGTTTCAGATAAACCTCCAGTCCCTGAAATTCCGGATTATTACGGTCGCCTGAATAAGACACATAAACCGCCTCCAACAGTTTTCGAATCTGTAGATTATACTTTCCGTTCTGGTCAAAAAGAATATCTCTTCCTTCCAAAGCGGCCTCTGAGAGGTAATAAATCAATTCTTTCTGCCGCAAAGACAAGTTTTCAAAACCTGCCACACGATAACGCAACAGCTGCAAATCGGCAAACTGTTCTACTATATAATTAAAATTTTCTGACATACTCATTTCAGCTCATTTTAGGCGTTATTACAACATAATTATACAAAAATCGTAGAAGTTTTTCGATTTCACAACAATAGTTCCGAAAACTTTATCAAAAACCTTTACATCCGCACAAAAACACGATAAAACGGTAACTCTTTATTTTTTTATATATCTTTGTGAGCAAAATTAAAAAACATGAGAGAACAAATGCTGAAAACACTCAAATCTTATTTTGGGTACACTTCTTTCCGTCCGCTTCAAGAAAAAATCATTTCTGCAATTCTTCAAAAGAAAGACGCATTGGTGCTCATGCCGACCGGAGGAGGAAAATCCATGTGTTATCAGCTACCAGCTCTGCTGATGGAAGGGACGACCGTTGTGGTTTCTCCATTGATTTCTCTCATGAAAGACCAGGTGGAGTCTCTACAGGCCAATGGTATCGTAGCCCGCGCTTTAAATAGCACGAACGATGATGCTACCAACGCCCAGCTCCATTTTGAATGTGTGCAAGGAAGAGTAAAACTTCTTTATATATCTCCCGAAAGACTGATGTCGGAAATAAACTACCTGTTACGCGACATCCACATTTCTCTATTTGCCATTGACGAGGCTCACTGTATTTCTCATTGGGGACACGACTTTCGTCCTGAATATACACAGCTGAAGCCATACGGCAACATTTTCCCAATGTACCTGTAGTAGCTTTGACTGCCACTGCCGATAAAATAACCCGTGAAGACATCATACGGCAATTGGACATGCGCAACCCGGAAGTATTCATTTCTTCTTTCGACCGTCCAAACCTGAGTCTGGAAGTGAAAAGAGGG
>ENA-OQCS01001186-OQCS01001186.1-human-gut-metagenome-genome-assembly--contig:-NODE-1186-length-13781-cov-3.404277_pt1 | contig 13781 bp, 21 predicted proteins | sample MGYA00242757_ERZ504575 | MGnify/ENA primary metagenome ERZ504575 (study PRJEB26092, sample SAMD00036297) | human gut metagenome | host: Homo sapiens | study: EMG produced TPA metagenomics assembly of...
CAATATCAATTCTTCTTCTCTGACCTCCCGACAGCTTACCTACAGGTCTGTTTAAAAACTCGTCAAAATCCAGAATCTCGACCAGCTCCTGTAATCTCTTATCAAAGGCATTTCCTGTAATGCCGTACAAAGCAGCTCTGCTCATTAGGTTCTCTTTCACCGTAAGTGGTTTATCAAGTACGCTATCCTGAAATACAACACCAAGCATCCTTTTTGTCTGTGCGCCGGCTTTGTCAGTTTCTATTCCGTTTACCTGAACCGTTCCACTGTCTTTTTTCAGCAGTCCACAAAGAATAGAAATGGTTGTACTTTTCCCTGCACCGTTTACTCCAAGAAAAGCAAACAATTCTCCTTTTTTCACACGAAAGCTCAAATCATTTACCGCTTTTACTTCGCCAAAGCTTTTATTCAGATGGCTGATTTTAATGATATCTGATTCCATATTTTCTCCTCTCCAACCAAAAAGACGCAGGCAAAAAACATTTCGTTTCTGCACTGCGTCTAGCGTCTGGCAATAGATTGATAATCCACTATATGATCCTTTACATTGATAATAAAACTTTCTTTACATTTTGGACAAAACAGCGGAAAGTGTTTTAATTCCGTATCATCCAATATCTGTGTCCGTGTTTTTGCACCGCATACCGGACACAAGATCCATTTATCCGTTACTACTGCTTTCATCTGACCTGTCACCTCCTGATAAATCCCATAAAGTGCTATCTTTCACGCCTAAACCTTTTAAATATGTCATACCGGTATTGTGAAGCATGCGATACATATTTTCTTTCGTATCCTTGACGGTTCCTGATGCAATAAGGGTTCCTATCCCCTGTGTATACACCATCATTGTCATAGCAAAATCCATTACCTGTTTTGGTGTAATTCCAAGCAATTCTGCCATCTCCTGATACACGTTAACGGCTTCCTGATTATTCGTCTGTAACTCGAAGCCTATGCTTAGAAGCTGGCTTCGCTCTCCCATGTAAAGGAAACGAAACAAATTGGGATTTTCTAATGCTAAATCAATGGTTCCTTTTCCTTTCTGTTCGAATGTTGCAAATTCGTTTTCATTCCGACTATAATACTTATCCTCCACATACTGCTCCGCAAAAGGAATCAATTCCTCACGCAATCCATCCATTCCACCAAACTGCCATGAAATCGGTGCTGTGGAGCATCCCAGTTCCCTGGCTACAGCTTTTATATTAAGAGCGGCATATCCATTTTTTGAAATAAGCTCCAGTGCAGCCTGCAACATATCTTCTTTTTTTATTTTGGGACTACTTGGCATATAAAATCTCCAATACTATAAATTAGTTTATTGTAAACTTATTTATAGTATATCACATTCTACATACCTGTCAATGACAAGTGTTTCTTCCTTCCACTTTTGAGATTTTTAAGTTAAAAAATCTGTCCCGGCAGTTTCTTTTTCTCTTTATAAGGAAACATCTTATCAAACTCTTCTGCTTCCCGCTCATCTACAAGATAGCCTTCCGGTGTTGCATACTCTCCAGTAATCCCATCAAGATAACCAGGTACAAGTTCTTTACACAAAAAGAATGATGCATCTTCCCCCTCTGGCAATCCATGATAACGAATGTTAAATTCACTTGCACACTTAAATCCACTTTTCCCATAAAAATCAATGTTTCCTTCAAAACATACTGCACCACAGCCAAGTTGCGTCGCCTTGTCCAACGAATAATCCAGCAGGACTTTTCCGTACCCTTGTCTTTTCAATTCTGGAGTAATACAAATCGGTCCCATCGTCATAATTGGAATATTTCTTCCATCATCTGCTTTAATGATCGTTCTCATAAACATGTTCTGACCGATCAGCTTGTTCTCTTTGCCATTTTCATTAAGAAGCATCACAAAATCCAGTTCTGGAACAAATGCCGGGTCATTTCGGAGCTGATGCAATACATAATGCTCAAGGCATCCTGGACGATACACATCCCAAAAACTTCTCTTACCAGATTTTCTACTTCTGATGTTCTTCCTTTTTCTCTAAACGAATCTCAATATTACTTTTTCCCATTTCTTATATGTCCTTTCTTAAAAATAAAAACCGATAATCCTGATTTTTCAGTATCAGAATTAACGGCTCTGCGTCTTAAGCGTCTGGCTCTTATTTTACTATTTCATTTCTTTTACTATTTTATCCAGCATCTGTTCAAACTGACCTTTTGCTTTCGCCTTATCTGCTGCACCATCATACATGCTATAATAGAAAAACATATTTGCATAAAATTTAACTGCATTCTCTTCTGGATCTTCTATTTCCATATTTTTGAACAGCTCTTTCACGTATTCTGTCGGTCCGGATACCAGATATTGCTGATATAAATTCTGCATTTCTTCACTACGAAACTGCTCTATTGTCAGCATCTTCCGAAACGATGATGCAAAATCATCCTCTGTCCAGTATTCAAACATAGACTTACTATATTCCACAAAATCATCAAATGATACGTTCTGGTATTCTTCCGGTGTCTTTTCAATACTCTCTTCCGGCACTTCATTCTCTCTAGCTTGTTCGCCATCCTGCTGTTCCATGCGCTTTACAATACTGTCAAAAATATCTCTTTTACTTTTATAATGACGGTACAATGCGCCTTTTGTCATATCAAGCTCTCCTGCTATCTGACTGACTGAGACACGCCTCATAACCATCTCTGGCGAAACAGATTGGAGGGCTACAATTAATATCTCTTCTTTCCTATTTCCCATACTGATAACCTCCAGCAAAAATAAACGATCGTTTATATTTTAATAATAGTAAACGGTCGTTTATTTGTCAAGACTTTTCTCTTTGATATTACCTCTTTTTATATATCAATAATTCCGGATTTTTACCAGCCTTCTCATATGTACATACCAGAATAAAATCCATATCTGCCAGAATGCCAAAACACCGGTCTCCTCCGAATTCAGACTCCATTTGATTTCCCAAATAAGTTTTCTGATCATCCAAAAACTTACTTTTTGTCCATTTGGCAGTTGATATTCAAGATTCACATACTTCCCAACAAGTGCATTTAGCTTGTCTACCCTTGGAAGTCCGTCTATATGCAGATCATTTATTTCGTTTATCAATTGTTTTTTTAACTCTTCAAACTGTCCATTGTCACTAAGTTCATCATATCTTTTCCAGTAATCCAACTTTGGAAGCATCTCTTTCAAATAAGAACGTGCCTGTTCTTCGGTAAAGTTTTCATTTACCATATTCTTTACACACACATCAATCAATTCATCCATATCATTATATGTGTACGTTCCATCTGCATAGCACCATTTACAATATTCCTCATTCAATGTACCATCTTTGTCACGTCCCAAGATAGAATCATCATCAATCGGCATTCCACAGCACTGACAGATCAGCTTTCTCGGTTCTCCCAAAAGCGTATTAATTGAAACATCAAATTCTTTTGATAAAAGCCTTAGCGTATCAGTATTCGGAACTGTATCTCCATTTTCCCAACGGATACTGCCTGTCTCGTCACCATAACTTTATCTGCCAACTCGTCTTGTGACATTCCTCTTTCTGTTCTAAGCTTAAGAATTATCTTTTTTGTTTCCATAATCGTCACCTCCGTCATCTTTATCATATCGATAAATCTGCCGTCTGAAAAGCAACCTGCAGTTGCCATAATCTATCTATTTCCTTCCAATCCAGACATCTCACAAAGCTTTCATCTGGAAATTCCACCTGCTTGTTCCACGGACGATCATATACAGCTACTTACAATCTTTAAAATGCTGCACATGTTCAAATGCAGCTGGTGAATCCTCGATTGCAAAATCAAAGTGCATGCAATAAAGTTCCTCTAATGTCAGATTATATGTATGATCCTGTTTGAACATTTCTCGTCCATATTTATCAACAAAATAAATAGGAATCCTATCTAAGTGATGCTCATCCAACCATCTTCTAGATGGTTCATAAGAAGCAAATGGTCTTCCTGTGACAATAAAAACCTCATCTCCTTCATCAACCACTTGTTGATCACTTCTGAGGCTCCCGGTGTTTCTTCATAATCTAGTAAATTTTCTGGAATATGCCCTGCCTTCATCAATTCATCATACTGTTCTCCACTTAAATCAAATGATTTCTGAAGATTAAAGAACTGTACCTCCCGATATGGCACATCAATATTAAATAATTCTTTTGCAATTTGGGTGAAATACTTCGCTGTTTCACAGATAACGTCATCGAAGTCTATATATATTTTCATCACTACATCCTTTCCAGTCTACATATATATTTTAGAGTTTCATCATTTTTGCCGCACCTTTACCTCTCGTGATCCAGCAAATGTACATACAAAGATAATTCCTTTTACAATTGATGTTACAGAAAATGCCCACCAGATACCTTCCAGTCCAAGCAATGCTCCACCCAAAATGATCGCAAGCGGAATTCTTGCACTGGTAAATAGAATGCTGATCACACTGCATAAATGTGTTTTTCCTAATCCGGATAATGCACCTACTGTCATCAGTTCTACAGCCATAAACGCTTCACTCACCCCAATGATCGTCAAATATCCGATCGCGATCATAATTGCCTTTGGTTCATGGAAGAAAATCTCTGCGATTGCCTTTGGTTGAAAAACAAACATGATCGTAATAAAGATTCCCCATATTCCAACGCTGCACAAAGAGGCTTTGTATCCTTTTTTGACACGATCCATCTTTCCTGCTCCATAATTTTGCCCGATAAATGCATTTAGAGCTGTCCCAAATCCATCGGCTGTATTCCATGAAACAGATTCAATCTGCCCTCCGACTCTCTGGACCGCAACTGCTTCTGCCCCAAAGCCTGATACCATGCGGGTTAATATCATAGAAATTCCACAGTAAACCATTCCCTGAATCGCTGTTGGAATACCAATTGCAGATTCCACTTAGATATTAAATGGAATTTTTGCAAATAATTTAATTCCTTTTAATACATTTTGTTTTTTCTGTCGGATAATTCCAAGGATCAAAATAGTCATAACGATTGCCTGTGCACTTACTGTTGCGATCGCAGCTCCATTTACCCCAAATTTATTTACTGGTCCAAGCCCTAGGATCAATAATGGATCTAAGATCATATTTGTGACAAGACCTATGAAATTAGCTATAAATGGGGTCTTTGATCTCCCTGTGCTGTATAGATTCCTGTTAACGTTAATGCCAAAAACGAAAACACGATCAGTCCACAGGCTATCTTGGTATAAGATAATGCTGCCTGTAATGCCTCTGGGTCTTGCAGCTGAAAGAATCCTACGAATGGATGCAAAAACAGCAACATCACTGCCGCAAATAAAAGTCCCATAAGCGTTGCCAGCTGAACCGCTGTCTGTGCATACTTATGAGCTTCTTCTCTGTCGCCTCGTCCAACGCATTGTGCTACCTGCACCTGCCCTCCCATTCTTGACATCGACGCTAATCCTTGTGAAAGCCACGTAAACATTCCTCCGACACCAACTCCAGCAACTGCTTTTGATCCAAGAAGTCCGATCCATGCCATATCTGTAATATTGTATAATGTTCCAAGAAATGATGATGCCATGATCGGAATTGCAAGTTTGGTTAGTGTTTTTAAAATTGGTCCTTTCGTTAAATTTCCTTCCATATCATCTCATAATCCCTTTCTCTCGTATCTTCATCTATACTTTCGCAATCAATTTCAAAATCTTCTCTCTGATAAAACTGTACGGCTCTTATATTTTTCTGATATACATTCAAATATAACTTACTTTTTTTATCTTTTACAAAATCCAATAACTGTTTACCGATTCCTTGTGATCTCATTTTTTCAGAAACAAAAATCCCCTCTACATATTCATCAGTTATCCCTATAAATCCACTTATGTTTTGGCAATCTTCATATACATATACTTCTGCTTGCAAAAGTTGTTCTTTTACCATGTTAAAATGATCTTTCCAATATTTTTCTGAAATAAAATCATGTGCTGTTAGATTTGCTTCTAACCATAGATTTGCAACTTTATCTACATCTGTTTTTTCTAATTTTCTGATCATAATCTTTTTTCCTTACTTATCACTTTCGTTTCATATATAAAAGCGGATATGGATTTCCTTCTTCATCATGGTCTGTTCTTTTGTATGTCGTAAATCCCATATGTTCATAAAATCCAATGGCTTTTGGAAATAGCTACTTTCCGATTCCTTTTCCTCTTTCTTTTGAAGAAATGAACAGCATTTCCAAGCGGTGGTCTTGTGTTCCCATGACTGCAACTGGGATTCCGATTTCATTTTCTGCAACAATGAGATGTTTTACTCCCGTTAGTGCCTGTGGAACATATTTTTTGATTTGGTTTACTTCTGCATCGGAAAGAAAATGATGTGTTGCACGGACGGAATCTTCCCAGATTTCCAGAAGCTGTGATAATATATTAGTTCTTTGTTTTAATTCGTATATATTCATAGTATTTACCTCTTTGATTTTGTTTTTCGTTTTATTTTATCATATAATCTGTATTTCCTCTATAATAAAGAAACCCTTCAGAGTATTTTGCTCTGAAGGATTCTCTTCTCTTTAATAGAAACTATTTTTCCACTTTAATTTCCCAATATCCACTATATCCGCTTCCAACATATCTTACATTGTTCATTTTCTTTATATGACGCTTAACCGTTTTAGTACTTACACCTAATACATCTGCTATCTTTTCTGTACTTATCTTCTTATCATTTCTTATCAATTTTATAATCTGTACATCCATTAGATCTTGAGGGACATCTTGAGGGACATCATAATTCAAATTTGGCATTATCACAGTAAACTGATATCTATCTGATCGAAATGATGGCTTCTTACTCTCATCATAATTAATCTGAAATTCATATCCACCAATTATTTTCCCAAAACCACTTCCCTTTCGTTCCATATAACCAAGCCGATTAAATATATCTGCCAATACAGGATTTCTTCTAGTCGAAGGTACCATTAACGGATCTCTTTCTTGAATCACTGAACCATCTGGCATTCCACCCGGAGAATAAATTTCCATTCTGTTATCAAAAATATCAATATGAACTTCACTTCCATAAATCAAATAATCACGATGTGCTATCGCATTTACTAACGCTTCATGATACTACGTTCTACATATTCCGGCATTTCTTCTCTTGAATTCGCTGTTTTTCGCCACATCTTCTTCGCATTTCGTTTAATAAATGCCTCTCCATTATCTATTAATGATATAACGCCTCCTGAATATTCTGCATCATCGAATGCATCAATAATTCCACCTCTTTTATTTAATCCATTCCATCTTGTGCAAAATAATCTTGAACACATGGTAGGACTTCATCGACAATCAATGCACCTGCATTTGTAAGATACCCTTGTTCATTTGCCAGTCCAAAAGAAATCAAATCTTTTTCATCAAAGTATTTTCTGTAATAGCTTCAATTTTTGCATTCTGTGTGTTAGACTTCATTATAGATACCTCTTTGTTCAATAAGATTTTTACTAACCTGCCAGTCAGTAGTCTTATTGTACTCTGAGGTATTTTCAATTTTCAACATCCACGTTTTTTATTATACAGGAAGCTCCTTAAATTCACTTTCCGTTTTTATTTTACCATTCTCATATTCTTTTCGCAATAGATAGCCTATCGTATTCTCATACTTACGCTTATATACATACTTATGCAACCAATTATTTAATTGACGATCATAAAATGTATTATACTGAATTTCTATTGGATAATGATAATTACTTGCTTGGTAATAAACATGTACACCTCTATAACCATCATCATTTGCTTTCCCTTTTGACATATCTGCAATTCGAATATGTTCATATGATTTCAAATTTTAATATTTCTTCTTTTTACCCGATAATCTGTTGCAATATTATATAATAAATTATAAACTATCATACCATTCATTCACACAAATTAATTCCTGAAACAAACTGTTTTTCTCAAAATAGTGAAGATTCTTTTTTAAATTTATTCCTAATTTTGATTGGTATGAAAGTTTATACAAAATTTCTAATGATAAACCATCCTTTTTCAAAATCTGATTTGCTGTATACATAACACTTTTCCTCTCCCCAAATCTTTTTATTCATATCTAAGCTAAAAAATTTTTTGATTTTATTTTTTATTCCTACTACTTTTAAAAAAAAAAACTATTTTCATATGCTTTATTTTTAACTTCTTTTTCATCTTCTCTAATTTTAGGTATTAGAGCATTCCAAAACCATTCTTTAGTATAATCCGCTTTCCATTTAACTACATTATCAAAATACTCCATACAATTATAAGAAGTATCTTTGTATCCTGGAATCCAAAAAACATTTACAGTATCATTGTACAAAAATTCCACTCTAATCTCAGCATGTATAATACCTTTATCTTTATTTCCATAAAAATATGGAGATAGATAAAAGAAATCAATGACCGATTTATTATCAAATATATTCCATTCCTCATCTCCATTTTCATTATAGCTATAGCAATCATGCTTTTGTGCAAACTCAATTATTCTAAACCATTGCTCTTTTGAAACGTTTGCAATTAAGTATTTTCCATTCTTCTCTGCTAAACCTTCTGTCCCCATAATCTTGTTAATTTCAATTTGTGCTTCTTTATAGACATTATGCAGATCATTAAAAAGGCAATATAAATGGTATGCAGAATATGCATTTATTTTCATTCTAATATTTTCAATTTCAATCCAACTATCATCATCTAATGTTTCTCTTCCAATAATATGCTTATTTTGAAATACCTCTTTTGTAACAAAATAATCTTTAAGTAATTTTTCTTGATCTATAGAAATAATTGCGCCTTCAATATTGTATTTTCTAAATTCCACTACGCATGAAAGTTTCTCTTTATAACTTTTTGGAATAAAAGCAAATAAACTAACATCCCCAAATCCCTTTTTCCACGTATAATATTCCTTCGTATTATAGATATTTTCTTGTGATAATTCGTTTGTCTTAGAAATAATACTTTCCCAAGACAATCTTCCCGTTTCGAAAACCATATTTACATATCCATAAATTTTCGTTAATAACTTCGGATTATTTTTACTTTTTGTTTCTATCTCAGTAATTAATTTTTCAAAATTAATTACATTATTTTTTATAGTAACTTTTTCGTTGTTTTTATATCTATTTCATTATTGTCGTTCCGATATTTATGAGGATCATCATTCAATATCAGAATATACAATTCATCTATATCTTTATACAATTTATTTTTTACAAATTTCTCTGTGGTACCTTCAATTTTACTTCTACGTACTGTTGATGTAACTTGATAAGCAACTTTATTTTTCTTGTCCACCAAATCAATGGCAACATAATGTGGCTTCCCTTGCACACCAATTGTAACAAGTTCATATCCATATAATGTATTTAGAATTTTTCCAAAAATTTCTTCGCAGATAACATTAATATCACAAAGATTTAATTTATTGCTATTTTTTATTCCTTCTGAAATCAATAACCGATTAGCCACTCTTTCAATTGTAATATCCCCATCAGTTAAAAATTCGTTTGTATATCTTATCATTATTTTTCCCTTTCTTATTTTCACTTAACTCTTTTCACAAATTAAATATGTAATTTCGCTTACAATCATAACTTGCTTTTGACATTACAATTATAATCTAATATTTATTTTAGACTATAAATTCTTGTCCTATTTATATTCTTATTCTGTCATTTTATTTATTCAAGTCAACTTATACTATATTTTCAATACTCATTTTATCTACCATAGCCAATATATACGACAAAAATAGACTGGTACACATACATCTATGTATCAGCCTACTTTTTATCACCTATAATTTCTTTTCATATGTATTATCCGCTACCATTTGTAATTCTGTCATATCTTCAATATCATATGTGACTTTCTCTTGATTTTCCTCTGTAAATGTTGATGAACCACCGATACCAAAATATTTTTCAAAAAATGCTTTTAATCTATCAATAACATTTTGTTTCTTTTTTGTTCTCCCTCCTCCACCAAACGTGATATTGGCGGCATCAATTTGTCAATATCTGTTCCTACTGTTTTAATTTCTCCGTCTCTAAACGCATTTTCCATAAACTTGCGAGTATCTTCTGGTTTTAATCTTTCTTCTGTGATAATTGTATCAAGATCTTGTTTCCGTTGTTTTGCAACATAGCTGTGCCACTCATCCATAACATCATCTACATCATTGATTCCCGAAATAAAGTTCTCAATCAATTGTTTCTTACTGCGTAGTTCTGGACTTGCATCTATTGCCTTATTAATTGTTATCAAAACTTCTTTATCTTTACAATGTGTATCATGATATTTCTTGACAAGCATAAGAATATAGTCGATATTAATCTCAATCTGTTTGATCAATTCAATCTCAAACACTACATCATCTGTAATATCTGTACTTTCCTGACGTTTCCTCTTCCACTCATCTCTTAAATCCTGATAACGTCCTAGATAATCTTGTAAATCACGTTCTGAAATTAACTCATTTCCTTTAAATTCGTCAAATGACAACAGTAGATTTCTCATACGTAAAATTGCACCAAATAATGCAATAAAATCTTTCTGATTTTGTTCTCCAATAATCTGTGGTTCTGATAATGGAAAATCATTATTTAAATTTTCTATCATTTCCATATATCCTGGCATCGGTTTACCATCTACAGATTCATAACCATAATAATAATCTTTGAAACTTTTCAATAATACAATTCCTCCAGCATTTTTATCACCAAATAATGAAATCGCACTATCTACTCTTTTTTGCAGATTCCGAAAACACACAATATTTCCAAATGTCTTTATAGAATTCAAAATTCGATTTGTACGTGAAAATGCCTGTATCAAACCATGCATTTTTAGATTTTTATCTACCCAAAGTGTATTTAACGTTGTTGCATCGAAACCTGTAAGGAACATATTTACTACAATTAAAATATCTAATTCCTTATTTTTCATACGTAACGATACATCTTTATAATAATTTTGGAACTTGTCACTCGATGTATCATAATTCGTCTGAAATATTTTATTATAATCATCTATAGCTTGTTCCAAGAAATCTCTAGATGATTGGTCAAGTGCAGAAGTATCTTCTGAATTTTCTTCATATAAAATTCCATCGGATTCTTCTTCATTTGCAGCATAACTAAAAATCGTCGCCACTCGTAATCTTTTTGTTGGATCTTCTTTCATTTGCTTTTTAAATTCTTGGTAATACAATTTTGCCATTGGTACACTTGATACTGCAAATATAGAATTAAATCCACTAATTCTCTGTTTTTCCTTAATTTCTTCTACCTCATCACGCTTAGCAGAGGCTACTTCTTCCACATTCATCAGTCTATTATATATGTATGTTTTATCTCCACGGTAGGTCTTCTGATCAAAATGTTCCAGTATATATTGTGTAACAAGCTGAATACGTTCCTGTGCCATCATAACTTTTTCACGATTAATGTCCCATACCATTTCATCTGTAATTTCTTCATCCATATCCATGGTTTTAATATAGTCTACTCGAAATGGAAGAACATTTTTATCATTAATCGCATCAACGATTGTATAACTATGAAGTTGATCTCCAAACGTCTGTGCCGTTGTGAAAAATCCTGTACTCTTTGCTTTTCCGGAATTAACCGAAAATATTGGTGTACCTGTAAACCCGAACAAATGATACCTTTTAAAATTTTTTACAATTGCTGTATGCATATCTCCAAACTGACTTCGATGGCATTCATCAAAGATAATGACTATATGTTCTTTATATACTTCATGATCTGGATTCTTTTTTATAAAGGTTGCTAATTTTTGAATCGTTGTAATTATAATACTAGTATTCGGATCTTCCAGTTGACGTTTTAATATTCTAGTTGATGTATTACTATTCGCAGCTCCCTTTTCAAATCGATCATATTCCTTCATTGTCTGATAATCTAAATCCTTACGATCCACTACAAATAATACTTATCAATATATGGAAGCTTTGTTGCCAATCTGGCGGTTTTGAAAGATGTCAATGTCTTACCTGATCCTGTTGTATGCCAAATGTATCCACCGCCTTCTATACTTCCATATTTTTTATAATTATTCGCTATTTCAATACGATTAAGGATGCGTTCCGTTGCTGTAATCTGATATGGACGCATTACCATTAACATATTTTCGGATGTAAAAATACAATATTTTGTAAGGATATTTAAAATTGTATGTTTTGCAAAGAATGTTTTCGTAAAATCAACAAGATCCGTAATCACCCGATTATTAGCATCCGCCCAAAAACATGTAAACTCAAAACTATTGCTAGTTTTGGTTCTGCTTGCACCTCTTTTTTCTTGTTCTTTTTGTGCATTCTGTCTTGTACTATTCGAATAATATTTTGTATTTGTACCATTAGAAATCACAATCTGAACATACTCATATAATCCACTTCCAGCTCCAAAAGATTCTCTCTGATAACGATTGATCTGATTAAATGCCTCTCTAATTTTTACGCCTCTTCGCTTTAGTTCAATATGAATCAATGGAAATCCATTTACTAAAATTGTTACATCATATCGGTTATTATGTTTGGCTCCTTCTTCCATTCCAATCTTATACTGGTTTATAACCTGCAGCTTATTATTGTGGATATTTGTTTTATCTATGAGCATTATATTTTTAGTTGAACCATTATCGCGAATCAACACTTGAACATTATCTTCTTGAATCTTACGTGTTTTCTCTACAATATGCTCATTTGGATTCGCAATATTATCTTTGAAAAACTGCTGCCATTCTGTATCAGAAAAATGATAATCATTTAATTCCTCTAGTTTATTACGAAGATTTAAAATCAAGTCATTTTCTGTATGAATTGATAAATATTCATATCCTTGTTCACATAACATTCGAATAAATTCTTGTTCCAGTTCAGCCTCACTTTGATAACTGTCCGAACGTTTTTTAACTGGTTCATATTCTGTAACAACCGTATTTTCTGATGTTTCAGCTACAATATTAAAATATGGCACATACTCATCTCCTTACTTTTGCAATTCTTTAAAGGTTAGCAGTTTATCTCGATAATATTCATATTGTTTTTACGTGCTTCTATTTCAGCCGGAAGTCCTATGGATAAATCATTACAAATGCTGTCAAAACGATCTAAAATATCTGTAATCTTTTGTTGTTCCTCTATTGTTGGAATAGCTATTGAAATATTTAAAATATCATTTTTTCGCAAGTTTGTTTGATCTGCTCCATTATCGTATCTTAAAAGTTGTCTGTTTCGATTTAAAACATAATACAAATATTTGGTACTTATTAAATGTGTTCTATTTACAGTAAAAGCTCCAATTCGTTGATTTAATGTATACTTGTCATTTTCCTCTACCAAATAACATTTTGCTAATGCACGCCCATTTGGTAAATCACTCATGACCATAAGAATATCATTTTTATACAATGGACAAATCTGTTGATCTGAATATTTTTTTACTTCTCCATTTGTAGATACAAATTTGGAATTTACAACAATATATTTTCCGTTGTCAATAATATTTTTTTCGTGTCCTTTTCCATTTCTGAAATCAACGATATCATCTAATTTTACAACAGCATATCCAAAAACATATTGTAAAAGTTTAATTACATTCAGATTTGTCTTTAACCATATGTCAGCAACTCTATCGATATCTCCGTTCAGCAACTTCTAATCATAACAATTTCTCCACAACTCATCCTTTATGCTTTCTCTTTTTTTTCATTCATCAC
>ENA-OQCS01001187-OQCS01001187.1-human-gut-metagenome-genome-assembly--contig:-NODE-1187-length-13778-cov-3.038898_pt1 | contig 13778 bp, 17 predicted proteins | sample MGYA00242757_ERZ504575 | MGnify/ENA primary metagenome ERZ504575 (study PRJEB26092, sample SAMD00036297) | human gut metagenome | host: Homo sapiens | study: EMG produced TPA metagenomics assembly of...
GACGGGCGACGATGGTCGCAGCGTGGTCTTGCCCACGCCGGGAGGTCCGAACATGATGATGGAGCTCGGCGCGGTCAGCGACCCTTGGACGAGGGATTCGCCAGACGCCGCAATGGGGAGCCCTTCCCCAGCACATGGGACTGTCCCAACACCTCGTCGACCGTCCGAGGCCGCATGCGCACGGCCAACGGTCGCGTCATATCGTCGGGCACATCCGCCGCCCCGAACAGATCATTCTCAGTCATGCCTACACTCTACAACACGGCATCGAACATAGGTTCGATACCGGACGGACCACCCCCAGTCGCTTCGCGCCAGTTTAAAAAATTAGTTGAAGAATATGCATCATCCCGCATGGATTTAATTATCCGCTTGCGCCAGAAAAGGATTACAGACGCGGAATTTATGGCATATGTGGATGAATCTCTGAAAAAAATAGACGCAGATACAGAGGCAAGAGATCAGGCAAGATTGATGTTTTATCAATATGTATTCCGATACTTTCGGTTGACCTCATTGATTGAGGACCCGGAGATATCGGATATCCATTGCATTGCCTACAACAAAATTCGCATAAAAAAGAAAGGCAAACGTCAAGAGGCGGATGTGCGATTTGCGTCTAATCAGGAATACCGGGAATTTATTGACCGTGTAGCGACGCAAAATGGCGTTAATATCTCAAATCTTAATGCTATTCAGAGGTTTGCGACGATGAAACGGATGATAATTATATATTGCGATTTACGTTAATTACGCCGATCGTTACCACTTACGGTAATCCATATCTTATTATCCGTAAGTTTCCTAAAAATTTCCCTGAGATTTCGGATCTTGTCCGGGAAAAATTCATGTCACAGCAATTAGCGGATACCTTGGTAGAAAGATTTCGGATGGGATCGACGTTAATTTGTGGCGGTAATTCGGATGGTAAATCGACCTTATTGAATGCCTAAAGGAAACATTACCGGAAGATATGGCGGTTATGGTAGCACAGCAGGCGGACGAACTTACTACTAAGCATCATCCAGATATGATTTTTTACATTCTCTGTCGGAATCAGCGGAATCAGCAGTTAAATATGACCTGGAACAGCTGAGCATAGCATCACTGACCATGGATGTGGATTTTTTATCATCGGCGAAGTAAAGGGTACAGAGGCTATGTATCTGATCAATGCGGCATACACCGGACAAATCAGCGCTGCCACAGTTCATGCCCTGTCTGCACAGGCAGCACCGGAGAAAATCGTGGATTATGCATTACAGGCAGCTGGGAATAAATACAATCGCGCAGAATTACTAAAGATGATTGCTGACTGCTATCACACGGTCATTAATGTTAAAGATTACAAGGTATATGAAGTGTTAGAAATAAATGGCTGGGATGAAGGTACACAGTCCATTAAATATAAGTCTTTGTACCATCTATAGAAGGGAATAAAAGTATGATTGCATTAAAAATCATTGTAGGAATTTGTGTTTTTACGTCTATTTTTTCTTTTTTCTGGTATCTTCGGGAGACAAAAATCATTGAAAAAGTCTGACAGCTGCCAGAGGATCCATTGAAGAGACCACGGCCAGACGTCAGGTCGAAGCACACGCAAATCTGCTGATCCGGGATAAAAAAAATAAGACCAGACTTGAAAAAATTATCGAAAATCCTGAAAAACTGTACACTTATAGCCGGATTGGAAAAATAGTCAGAGGGTTGTCTTTTGAAGCATGGGCAGTACTTGTAGTATTGACAACCGCTGGAGCGTATCTGGGAACGTTGATTGTCACGAAGAATACTATGACCGGTTTATTGGCAGCTGTGGGATATTTCTTAATCATCAAATCGCAGAAATGATTCTTGCAAAAAGAAATTTTAAGACTATAGATAAATCTCTTTTGGAATTTTTAAATCAGTTAGGAAACTTTTCGGCGATTCAGGGTGAAATTACGAACGTCCTACATCAAACAGCACAGTATACTCCGCCGATATTGGCAGAAGCTTGGAAGGATGCTACATCGAAGCACAGACCACAGGTAATGTTTCTGCAGCATTGATGGGCTGGCAGACCAATTTGAGCACGAAAAATTTAAAGAAATAATTATTAACCTCGAAGTGTGTTCGCGCTATACGGCTAATCTAAAGGTCATAGTAGACAGCCTCCGCCGGAACCTGATGGACGCAAAAAGAGCCAGCCAGGAACGCAGAGCTATAGCAGACAGTGCCATCATCGAAATGGTGATTCTGTCAGTAATGCTGTTAATTGTCCTTTTAGTGGTAGACACCATGGTAAAGGCATCTATCTGGGATATATTGTTCCATAGTTTGGTAGGATATATCGCTCTGGGCGTGGCGGGCATCTGCTATCTCATATTTGGTCTGGCAATTATGAAAGAAAGGTAAAAAGTTATGACACCATTAGAAATTAGTTTAAAGATATTACCGGCGCTTATAGCTATATTATCGTTTTTGCTGGTGATCTATGTGGGAAAGACTTATCACCCCATGGCAGCACTACATAGGACATACATCCGCATTGATGGAATCTTGCACGAAAAAAAAGTTTTCTTTGATTACGAAGAAACTCGTAGATTTCTAATGTCTCATGGTGCAGCAGATCATTTCGGATCGTGGATCGATCCGGTGAAATACCTGGCTATTCGTATTTGTCTGGCGGCCATCGGATTCACGGTTGGAATATATGTAAATGCCTTTTTGGGACTTGTTGGCATGGTGATTGGGTTCTTTTTGCTGCCATTATTATTGTTGTATATGAACAACAAAGATAATGACGCAATGACCCCACAGATTCAGACGCTGTACAGTCTTTTACAGGTACAGATCCACGCAGGGGTGCCTATGATTGATGCCTTGTCAGAGAGTTATCAGTCCTTTCCGGCGGGACGTTTAAGAAATGCGCTGAGTGAGTTTTCTACTACCATTTATTTTAACGGTTCATTTGATAAATCGTTGGAAGAACTTAACAAAAAATTTGACAATGGATTTATCGATTCGCTCTGCATTATTTTGCTACAAGCCCGGGAATCTGGACAGGCGATGGAACTACTGCGGGATATATCCCAGCAGATCACGGATATGCAGGCAAGTCTGCAACTTAAAAAGAAAGAAAAACTCAACCGAATAACTACATTTTGTCTGATGGGCATTATGGGCGCAATGATCGGTGTAGCCTGTATGCTGCTATCACACAGATGTATGCGTCGGTCGGGTCTTTCTGATACATGTAACTACAAATATCTTAAAAAATAGGAGGAACGAAAATGAAGATGAAAATGGCAAAAATGCAGCTGAAAGCAATGGAACTGGCCAGAAGGTATTTTATCACAAGAGCCGGGGACTCGATGGAATCTTGGTTACGGTGGGCCTGTGCATTATCGCACTGTTATTATGCGTAGTCATGAAGGATAGTCTGACAAGTTTTATTCAGTCAATCGTAACCGCCATGCAGAATAAGGCAATCGGTATTTTGGGATGATGAAAAAGAGAAAAGGAAGCGTAGTAGACATATTGCCCTCAATGATCATGGTGATTGCTGCGGTGATTCTGATTACAGTCTTTTTTGGCTTATATCAGATACTCAGCCTAAATGAAGATGTAAAGCAGATATCCCGTAAATACATGCTTACCATGGAGACTATGGGATATCTGGATGCAGCAAGCCGGACAAGCCTTATGCAAGATTTATCAGATCTACAGGTCACAGATATTGACCTGACAGGATCCACCATGACGGATGCAGGTTATGGCAACGCGGTATATCTACAGATAACCTGTAAGCTGCCGATAGAACAGCTTAATATGGACGGAAATGATATGCTGCGGTTCTTTTTTGAGGACGGAACTATACCGATCAGAGTCCGCAGAATGTCTACGGCCAAAAATTAATCATGATAAGATGGATAACCAAAAAACGACAAGGGGAGTTGGCAACTTTTACGATGGTATACGTCCTGCTGTTCCTCGTAGCAACGGTAGCATTTGCCTTACAGATACGGGAATACATATCACTTAAAACTCATACGGAAGATACCCTTGCAGCGTCAAATCTTGCATCTGCCGTGATCGATATCCAGGAATATGGCATTAATCATAACCTGGTTATAAAGGATCCAGAGCAGGCGTATAGCATCTACCAGGAAGCTTTAAAGATAAATATGGGTCTTAACGACCAATGGGAAGACCTACAGGACTGATATCAAGCCCGGTTCGAGTAGAGCAGTATATCGTATACAACGTGCGGGGATCAGAGGTAGAAGTGACCTCATTTGGAGAGGGTCTTAACTATTCGGCAATCGAGACACTAGGGAGTGCAACGTCACCCAATGGACAAGTCATTGAATCTACCAGTGTATACAGCCGGATCAGCTATCAGGTCGATGGCTATTTTGGTGTCACCGTCCCAGCTGAAAAAGATAAGTTGGTAGACATTGTAAAAAATAATTAAAGGATGGACAGAATGAAAAAGGAAAGGAAAGAAAAAAAGAAGTATCTTGCCGGGAGTGATTATCGTATCGCTGCTGGTGGCAGCTGTAGTATATGCGGTTTTACTTAACGCTGAAAAAACGGCATTGTCCGACTATGAAAAAGGGTCGGTTTATGTAACCACAAAGCCGGTACCCAAAGGCACTTTGATCACGGCAGACTATATCACTCAAAAAGAGGTAGATAAATCTTTGATCCCGTCCGGTGCAGTAAGTAATCCAGAAGATCTAACGGATTTGATCAGCGTATATGCAGTAGATCAGGGATCCATTATTACCACTGGGATGTTTACTGCAGTTAATGACATCACAAAGGATATGACGCAGCCGGTAGTGGCCGGATTCAAGGCCGATGATCTGTATCAGGTGGTGGGAGGCGTCCTGCGATCCGGAGACCGAATCAACATCTATCAGGTAAATGAAAATGCCAATAAAGGGGATACCTCACAGTCCTTGGCAAACACAGATGATAATTGGACAGACGCATCTTCAGATACGGCAGCATCCTTGTATGGGGAAATGTGTTTGTCCAGGAAGTATTTGACTCTGCCGGTGCGGTGATCAGTACATCTGACTCTACGACTCCGGCACAAAGAGTAAATATCTACATGGATAACGATAATGTAGCAGCTTTTTATGCTGCACTGGCACAGGGTTCTCTGCGTGTTGTAAAAATCTGCGAATAGATAGTCAGTGGGTGTGACAAAGAAATCGGGTCTGATGACCGGCAGGTTCGAGCCCTGCCCCCACTTTACAGCGATATTTGCTGTGATGATCTTTGACAACTGCATATGGAAATCGGACGAAAAACTGGAAGATGGACTGTAAGATTTTGACGAGAATTGTCATGTAATATATAGAGGTCTCTGTACTTCTTTGTTTTATCAGCATTTTTGTCCAAAATATCGAAACAGAAAATTCCGTAAAATGTATACAGATATTCTGCAAAATGATATAATAATTATATCAAAAAAAGATAAAAACAAAGAATTGAGTCCGTACTATTGGACACAAAAAAGAAGACTATATTTATACAATAAACATAGAAAAAGGTTGAAAGTCTGGGAGGACGAAGAATGAAAAAAAGATTATTTGTGCTATATTAGTGACGGCACTGGCAGTCACATCTTTTACAGGATGTGGGAAGGCACAGGATAAGGATGCTGCAGAAGTGATAATGGCTGAGACGGAAACAAGGATCCTGATCTCACTGCAGAGGCACAGGCGGCTGTGGACACTTTATTGCCGACGGAGACGGGGAAGCCGGTAGTGACTGAGACGGCAACACCGACTCCTAAGCCCGTAGCGACAAAGGAGCCGGAGACCACAGCAACGCCGAAACCAGCAGCAACTGCGACACCTAAGGCAACGGCAACTCCGAAGCCGGCAACAACCGCGGGATCAGGAACGACAGTTGCAGCCAATACTACCAGCACCGGTAAGACTGGTACAACCGCAACAGCAGCGTCAGCAGCTTCCACACCGGCACCGACTGCAGTGCCCACAGCTTCCACACCGGCACCAGTACCCACTCCGGCCCCTTGTAATCATAATTATGTCAAGGAATATTGGCCGTCTGCACCTACTTGTAACGGCGGTGGAGATTGGACTATGGTCTGCTCTATCTGTGGGGATGTAGGAGCAACAGGAACGGATCCGGCATTACCACACACTCCAGAAACTAGAGTAGAAGTTGATGCAACATACTGTGATGAACACGGTGTCAGAGTTACTTATTGTACGAGTTGTGGAAACGAATTGGGACGAGAAGGATTTGACGGTACGGAGCATGAGTGGACAACTGGAACTTATGAAGCCTGGGATGAAGATACGCATACGGTTGTAGAAAAGGAACGTACCTATTGCAGCCGATGTGGTGTATCACAGTAAGACTGGAAAGGAGACGAGAAAAATGGAAAATACCAAAGATCAGTATATTGGGGCCGAAATACATTCGGCACGGTCAGTGAATCCAGATGGGGAGACGGTAACACTGGACGGAGATACGGTGGTATGGACAGGGGAGGAAGATGTCCTGACACCGGAGGAACTGGAAGAGTTCCATCGAGATGCGATTAACTGATGGAAAAAAGCGAACAGCAAGAAGAGGTTGCCGTTCGGGGATAAGGGTGCTATTATATATAAAAGGAACAACCGCCCCACAAGGTGGGTTGACCAAAATAAGTTGAGTAGCAAAGACCACCCTTCTACTGGCCAAAGTTTCGGGGTGGTTTTGCTGTATAAAATTACTTGAAATGATCCGAGAGTGATGGTATAGTAAAGATAAAGGGAAAGCCAAAGAGGCGGCTACCCCAAATAGCAAAATAACTGTTTAGTACTAAAAACAGCCGTCACTATTGCAGTAGTGGCGGCTATTTCTTTTTGTTATCCTTAAGATCTGATAGCACAGACCAATAAGAGCAACGATAAACATACAAAATTGGAATAAATCCGCATATGTAACATTCATCTTATCGCCCTCCTTTCATAACGCTGGAGGGTGAACCCTCCGGAGAGGGGCAGCCGCCTTGGCTCTTTAACTTTCCCAGAACTATATCATACCATATATTTGCGTTGTTATAAAGGTTTTGCTATGTGAAACTACTTGAAAAAGTGTAGTGAAAATGCTATAGTAGCTATGAGAAGCTAGTATGTATTTAAAGATGTACAAAGCAAAACCCCAGTAGGTGCAACTACTGGGGTTTTTGCTCAATTTACGGTAGAGCATCCGTTTTGGCTGGTGCTGTCTATACATCCCTATCCAACCACTTGCAGATATAGTAAGAAACGATACCTGCCAATACAGAGATAAAGAATGCTAATATGTATTCATAGATCAAGGTGTACACCTCCTTCCTGCTGGAAAGAGTCGACAGCGTGATTATCATATCATATAAATTAAATATCGACAAGAATCGTCCGAGTAGAGCAGTATGCTCCACTCGGATTTTTTATTCTCCGGTTTCCATATGCAGTTGAAATTGATAAATGAAAAAGGAGGATACAGATGATAAGAAAAAAGCGCTATTTAGCTGCAAAGATGGGATTGCTGGCGCTGGGATTGATGCTGCTGTTTCCGGGACAGGCAGAAGCAGCTGATAAGAAGACGATTTATAACAGCTTACGTATCGTTCAGCCAGACGGAAAGGCATTTACAACCTGTGCCGGGGACCAGAATTATACATGGTATGCGGAGGATGACAGTACCACTGTATATACCGGCATAAAATCATCTTTGCGGAGTTTACGAACCGGGGAGCATTATTACAAAGTAGCCAGATGGGGAGAAGTACCTGTTGGATCTTGGAAGGTTGTACATCGTCCGGGACAGTGTATTCATGATGGTTATACCAGTGATGAAATTGGCATGGTATTCAATTCGGTACACAAAAATGTATGCAGTATTATTATTCTGGCTGGAAGGCATTCTGTGCCGATTGTGGGGAGCCTTTGGAAGACTCAAATATATATATGAGCAGGGAGGCAGCCTCATCCATACAGTACTTAGATCTTGGAAGCGAAAAAAATCCTGTTTTTTATTATTACCTTTGTCCTTTTTGCCGGAACTTAGAGCAGGGAGTGAGATTATCTGCGCACTGGTGTAAAGAGATATCGTGGAATCAGTATCGGGTTGTCTATAAAGCTAATTCGGGTGTAGATGGGTACAATGGATATATGGATTATAGTTATCACATGTACAACAACGAAACAATATATGAAGGTGAGACAGTAACTCCTGTTACACATTTGACGGAGAATAATTATACCAGAGTTGGATATGTATTTACTGGATGGAATACCAAGCAAGATGGATCAGGAGTCTCTTTTACCGATAAGGAAGAGATATACAATCTTAGTAGTTCAGATTGGAATGATCAAAGTACATGGACAGATACGGATAGAGGAACTATTACTTTATACGCACAGTGGAGAAAAAGTGAAAGTACGCTTGTAATTGACGCAAATGGAGGAAAGTACGGTGGATTAGATAAACAATCGATCACTCAGTTATATTTGAAAAAATATGTCTTACAGGCGGATTTTATTCAGGCACCGGAGGGATATCAGGTATCCTTTGAAACGAATGGTGGATCAACAGTAGAAACTATTTTGGGAACGAAGCACTTTGTTGAGTGGATGCGGGAACAGCCTTTTAAAGGATGGTTAGATGATAACAAGTATATATTTACAGCACCGGATGGAAATGTAGATACGGTAAAGGCTGCGTATCATTCCGATCCGATTACTTTACCGGTTACGACCAAAGATGGCTGGTCATTTGGCGGTTGGTATTATGATTCGGATTTTAGCCTGCCTGCTGGCGGAGCCGGAGATCAAATTATACCATCCAAAGATATGACGCTGTATGCGCAATGGGTAGATCTTAGGCTACAGGCGGTAGATAACTACGAGGTAAACGACGGAAAAGGTGCGGTAGATTTATCCTGGTCACAGTCTGATCAGAATAATAAGACCTATCTTGTATACCAAAAAAAAGAGGATGGAGCGTGGATCAGGGTCAACAGTGCAAATGACATCAGCAGCACGACAGTCATTGATCAGACATATACGTTTGACGGACAAGCAAAGCAATATACTGTACCGTATACAGGTCTCTATTCTATAAATGCTATGGGAGCACAGGGGCAAAGCTATGGTTCCTATACCGGAGGCTATGGTGGTAGTGTTACCGGAACATTTTGGCTGCGAAAAGGTGAGATCTTAACATACGTAGTTGGTGGTCAAAATGGCTACAATGGTGGCGGTAACGCATCTTCTTTTGGTAATGGTGGGGGCATGACTTCTGTTGTGTCCAATCAAAAAGGAACTCTTCTGATTGCTGGTGGAGGCGGCGGAGCATTTTCACATGGCAACGGAAATGCTGGTGGAAGCGCGGCCAGTGTAATTGATGGCAATGCAGGGCAAGCAGGTATGGCTGGTGGGGGAGCCGGTTATCAAGGAGGTACAGCAGGGGAAAGACTTGTACATCATCATACCTCAGCTTGCGATACGTCAAGATCTATTATTGGATCCTTTAGGAATAATAATTACTCCTATGAGGATGATGACGATGATCGGTATTATGTCAAGCAAAGAATTGCCAATGTATCGGCAGATGGCTTCAAGTATTTACATTTTAGTGGTTTGATAAATCAGCAGAGAGGCCATAGAATTAGTGCTGGTTCTGGAACGTTAAAGGTTTATAACCAGAACGGTTTGATTTTTCAGAAAAGTATTTATGATATTGAGTCATTTATTAGGACAGAATATCAAAGAGCTATAGCGGGAAATTACGGCGGTGAGAATAATTATTCCAGTTATTCTCATGCTAACTATGATTTTGATGATAACGATCAAGCTGTATATGAAGACACAGATTATGTGTGGCTACATTATAACGGAGATGGATCTGTAACAAAGTGGAGAAAAGATGGTGCTGATGATGACTATATTCCTAATCCATCGGCAAATGCAACATCGTATTTTATACCAAGTGCAACTTGGGTGGTTCGAGTTGGTTTTATGGAATTAACTGGTACTTTAAATATGACATTACCAATTCCTGCAGGAAGCACAAATATACGAATAGAATTTGAAAGTGAGCACGAGACAGAAGTTATCTTTCAGTGAGCGTTCAGGAAGCTGTTTTAACGGGGAGAATAGGATGTGGAATGACAGAAGGACAGGTTATTTCATCGAAACCGGCATATGGTGGCAGTAATTATATCAATTCTTCATATGCACTGATGTATGAAATGAATAGCGGAGAGCGTAGCGGATCCGGGATCGGTGAGTTGCACTCCAAGGCTATTGGATATCAGGAGAGTCTGGATCTTGCCGGGGTTACGGCTACTGACTTTGCAGCTCCAGACAAGATATCGGATCAAGTCACAAAAGAGCCCTTGGATGGTAAATCAATTCGCGTCACATGGCAGGTGCCGAGCGATAATGGTACGGATTATTACCATAAAGTGGAATCTTACCTAACGGGAAGCACATCAATGCTATGCGAATCTAATGTTACGAAAAACACGCTGGTTAGTGGCGTGATGGGATATTACTATCTCGTAGACCAAAATGGGGATACGGTTGTTACCGGCAATGCAAATTATGTACAGGATCCTCATGTAAATGTGGTAACGGCAGAATACAATCAGTATTTGCATATTGCAGCGGTCGATGTGGCTGGAAATATCAGTGAGACAACGCATATCCTCATTGACGCCAAAGATGTACTATGGAAGCTTTATACGAAGCAGCTGTCAATCGATGAATCTGTAGATAATGTATATCCGGCAGCGGATAAGATCTGGTACGTACGTGCCGATGGCACTACACCATTTACTTTAAAAAATGAGGCTTATATGGACGGTACGGCAAGCCAGGGATACCAGCTTAACGAGACTATCTACGAGACTGTATCAGATGATAGCAGCGTAGCCCGAAATATAATCCGCACAGCATCCACTGAGATAGCAGATACATCCATCAGGACAGATGCAAATGGATTGTCTTATTCGACGGATGGCACAACGGCGCTGCAGCAATATTCATACTCTTACACAGTGAGATCTAACAAAAACAGAGACCTTATGGGAGTACAGAAATTTACAATCAGCAGAGATCTGTCCGGACAGACGATACAGGTTATTCCGGTTGCGGAAGCAGACAAAGAATCGGATAAAGTGTACTCGGCGCATGAACTGGATGAAAAGAATAAGATCACTTTAATAGCGGACGGAGAAGCGCCGGTGATCCGCGGATTGGAAATAATGGAAGACAGAGATCTGATTGACCGGCGGGATGGATCTATAACAGTAACCGTTACGGCAGATGACGATTTGAGCGGTGTAAAAGACTTTTATGTGGTCATCAAAAACACAGATAATGCAATAATCAAGACTTATCTGCCAGATGTAGATGGAAGTATCCGTATCACTATCACGGAGGATGAACCCATATTTAGTGGAGATTTCACGGTATTGGGATATGCCGTGGATAATGTCGGAAATGAAAATAATCTAAGCTATGGCACGACGGAATTTGCGCTGGCCAGTAGCGTAGAACGTATTCTTTCCCCGCACGATCCTATATTCAAATGTGGAGAAAGCGGAATACTTACGTTTACGACCTGGGGCTATGCCGACCGGGTGGAAGTTATTTTCCCGGAGAGCATGACTGCACTGGATCCGACTCTGAACAAAGTATATGACTATACAGACTGTCCGGGATATATGATCACGGAGCATTTACAGTTTATGGTGCCGCTTTATACGCCGGAGAATCAGAATCTGGAGATAACGGTACGTGCGTATAAGGGAGACAAGAAGCTGGAGGATCATCCGACAATCAGCGTAATCGGAGTATCCGGTACTGTGTTAGACGAGTTTCGGACAAGGCTGAGATAGGATGGTTACGATAGTATGGGTCCTGTTGGCGTATGGCAGCTATCAGATTGGCTGGCAGTTGCAACTACAGGATCCTGATCCCAAATTGAGTGATACATTACAACGTAAATGTTGTAAATGGCAGCATTTGATAGTGTTTGCTTATTTACTGTTATTTAGATGGGCAGAGATATGCCAGAGCGAGCAGAGAGATGTAATGCAGATCACACAGGCATATATGATAGGATCTTTGCTTTTGGCAGCATGGATAGATCATTACATACAGCTTATCCCGGATATGGTTTATGTACCCGGATTAGCCGGTGGAATCGTATGGCTTATTTATTCCAATCCCGGAGAGGATATTGTAATAAATTTGCTTATCTTTGTTGCTATACAAATGTTTATATTCCGGCGCTTATACGGCGGATCTGATTGCCTGGCATATATATTGTGTGCCATGTATTTGGCCGGATGTGGTAAGGATCTAACAGATTATTTATTGTTTATGCTTTTAGCCGTCGGGCTGGAACTGATCGTCCAACTCAAAAACAATAATATTAACATCAAAGAAGGAAAATTAAAACAGCCAAAAGCACTTATCCCGTATATAGCGGCGGCTATGTTGGTGTGGAGATTGATTGTTGGCTGAAGGGCAGGAAAATGACAAATTTGAGAAAATCAGACAGCTATCAGAAGAGGAAATGGCGAAATATATTTTTGATTTAGAAATGGGACTAAGAGAAATACCGTATTGTCAGGGAAATGATAGGTGTAGTTATTTAATGGATTCTGGCCGAGAGATCCCGGAATCCATGTGTACAGAATGCGTAAAAAAGTGGCTGCAACAGGTAGATGTTGAAAAGGGGTGAGAACATGGTTTTTTATTTTGCAAGTCCCAAATATAATCCGCTGATCAATAAGGTTTTAACAGAAACAGATCAGGTAATCGCAGAAAGTATAGTAGGTAATGATCTTTTTTTAAAGAAGACCATGAAGGATAAGCTGGCCAGTATTGCGTCAATCGACATTATAATTGTTGACTTTACTGCTTTAGCAGATACGGATGCAGAAATCATGGAAGCTGTAGAAAGCATACGGATCATGGATTATAAGGTCCGGTTTATATTTGTTATGCCCTATAAGGCAGAGGGAGATCCATTTCTTAAAGAGTGCTTTTATGCCGGCATATATGATCTGATTATATCGGATCAATACCTTGAGATATCCGAACAGCTGGCAGTTTGTGTTACAGATGGAATGCGTTATAAAGATGCCCTAAAATATCGGGATGCTGCTATTAATGACCAACCGAAAGAAGCAGCTATTTCGCGGAAAACGATGATTGGAATTGCCGGTGCTGGAATCCGAAGTGGCGCAACACATAATAGCATCGTGCTTGGGAATTTTTTGAGAGCCAATAATCAGATGACAGCGGTGCTGGAATATGCACAGAGACCTGCTCTGCAAAGCGTCTGTGAGGCCACAGGAGCCTCATTTTACAATGAAGGGTATTTTTCCTTAAAGGGGGTAGATTATTACCCTGAATGCGACCGTGAACGGCTTACAGCAGTAGCGGGGAGATTATACAACTATATAATAATGGATTTTGGCAATTATGCAGACGCTGATCAGATCTTATTCAATAAATGTGATGTAAGGATCATTATTTCCGGCAGTAAGCCCTGGGAACTTGCAAATCTTGAGGAAGTATTTCGGTCACAGGAAGAAGAGGTATTGAAAAAGTACCATTTTTGCTTCTTGGGAACAACCAATAATAGACTTCAGAAGGAAATTATTAAGCATATGGAGCCTTTGGAGAATATATATTTTCCAGAATACAATGAGGATCCTTTTGCTTGTGATTATTTCCGGAAGGATTTGAAATTTACGAGAT
>ENA-OQCS01001188-OQCS01001188.1-human-gut-metagenome-genome-assembly--contig:-NODE-1188-length-13775-cov-3.226040_pt1 | contig 13775 bp, 20 predicted proteins | sample MGYA00242757_ERZ504575 | MGnify/ENA primary metagenome ERZ504575 (study PRJEB26092, sample SAMD00036297) | human gut metagenome | host: Homo sapiens | study: EMG produced TPA metagenomics assembly of...
GCCCATGGCGTAAGGCAGGTTCTCGGTGCCGGGGCGCAGCCCGCGCTCCTGCTCGCCGCCCAGATACGGCGGCTGGAACGCCTGCACCAGCCGGTCGGACAGGTACAGCGCACCGATGCCCTTGGGCGCGTGGATCTTATGGCCGCTCACCGCCAGAGTGTCGATGTTGTCCAGTTTGATGGGCACACGCATCCACGCCTGCACTGCATCCACATGGACGATGGTGCGGCTGTTGCGGCGCTTGACTTCGGCGGCCAGACGCTCCACATCGTTCCGGGTGCCGACCTCATTGTTGACCATCATGCAGGCCACAAGGATGGTGTTTTTGTCCACATGGTCCAGCATCCGGTCAATGTCCAGCGTGCCGTCCGGGCCGGGGTCCACCACGGTCACATCATAGCCCATGGCAGCCAGACGCTCCAGCGGCTTCTGCACACTGGGGTGCTCAAAGCCGGACACCACGATGCCTTGCCGAAAGTGCGGGTGCGCACCGCGCCCAGCAGGGCCAGATTGTTGCTCTCGCTGCCGCAGGAGGTAAAGTACAGCTCCTTTGGCTTGCAGCCCAGTGTACGGGCCACAGCGGCACGGGCGGCGTTGAGCGCTTCCTCGCTGCGGGCACCGGGGCCGTACAGGCTGGACGGGTTTGCCCAGTGTTCCCGCATGGCCTTGTCGATGACATCCGCCACCTCGGGAGCACCATGGTGGTAGCGGCGTTATCCAGATAATGCAATTCAGGGTTTTGCAGCATAAAAGGGATTCCTGCTTTCTGTTTTCATAATAATCCAGTTTAATTATAGCACAGAAAGCTGTAGAACGCAAAATATTCGCGTTTGCGAGCGCAGCGCAGCAATGAAAGCCCCAGTGGGGCTTTTAAGCGACAGAACGGTCTTGCGCAGCAAGATGGAGGGCCTCGCCCCGACAAGTTCGTATATGTTTTTCCTTGACAAACACCCCGGCATTGTGCTATCTTTACTGCATAGAGACCGTATCTCTGCTGACGGAACCTTGTGGAGCACCACAGTGCAGGGATGGCGGGAGAGTCAATGCCGACCGTCTGGGCAGCCTTGCGCAATTGCTGCGCAAAGCTGCCTTTTTTGTTGTCGGAAGTTGTTTTTATAAGCAGGGTGCGTTGAATGGCGAGATTTTTTGCCCGCAGACAAGGTGATTTTTCGCAGCAATCCTGACGGATTGCAAGGGAAAGCAACGCAGGATGCAAGCAAAAAGGCCGTTCAGGCGGCGTGCAATGCTTGTAGAAACGACTTCCAAAGGAGGATGTCTGATGAAACCGATATCGAGATCGCACAGAAGCCAAATGAACCCATCACCGAGATTGCCGCCCAGCTGGCCTTTCCGATGAGCACGTGATCCCCTATGGCCGCTACAAGGCAAGATCGATCACCGCCTGATTCACGATGCCAAAAAACAGGGCAAGCTGATCCTCTCACCGCCATCAGCCCCACCCCGGCGGGCGAGGGCAAGACCACCACCAGCGTGGGTCTGGCCGATGCCATGAACGCTCTGGCAAAAAGACCATGCTCTGCCTGCGTGAGCCCAGCCTTGGCCCGGTGTTCGGTGTCAAGGGCGGCGCAGCCGGCGGCGGCTACGCACAGGTGGTGCCCATGGAGGACATCAACCTGCACTTTACCGGCGATCTGCACGCCATCGGCACAGCCAACAACCTGCTGGCTGCCATGATCGACAACAGCATCCAGCAGGGCAACCCGCTGAACATCGACCCCCGCCGCATCACATGGAGCGCTGCATGGACATGAACGACCGCCAGCTGCGGTTCATCGTGGACGGTCTGGGCGGCAAGGTGAACGGCACTCCCCGCGAGGACGGCTTTGATATCACCGTTGCCAGCGAGGTGATGGCAATTTTCTGCCTTGCCACCAGCATTTCCGATCTGAAGGAGCGTCTTTCCAAGATCGTATGCGCCTACACCTACGACGCAAGCCCGTCACTGCCGGTGAGATCGGTGCTGCCGGTGCCATGACCGCCCTGCTGAAGGACGCGCTGGACCCGAACCTTGTACAGACGCTGGAAAACAACCCCGCCATCATCCACGGCGGTCCCTTTGCCAACATCGCCCACGGCTGCAACAGCGTGCTGGCTACCAAGCTGAGCCTTTCTCTGGCCGACTATACCATCACCGAAGCAGGCTTTGGTGCTGATCTGGGCGCAGAGAAGTTTTTGGATATCAAGTGCCGCTACGCCGGTATCGCTCCCTCTGCCTGCGTGCTGGTGGCCACCGTGCGTGCCTCAAGAGCCACGGCGGCGTGGCAAAGGCCGACCTGAGCCAGCCCAACCTCGAAGCCGTCAAGGCCGGTGCATCCAACCTCATCCGCCACATCGACAACCTGAAAAATGGCTTCGGCCTGCCTGTGGTGGTCGCCATCAATGCCTTCCCCACCGATACCGCCGAAGAGCAGGCCTATGTGGAGCAGGTGTGCGCCGAGCAGGGTGTTCCCTGCGTGCTGAGCGAGGTATTCGCCAAGGGCGGCGAGGGCGGCAAGGCGCTGGCCGAGAAGGTGCTGGAGGTGCTGGAGGATCGTCCCATCCAGTACACCTACCCGCTGGAAATGCCCCTGAAGGACAAGATCAACGCCATCGCCACCAAAATTTACCGGGCCGACGGTGTGAACTACAGCGCCGCCGCCAGCAAGACACTGGCCGAGCTCACCGACATGGGCTACGGTAATCTGCCTGTCTGCATCGCCAAGACCCAGTACAGCTTCAGCGACAACGCAAAGCTCATCGGTGCCCCCACCGGCTTTACCATGGAGGTGCGCGAGGTGCGCCTTGCTGCCGGTGCCGGTTTCGTGGTGGTCATCTGCGGTAATATCATGACCATGCCGGGCCTGCCCAAAAAGCCCGCCGCTGTGGGCATCGATGTGGATGCCGACGGCAAGATCACCGGCCTGTTCTAAGTTTCAAGTAAAAATAAGAGGTTCGCTCAGTGAACGAACCTCTTATTTTTTATCCTTCTGTGTGGCTGCACAGATAATCCGTCCATACGGCATACCCGGCGGGTCTCAGATGGTAGCCGTCCGGCTGGGCGTAGCTTTCGATCAGGTCGCCGTTTTCATCTGCCAGTACTTCCCACAGGTTGAGAAAATAGCAGTTCTTTTCCAGCGCAATGGCTGCCAGCTCATTGTTGATCTGGCACAGGCGGTCGCGGTTCAAGCCTCATGGCCGGACTTCTGGCATACTTCCGGCCGCACCGGCGTGATGGACTGCACATAGATCTTTGCATTTGGCAGTGTCTGGCTCAGCATGTCCAGCATCAGCCGGTAATAGGTCAGAAAGCTGCTATAATCGGTATCGCGGCCCAGCACGTTGGTGCCCAACAGAACATAAATAGCTCTGGGCTGCTGGGCGGTCAACGCTTCCAGCGGCACCTCAGCCACGCCGTCGGCGCGCTTGCAGGTGGTGCCGTTGACGATCACGTTCGGCCCAACACCCTTGTACGCACAGAACATGGCGTTCTGCATTCCTTCTTCGTACAGCTGCATGCCCTGCGTCAGGCTGTCGCCCACAAAGCTCACGTCATTGAACCATTCCTTGCCCACAGCCGTGCTGCTCTTTGGCAGCGCCGCCATACGGAAATCCAGCGCAGTGGCCGCGCTGTCTGCAAGCGTCTGCACCGTGAGCTGCCGCGCCACCGCGTAGGAGGCCGTGTTCCAAGTATTATCCTGTGTTACCTCCTGCAGATGGTGTTCTGCCCAACGCCGGAGGGCCGCTGTTCCCGGTGCAGGCTCTTCCACAACATCCCGATGGCTCCCACCAGCAAAAGCAGCAGCAGCAAAGCTGCCGCCATGAACCGCCTGCGCCAGCGTTTGCGCAACACGCGCCGCCGGTATTCCTGATAGTCTGCCATGCTGTCTCCCTCACTTTTCTGCCCGGGCTATGCTGCGGGCTTTCTCGTTCTTAGTATACCATATCTGTGCATTCCGGCAAGACCCGTTTTCTGCCAGAGTGCCTAAAATTGCAGATTCTTTTACACGCAGGCATGCCATTGTGTGCAAAAAGCCCGCCTTCTATCGGGTCAAAAGCTTGCATCCTGTACCATAGATGTGTTATACTGAACTGAACTACTATTGATAGGGAGGCTTTCACGATGGCATTTACTCCAAAACTGACTTATAAAGGCAAGCCCCTCGTCCGCAAGGACAATGAGCTGTACTACGGCAATATGACCGACCCATATGTGCTCTATCTGCAGATCACGACCACCAAGCCTGTGGGCGACCAGCAGGTTGCAGACAAGGTCCACCTGATGCTGCTCTCTACCGACACCACCAAGGCTCCGCAGGAGCGCGTGATGCGTCAGACCACCAAGATCGGCCTGTACAACGCTTTGGACATCGGCAGCATCTGGCTGCAGAAGGCAAACGCACAGTAAACAAAAAAGACCGCTGCACCGGAGTGCAGCGGTCTTTTTTGCTTATTCTTCGGTCACTTCAAAGTCGAGGGGCTTGCCGCAGTTCGGGCACTTGGGTGCGCCGTCCAGCAGTTCGTCTTCCTCAAACACGGCGGTGGTGCCGCAGTCCGGGCAGGTCACTTCGTACTGCACGGGGCCATCCTCGGCATCCTCTTCGCCATCCCCTTCCAGAGCGACCTCAAAGGTCACGCCGCAGTGCGCGCAGTTGGCTTCGCCTGCATCCAGATCATCCTCGCTGACGTAAACGGTCTCGCCGCAGTTGGGGCAGGCCACTTCATAGAACGGTTCGCTGGCGATGTCATCATCCTTGGCATCGTCGTCGCCGTCGGAGTCCTCATCCTCAGCGTCCTCGCTTTCGCCGTCTTCGTCCTCCTCCTCGTACAGATCTGCTTCCAGATCTTCCAGCTCATCGCTCAGGTCGTTGATCTGGTCGTAGGCGCGGGAAAGATCTTCGTCCACGCTCTCGATGACCTCAGCCATTTCACCCAGCAGTGCGCTCATGGCCTTGATGATCTTGCCCTCTTTGGTGGTATCATCAATGCCCAGACCATCGACCAGACCCTGCAGATAAGCTGCCTTTTTATTCAGTTCCATACGAATGCCCTCCTTAAAATGAGAAAAATCGGAGTTTTAAAAAACCGGGCAAACGGTTGCCCGCAGCCCGGTTTGGCGTTAAAGGGATCAGACGCGCTCCATATACTCGCCGGTGCGGGTATCGATGCGGATGTGGTCGCCCTCGTTGATGAACAGAGGCACACGAATCTCAGCACCGGTCTCGACGGTAGCGGGCTTCAGGGTGTTGGTGGCAGTGTTGCCCTTGACACCCGGCTCGGTCTGGGTAACTTCCAGCTCGATGAAGTTGGGGATCTCGACGCTGAACACCTTGCCCTTGTAGCTCAGCAGCTTGCACAGCTCGTTCTCCTTGCAGAACTTGAAGTTATCGGGCACATCGGCTGCGTTGACGGGGATGTCATCGTAGGTCTCGTTGTCCATGAAGTGGTACAGATCGCCATCCTCGTAGCTATAGGTCACGTCCTTGCGCTCGATGAAAGCCTGCGGGAACTTTGCGGTCGGGTTGTAGCTGGTCTCAACCACAGAGCCGGTAATCACGTTCTTGGTCTTGGTACGGACAAAGGCAGCGCCCTTGCCGGGCTTCACGTGCTGGAACTCAACGACCTGAAGAACCTGGCCGTCCTGCTCAAAGGTCACGCCATTGCGAAACTCGCCTGCAGAAATCATAGGAATTCCTCCATTAGTTTAATCTCAAATGCTTAACGCATATCTTTATTTATTTTACCCAATCCGTTTGCATTTGGCAAGGGGTTTCGGCAAAAAGACGATAAAACACAAAATTTTTTACGTTTTGCACGCTGCATGGTACATCTGCTGCATAGCCCCGGCATCCTCAGCCTGCGTGCCTGCGCTCTCACAGATGATAACCGGCTGCAGCTTCCGCTCAGCCAGCAGTTCCATCAGCGGCTGCGGCTCCGGGCCGAACTGGGTCTCGGCAAAGGTCCAGTGGCGCTTTTCGCCGCCCGCCGAATACTCGATGCGGGAAAAATGCACATGGAACCGTTCTGCCCGTTGGTCCCCCAGCTTTTCTGCCATGCGGTCAAGGATGGCAGCGTAGTCCTCTTTCGAGCGGATGCCGCCCAGAGTGCGGGCATTCAGGTGGCCGAAGTCGATGCAGGGCATAATGCGCTTATCCACGCTGCACAGCGCCAGCACCTCGTCCAGTGTGCCCAGCTGGCCGATCTTGCCCATGGTTTCCGGGCAGAGAGTCATATCGGCAAAGCCTGCTTCGTCCAGCGCTTCCACGGCACGGCGCATGGTATCCAATGCTTTTTCAAGGGCCGCTTCCCGGCTCTGCTTGCCGCAGCTGCCGGAGTGGAAGATGATGCGTCTGCCGCCCAGCGCTTTGCACACCGCCGCACTTTGCAGCAGATACTGGATGCTGTTGAGCCGCTTTTCCTCTTCCAGACTGGACATGCTGATATAATACGGTGCATGCACGCTGAACAGGATATCCTTTGGCCCGGCCAGTGCGGCCATTTTTGCAGCCTTGTCCAGCCCCAGACGCACGCCGCGCCCGCACTGGTACTCGAAGGCGTTCAGTCCCATCTTTGCGGTGTACTCCGGCACATCCAAGCTGCTTTTGTAGCCTTGGGCGGCAAAGCTGTCGCTGGTGCCTGCGGTGCCGAACCGGATCTTCCAATCGCTCACAGGTCTTGCCTCCCCGGTCATAGTATTTCTGCCAGTGTTTTTTCTCCCACTTACGCTTGAGGATGACCTGCGCACCGAGGTCCGGGCCGCGGGGCACCACCATCAAGCCCGGAATGCCGTACAGCGCTGCCGCCATGCGGTCGGCATAGAGCTGGTCGCCCACCATCGCCATCTGACGGTGCTTCACGCCCATGCGGTGCTGCGCTGCCATCAGAGCAAAGGGCAGCGGCTTTGCGGAGCGGTACAGGTACGCAAGGCCCAGCTTCTGGCAAAGGGCCGCACCCGCTTTTCCGCACCGTTGGACACGATGGTGAGCCTGACACCCGCCCTGCGCATAGTGTCCAACCACACGGCCACATCTTCCGGCAGCTCCTGACTGCGGTCGGCGGTGAGGGTGTTATCGATATCCAGCACCAGCGCAGTGATGCCTTTTGCCGCCAGCCATTCCGGCGTGATGTGGGTGACATCCTTGAAAACGTATTCGGGGGTGATGAGCATAGTATTTCTCCCTGCAATGAAATAGGGGAGCCTGCAATACAGGCTCCCCTACATCGGCGTTAGCAACGCGTATGAAATCTAAAGCAACAGCGACTTCAAGTGATCAATTACTTGAACTTGCGCTTGCGGGCTGCTTCGGACTTCTTCTTGCGCTTGACAGACGGCTTCTCGTAAGCCTCGCGCTTACGGACCTCTGCGAGCACACCGCTGCGAGCGGTGCTGCGCTTGAAGCGACGCAGTGCGCTTTCCAGCGACTCGCCCTCTTTAACACGAATTTCCGACATCTTATTCCCTCCCTTGGACCGTGAGGCAGGAATTTCGTTGTTACATGGTAACTAACAGTAGACAGTATATCGCATTTTCTCCGGTTCGTCAACCTTTTTTTGAAAGTTTTTTGCGCAATCTTTGAAAAGATTTTGAATAAACGTTCCCGGGTGTTTTATGCGCCAGTCCGCCTCTGCGGGTAGTTGTATATCCAGCCTTTCGGCAGGGTATCGGTTGGTTTAGCCCTTGACGGCCAGATTGACCAGACGGCCCTTGACGTAGATCTCCTTGACCAGCTGCTTGCCTTCCAGAGCGGCAGCAACAGCGGGGTCAGCCTTGGCGGCAGCAATGGCGGCAGCAGCGTCAATGTCGGCAGCCACCTTCAGGCGGGCCTTCACCTTGCCGTTCACCTGCACAGCGATCTCCACCGTGCTTTCCACGCACTTGGCCTCTTCGTACTTGGGCCAGGGGTAGTAAGCCAGCTGCTCGTCGTGGCTGTGGCCCAGCTTCTCCCACAGCTCTTCGGTCATGTGGGGAGCAAACGGGTTCAGCAGCTGAACAACGGTCTCCAGCTCGGCCTTGGTCGCGCCGCCGTTGTCGTACAGGGCGTTCACCAGCGTCATGAGCTGGGCAATGGCGGTGTTCATCTTCAGGGTCTCGATGTCAGCGCCCACCTTCTTGATGGTCTGGTGCATCAGGTCTCGACCTGCGGGCGATAGCCCTCGCCCTCCACCAGCTTGTCGCTCAGCGTCCACACGCGGTCCAGGAAGCGGTTGCAGCCTGCAATGGCAGAGGTCTGCCACGGTGCAGCCTGTTCAAGTCGCCCATGAACATCTCGTACAGACGCATGGTGTCAGCACCGTACTGGTCCACCACCTCGTCCGGTTGATGACGTTGCCAGAGACTTGGACATCTTCACGATGGGGTGGCGTGACATTTCGCCGTACTTTTCTTCCAGAGCCTTTTCAGCGGCCTTCTGGCTGCCGTACTCCTTCAGCAGCTTTTCCTGCTCCTCAGCGGGCAGGTTGACAAAGCTGTGAGGGTTCAGGCCCAGGATCATGCCGTGAGCGGTGCGCTTCTGGTAGGGTTCCGGAGAAGGCACAGCGCCGATATCATACAGGAACTTATGCCAGAAACGGCTGTACAGCAGATGCAGGGTGGTGTGCTCCATGCCGCCGTTGTACCAGTCCACCGGAGACCAGTATTCCAGAGCTTCCTTGGACGCAATGGCATCCTTGCAGTGGGGTCCATGTAGCGCAGGAAGTACCAGGAAGAACCGGCCCACTGGGGCATGGTGTCGGTCTCGCGGGTAGCGGGGCCACCGCAGCAGGGCAGGTAGTCTTGACCCAGTCCTTGTGGCGGGCCAGCGGAGATTCTCCGTCCGGACCCGGCTCAAAATCGGTGATGTCCGGCAGGGTCAGGGGCAGGCTGCTCTCGGGCAGGGGCTGCCAGCCGCACTTTTCACACTTGACCATGGGGATGGGCTCGCCCCAGTAACGCTGACGGCTGAACACCCAGTCGCGCAGCTTGTAGTTGACCTTATCGCAGCCCTTGCCGTTTGCCTCCAGCCAGTCGATCATCTTTTTCTTTGCATCGGTGACGGACAGGCCGTTCAGGAAGCCGGAGTTGACCAGCGTGCCGGTGGCCACATCGGTGAAGGCGGCTTCGTCCAGATTGGACGGGGTATTGCCCTTGACCACCTCGATGATGGGCAGGCCGAACTTCTTGGCAAACTCCCAGTCGCGGGTATCGTGGGCGGCACAGCCATGATGCACCGGTGCCGTAGGTGGACAGAACGTAGTCCGAGATGAAAATGGGGATCTCGGTATCGTTGACCGGGTTGATGCCCATGACGCCTTCCAGCTTGACACCGGTCTTTTCCTTGTTCAGCTCGCTGCGCTCAAAGTCGCTTTTGCGGGCTGCCTCGGCCTGATAGCCTTGACGGCATCGGCATTCTTGAGGATGCCCTTGTCCAGCCACTCCTTGACCATAGCGTGCTCCGGAGAAACGACCATGTAGGTGGCACCAAACAGGGTGTCACAGCGGGTGGTGTACACGGTCAGGGTATCGCCTGCGGTGGTGCCGAAGTTGACCTCTGCGCCGTGGCTGCGGCCGATCCAGTTCTTCTGCTGGGTGGCAACGCGCTCAATGTAATCCAGACCGTCCAGACCATCGATCAGCTTATCGGCATAAGCGGTGATCTTGAGCATCCACTGGCTCTTGACGCGGTGAACGACCTCGCTGCCGCAGCGCTCACACACGCCGTTGACAACTTCCTCGTTGGCCAGCACGCACTTGCAGCCGGTGCACCAGTTGACGTTCATTTCCTTCTTGTAAGCCAGACCATGCTTATACAGCTGCAGGAAGATCCACTGGGTCCACTTGTAGTACTCGGGGTCGGTGGTATTGATCTCGCGGTCCCAGTCAAAGGAGAAGCCCAGAGCCTTCAGCTGACTGCGGAAGTGGTCCACATTGTTCTTGGTGACAATGGCCGGGTGGATGTGGTTCTTCATGGCAAAGTTCTCAGTGGGCAGGCCAAAAGCGTCCCAGCCCATGGGGTACAGCACATTGTAGCCGTTCTGACGCGCTTGCGGCTGACCACGTCCAGCGCGGTGTAGCTGCGGGGATGGCCTACATGCAGGCCGGCACCCGACGGATACGGGAACTCGACCAGTGCATAGAACTTGGGTTTTTTGTGGTCGATCTCGACATGGAAGGTCTTTTCGTCCTCCCACACCTTCTGCCACTTGGCTTCAACTGCCTTGTAATCGTACTTCATGTTGTTAATCAGCTCCAGACTTTATCCAAAATACCGTTGCTTGGGGGCGTATGCTTTCAAGCTATCTGCCTTTGCCAGAAAACCCTCTCCGTCATCGCTGCGCGATGCCACCTCTCCCGAAGGAGAGGTTTTATGCAGACCGCAGCCTTCCCTCTTTGCGCAAGCTCCCCCTTTCGGGGGAGCTGTCAGGGCGGACGCCCTGACTGAAAGGGTTTCTTTTTTCAGGTAGACAGCTGTTTGCCTGAATCATTCAAGGGTGCTGTCAGGGGTGAGGTACTCAGAGATATCAATGGGCTCACCATCTGCCCACAGGTGCTCCAGATCGTAATAGGTGCGGGTGTTGGGCACGAATACGTGCACGATGACGTTGGAATAATCCAGCAGCACCCAGTTCTTGGAGTCGTAGCCCTCCGTGCTGTAGGGCTCCAGACCCTTCTGGGAAAGCTCGTACTCCACCTCGTCGGCCAGAGACGCCACCTGCGTGGTGGAAGTGCCGGAGGCAATGACAAAGTAATCGGTGAGCACGGTCAGGCTTTCCACCTTGAGCACGCGCACATCGTGGGCCTTTTTCTTATCCAGGATCTTTGCGATCTCAATGGCAAGCGCCTTGCTGTCGTTGAAGTTCTCCATATGTTTTTCCTTTCTGTCAGTTTCAGTTTGCGGAGCCTGCGGCCTGACCGTCGGTGGTAACAGCGCCATCAAGGTCTGTATCGCCGTTCAGGATGGCATCGTCCGACTCCTTATCGATGCGGCCCATATACTGCACGTTGGCATCGGTGGATGCACTGCCGTGGGGCCACTCGTCGGTGACAAGGTTCATTTCGCTCACATCAATGGGGCCGGTGTAGGTGCAGAAATACTGGTTGAGCAGGTTTGCAATGGAACCCGCATCCGGCACCACGCAGGAGTAACCGGCAAAGGTGTCGGTCTTGCCCACGTTGGGCACGCCCATGAACACCGGTGTCTGCGCCAGAATGATGTTGGAGCTGTCGAGCTTGAGGAAAGACACCACCAGCTTTGCAATGGTGGAAATGTCCATATCCGTCTTGATATAGTTCTTGAACACCAGCGGCAGCTGGTTCAGGATATCGGTAACGCCCATGGCGCGGGCACGCTTGAACAGGCCGGCATAGAAATAGCGCTGCATGTTCAGGCGGTCGATATCGGAATTGGCGTAGCCGTCGCCGTGGCGGCAGCGCACAAAGAACTCTGCCGATGCACCGTTCAGATTGCGGTAGCCCTTGAGCAGCTTGCTGCCGCCGTAGGACATATCGTGAGGGATATACACCTCAATGCCGCCAAAGTTATCCACATATCCACCAGTGCCTGCATATCCACCGTCACATAGTAATCGATGGGCAGTCGGAACTGATCGTAGATGACATCGGCCAGAGCGGCGATGCTGCCGCCATTGGAGATTGCCACCGAGTTGATCTGATAATTCGTGCGGCGTAGGTCTTGCCATTGGAAAGGGTGATCTTTTTGTTCTTGGTGGTGACAAGGCTGTTGCGGGGGATCTGCAGCATCCGCAGTGCACCGTTCTTGATGTCGAACTGCACGTACAGGATCATGTCGGTCATGCCGTCGTTAGAGGTGGGGTCGTTGGAATAATTGCGGCCCTCTTCATAGTCGATGCCGCAGACCAGAATGTTCACCACATCGCCCTTGTATTCCTCGCTGTCTTGACCTCTTCCTCAATGGTAGGGGTGCTGTCGTCCGGGCGGATGCTGTCCTCCACCTTGTTTACAAGGCTGACTCCGTACACCACCACACCGGAGATCACCGCGATGATGGCCCATGACCTCAAACGACAGAGCAACGGTCATGGCTCTGGGTGGTGTCGCGCAGCTTATCGATGGCCTCGACAGCGGTATTCATAGCCGTATCGTAGCCGATGGTGTATTCGCTGCAGGCGATGTCGTTATCGATGGTGCCGGGCAGGCCGATGCAGGGAATGCCCTGGTTGCCAGCGCACGGGCGCCATGAAGGAGCCGTCACCGCCGATGACGACCAGTGCGTCGATGCCCAGCTCCTTGCAGCGGGCAAGGCCCTTGGCCTGGCCTTCCTTCGTCTTGAACTCCAGGCAGCGCGCGGTATACAGAATCGTACCGCCGCGGTGGATGATCTCCGATACGCTGCGGACGTTCATCTCATAAACTTCGCCGTTGATCAGGCCGTTGTAACCACGCTGGATGCCCATCATGCGGTAGCCCTTGCTGATGCCTGCACGAACAATGGCACGCACAGCGGCGTTCATGCCAGGTGCGTCACCGCCGCTGGTGAGCACACCGATCGTTTTGATTTCCTTAGCCATAAAGCGAGCCCCTCCTATTTCGGGAACTATGGACCCGCCTGAACCATTACGATTTATTCAGGCGTGGTCATCACGTTACAATAAATTTTTAACAATCTCGCGACCATACACATTATACCACACTTTGCGCCCTGAAATTATGGATAAATCGCGCAAACGTATGGATTTATTTTGCAGAGTGTTCAACATCCTGAACTTTTACACAATCCTTGCCCAAAATACGCTCCAATTCGGCGCGCAGAAGCGGATCATCCTTTACCGCCATGTGCCGCGCCAGCATGGCCCTGCCGGTATCTTGGAAACGGAAATACACCCGCACCGTGCCCCCGTCGAAATGTTGCAGAGCAGGTTTTCTACCTTGTGCATCTGCGCACTGTCGCGGAGGGCACGGTCAGGAAATACCCGGCGGCCCCTCCCCCGCTTGTCTCACGCTTGACGCGCTCCACGCGGTTCATGCCAAAGTTTTTACCGGGGTCGTAGGTCTCGATGGGCTGCACGCCCCTCGACGATCAGCGGGCGCTCGTCCTCCTTGACGGAGACGCGGCCATTGGCGACCACAACGGCGTTTTCCTGCAAGGCCGCGCGGCACTCGGCCAGGATGCGCGGGAACACCAGCAGCTCCATGCTGCCGGTCAGGTCCTCGACGGTGGTAAAGGCCATCAGCGTGTTGGACTTGGTGGTCATGATCTTGTTTTTGACGATTGTGCAGACAAGCGTCACCGTCTGGTTGTCAAACTGCTTTGCGTCCTCGCCCAGCAGCTGAGCAATCGTGCAGGTGGAAACCTGCGCGATTTGGGCACGGTAGGCGTCCAGCGGATGGCCGGACAGGTAGAGGCCGGAGACCTCCTTCTCCATTTTCAGCAGATCAGAGGCGGAATATTCCGGCAGGTTCGGGACCTTATAGTCGTTTGCGGGTTTCTCGTTCTCCCCTCCGCCCATCAGGCCGAACAGGTCCATCTGGCCGTCCAGATTCTGGCGGGCGTCGGTCTCGACGCTTTTCAGAATACCCTCGACACTCTCGAGCATACCGTGGCGGGTCGGCTCCAGAGTATCGAATGCACCGGCTTTGACGAGGTTCTCCAGTGCGCGGCGGTTGAGACCCGTGCCGTGCAGCCGCTTGCAGAAGTCATAGAGGCTGCTATAGGGGCGCTCGGCACGCTCCTTAATGACGGCTTCGATCAGGTCGCGGCCCACGCTCTTGACAGCGTTCAGCAAACGATCGATTCGCCGTCCGCTGTCGAAGCCGCCGCGCG
>ENA-OQCS01001189-OQCS01001189.1-human-gut-metagenome-genome-assembly--contig:-NODE-1189-length-13767-cov-1.555865_pt1 | contig 13767 bp, 16 predicted proteins | sample MGYA00242757_ERZ504575 | MGnify/ENA primary metagenome ERZ504575 (study PRJEB26092, sample SAMD00036297) | human gut metagenome | host: Homo sapiens | study: EMG produced TPA metagenomics assembly of...
GAATTATTTCATTTACTTTTCTTTTGATGGCCCCGGAAGCATTCCGCATACATGCTGGAATGCCTCGTACTCTCCGTGCAGGTCGGCAAGGAAATGTTCTGTACCTTTAGGCAGATTCAGAATAGCTTCCAGGTTGATTATTTCCGTACTGGCATCGGCTATAGTGGGGAAACTATGCGACAGCAGTTGCAGGTATCGCATATCTTTCTGTATGGTTTCCGGGGTGATTGAATTATAAGCGTTCATGGCTGGAAATTATATAAAAAACATGAGTATTAATTGGGCTATAATGACCCGGCTGAACATGGACAGCGGATATACGGTGGCATAACTCACCGCCGGATTATCACCGGGTAACGTGTCATTGGCATAGTTCAATGCCATAGGGTTTGCCATGCTTCCACACAGCATACCACAGGTGCTTCCGAAGTCGAGGCGGGTCATGCGGAGGGCCACTAATGCATGATGACGTACCGGGATAAGGTGATGGCGAAGTATAGCTATCCAGATGGCTCCTTCGGGGCGCATCACTGTCTCGAAGAAATGTGCACCTGCATCTAGTCCCAGGCAAGCCAGATAGAGAGATAACCCGATACCGCGCAGCATCAGGTTGGCACTCCGGGTGGTATAAGTGATGAGGTGGAAACGGGGACCAAAGCATCCGATAAGAATTCCTACTACGATAGGTCCGCCTGCCAGCCTAATTTAACGGGAGTGCTGATGCCGGGGATGGCGATAGGGATGGAGCCTAGTATCAATCCCAGTACAATACCTATAAAAATGGCGGCAAGATTAGGATCCTTCAGCGTTTTAACCGCATTGCCTAATACTTTCCACATTCTCTATGGCTTTGGCTTCTCCCACCACGTCAGCCGGTCGCCCAGTTGGAGGATCAGCCGGTGTGGCAAGTAGTTGTACCCCGCTGCGCATCACACGGCTGATGTTGATGCCATAGCTGTTGCGCAGACGTAAAGAGCCTAGTTTTTTCCCGTTTATTTCGGGGCGGCTGATAACGATATGTTTGGAAATCAATTGGCTGTCTATGGCATTCCAGTCGATGTCTTCTTTATTCCAATCCTGGTTTTCCTGTTCGCCGAAAAGAATCGTGAGCGAGGGAGCGTCCTTTTCGTGGTGATAACCAGCAGGCGATCATTCTCTTTCAGTATTTTTTCGGAAGTGGGGATGCTTACCGTACCTTCCCGCCATAAACGGGAGATAACAAATTTAGGATAGCTTAATAAAGCTACTTCTTTTATGCTTTTATTGAAAATGGCGGGATTGTGCACTTTGAAGGTGGCAATGAATGTCTGATTGGTGTCCTCGTGTTCGTGAATGTCGATATCTGAGGGACGAACAAATAATTTGCGTACCAGCAGCATGGCCAGAATAACACCTACCACTCCCAGCGGATAGGTTACGGCGCAACTTAACGCAGCGCCACTGGCGGGTTCCCCCATTTGTTTCAATGTCTGTTGGGCGGCCCCCAAAGCGGGAGTATTGGTGGTGGCTCCACAAAGGATGCCTACCATATCGCTCATCGGTATGCCTCCCAGTTTGCTGAAAAGCACCGTCATGACCGTACCTGCCAGAATAACGCCTATGCCCAGCATATTGAGCTGTACGCCGCCTTTACGGAATGAACTGAAAAAGCCGGGACCTACCTGCAAGCCCAGTTCGTATACAAAAAGCACAAGACCGAAACTCTCGGCGTAATTCAGCATATTCGGTCGATTGAGAATCCCAGGTGTCCGGCCAGAATACCGGCAAAAAAGACGAAGGTAACTCCCAATGAAATGCCAAACAGGTGGATTTTACCTAAACCGAGCCCCACGGCAATGATAATCGAGAGGATTACAACCGCCTGTAAAGGCGTGTGTTCAAAAAATAAGCTATTTAACCATTCCATATTGCAAAGATAGTACATTTTTAAGTTCTGCAAGCGATAAATAGGTATTTATGGATGGAACATGACTCATCTCGTTCTATAAATGATCCTTTTCCTCCAGCCACGCATCAATCAGTTTTCTTGCCAGGCTCAGCTTTTTGGGTATCTCCGGCAAGTTGTCTTTGGTATAGAAAGCGCCGGCATTCAGTTCTTCTTGTTGTAGTTTGATGTTTCCGCTTTCATAATCGGCGGTGAAGCTATCATGATTCCGCTGGGATAAGGCCACGGCTGGCTGCCGAAATATTTCAGGTTTTTGATATGGAGTCCTGTTTCTTCCAGTACCTCGCGGTACACACACTCCTCCAAAGTCTCGCCCGGTTCAAGAAAGCCGGCTACCAAACCGTTGAAAGTTCCCCGGAAGTTGCGGGCGTGGACCAGCAGTATGCTGTCTCCCCGGCGTATCAATACAATGATGGCAGGAGAGATGCGCGGATAAATTTCCTGACGACATTGGGGGCATTTTTTAGCAATTGGAGAAATCTGTACGGTAGGCACGCCGCACATGGGGCAATAGCGGCTGTTCTTGTCCCAATTCAGTATCTGGAAGGCTTTGCCACCCACATTGTACTCTTCCCAAGGCAATACGTCGTATGAACTCCGGAGATCCATCATCAGGTGGCGGTCATTTTCGCAGCGGGCACCGGGGCGTGTACGGAGAAAGTTTTGGCAGTGTGTCCCTCTATCTCTCCGATGGTGTGGATAGTGCTTCCCACCGAACAGGCATGGGAGGCTCTGTTCCGAAAGGTATGGTGTACATTCCGTTCTTTTTCTCTATCAGCAGCTGATCCTTATAAAAAACGAACCAGCCGCAGGTTTCTATATCTTCTTCCATATTCTTTTTTACCTTGTTGCAATTATTGATTCAATCCTTTCATAGTGAGCTGGATGCGCTTGCGCTCTAGGTCTATGCTCATCACTTTCACCCGTACATGCTGATGGATGCTGACTACGGTGGTGGGGTCGCTCACAAATTTGTCGGCCAGTTGTGATACGTGCACCAGACCCTTCTCTTTGATTCCTATATCTACAAAGCAACCGAAGTTGGTAATATTGTTCACAATGCCGGGCAGTTCCATTCCTTCAGTCAAATCCTCTATGGTCTTTACATTCTTGTCAAATTCAAAAACTTGGATTTGTTGCCGTGGGTCGCGTCCCGGCTTGTCCAATTCCTGCATGATGTCTGTCAAGGTGGGAAGCCCCACTGTCGGGGTGACATACTTCTTGATATCAATCCGGCTGCGCAGTTCTTTGCTTTTTATCAGTTCGTCTACGGTGCAGTTCAGGTCTTTGGCTATCTGCTCCACTATGGGATAGCTTTCGGGATGCACGGCCGAGTTGTCCAGCGGATTCTTCGCTTGTGGGATACGCAGGAACCCTGCGCATTGTTCAAACGCTTTCGCTCCCATCCGGGGTACTTTCAATAACTCCTTGCGTGAACTGAAGGGCCCGTTCTCGGTGCGGTAATCCACAATGTTTTGAGCCAAGGCAGGACCTAGCCCCGATATATAAGTCAGCAGATGACGGCTGGCGGTATTGAGGTTCACACCTACCAGGTTCACACAACTTTCCACCGTCTGGTCCAATGATTTCTTCAATAAAGTCTGGTCCACATCATGCTGGTATTGTCCCACTCCGATAGATTTGGCGTCTATTTTCACCAGTTCGGCCAGCGGATCCATCAATCGGCGGCCTATGGATACGGCTCCACGCACGGTCACGTCGTATTCAGGGAACTCGTCTCGGGCGGTTTTCGAGGCCGAGTAAATGGATGCTCCGTCCTCGCTTACTACAAATACTTGCAATTCACGGTCATAGCGTTGTGAAGTGATGAATTGTTCTGTCTCACGGCTGGCGGTGCCATTACCTATGGCGATTGCCTCTATCTGATATTGTTCTACCAATTCACGATGCTGCGGGCTGCCTGTGAGTATTCACTCTTGGGCGGATGCGGATAAATGGTTTCATTGTGCAGCAAAGAGCCTTGGGCATCCAGACAGACTATTTTACATCCGGTACGGTAGCCGGGATCAACTCCCATGACCCGTTTCTGTCCTAAAGGGGGAGCCAGCAGAAGCTGTCTCAGGTTTCCGGAGAAGACGCGGATTGCTCCTCGTCGGCTTCTCCTGCTCAAGGCTGAAAATTCGGTTTCGATGGAAGCTTCAGAAGCCGCTTGTACGCATCACGTACTGCCTCGCCTACCTGGCGGCTGCATTCATTGTTGCCACGGACATACATTTGTTCCAGCCGTCCGGCGCACTCTTCGTCATCGGGGCTTATACTTACTTCAACAGGCCTTCCGACTCTCCCCGCGGATAGCCAGCAGACGGTGGGAGGAACAGCGTTTCAAAGGTTCGCTGAAATCGAAATAATCGCGGTATTTGGCGGCTTCTTCCTCTTTGCCTTTCACCACTTTGGAGGTGATGACAGCTTGTCGGGAAAATTGGTTGCGCAGTTGGTTGCGGGCGCGCTCGTCTTCGCTCACTTGTTCGGCTATGATGTCGCGCGCGCCTTTCAGCGCATCCTCTTCGTCTTTCACATCTCCTTTCACAAAGCGGGGAGACGGCTGTCCAGATGGTTTTCGCGTTGCAATAACAGTAAGGTGGCAAGCGGTTCCAGTCCTTTTTGCCGTGCCGCTTCGGCGCGGGTCTTACGTTTCGGCTTATAGGGCAGATATATGTCTTCCACTTCGGTGGCATCCCAACTTTGTTCAATGCGTTTGCGCAATTCTTCTGTTAGTTTGCCTTGTTCTTCTATGGTAGAAAGAATGGTTTCTTTTCGTTTGGCCAGTTCACACAACTTGTCATTTCTGTCTTTAATTTCGCCTATTTGTACTTCGTCCAGCCCTCCGGTTGCCTCTTTCCGGTATCGGCTTATGAAAGATGGTAGCTCCCCCGCCCAGTAGAGATAATGTATTGTCTACTTGATGTACGGAAACCTTCAGGGCTGCGGCAATCATTTTATTGAATAGTTCCATGTTTGTTGTTTTCTTTTGGGGGGCAAAGGTATAAAAAAGGTATGGGTTTATCGTATAAATCGGGTGTATTTCTGCAAAGAAAAAGAGTCGGTCCGATGCGTTTCCAGGGCTCACAAGGCTCAAGGCTCACTTATGCGGTATTTTAAACCTTGGTAGATGTGTAAACGTTGTTTTACAGATTGTTTACTAAAACAAGACGTGCGGATTGAATATTATTCTTTGGTCTTTGGGAAGTTCAGGATTGTCTTGACTTTGTCTGTCGTTTTATGGATTTGTGTTTGGGTTTGACCAGGCTTGTTTTTTGCCGGGTTTGATTCATAATAGGCGGATCAATGGATATGGGGTGCTTCCGGATTTTTCACGATGCCCGGAATGACCAAGTGATGATGTCAATAGAAGTTTCTTTTATTTATACATTTTTCTTTCCGGTAAATGTCGGATGTATCCGTGTGTGCCTGGGTGTCATTATATTATTCATTTATTTTTCAGAATATAGTCTTGTTTTCGTCTTTTTATTGTAATAAATTGAAAATCAGTATATGTATGGGTTTCTTGAAGCTTGTTTTGGGCTTAAATACGCTTAGGTGAGCCTTTGAGCCTTGAGCCTTGGAAGGCCTTGTGAAAAGACCTTGTCATTCCCTTCCAAAGACCTGTTCTTTGTATAAAAAGACCTTGACGTTTTTTTAAAAGAACCTTGTCTTTGACGCCAAACATCAGGACCTTTTTTTTAAATGTCTGGATCTTTTTCAAAAACAACAAGACCTTTTTTCAAAGGGAACGGGTACAAACGGACAGCCGGTCCGTCTCTTTTCCCAGATAGTGTAATAATTATGAAGAAACTGTTTATTTACTTGTGTGCCTGTTGCCTGTGTTGGCACAAGCTCAAATGGAAACTTCTGTAGCCGGATTCATCCCTTTATCCGGTAGCGGAAGAATAGTATATAATTTCAATCCCGGATGGCGCTTTCATCGTGGAGACATAAAAGGCGCGGAAGCCGTACGTTTTGATGATACATCCTGGCAGGTAGTGTCTGTTCCGCATACTGTGGAACTGATGCCTGCGAGGCAAGCGGCTGCCGTAACTATCAGGGTGTGGCATGGTACCGGAAACATTTTGTGATTCCTCAAGATATGAAAGGAAAAGAGGTGTCGCTTCATTTTGAGGGAGCTATGGGAAAACAGGTAATTTATTTAAATGGACAAGGAGGTACAAGAGCACTGAGGATACCTTCCTTTCACTGTGCAACTGACGGAACAGGGGGTACAGCCCGGAGACAGTTGCTTGCTGGCAGTGATGACGGATAATAGTGATGATAAGAATTTTCCTCCGGGAAAACGTCAATATACCTTGGATTTCGCTTATCATGGAGGAATTTACCGGGATGTGTGGATGATAGGAAAATCAAGTGTAGCTATTACAGATGCCTTGGAGCCGATAAGGTGGCCGGAGGCGGAGTTTTTGTGCATTTTGACAATATAAGCGGGAAAAAAGCGGAAGTGTATGTGGATACGGAAGTACATAACAGTGGAAAGCGGACGCGTACCGTAGCCGTGGAGACGGTTTTGGCGGATGCCGGCGATGTTCCCGTAAAACGGATTTCGCAACAGGTGAAACTGCAAGCAGGGGAATCGAAGACGGTGCGGCAACGGTTTGCAGTTCGCAATCCTAAGTTATGGTCTCCTGACTCGCCTTATTTGTATAGGATACAATCTCGTGTCAAAGCCGGACATGAAGTGTTGGATGGGGGAGTGACACGTGTGGGGATCCGCAAAGCGGAATTTAAAGGTAAGGATGGCTTTTGGTTGAATGGCAAGCCTTTTGGTCAATTGGTCGGCGCGAACCGTCATCAGGATTTTGCATACGTGGGTAATGCGCTGCCCAACAGCCAGCAATGGAGGGATGCCAAACGCTTGCGTGATGCAGGATGTACCATTATCCGTGTAGCTCATTATCCGCAAGATCCGGCATTCATGGATGCTTGTGACGAAATGGGGCTGTTTGTTATTGTGGCTACTCCGGGATGGCAATATTGGAATAAAAATCCGGAGTTCGCAAAGCTGGTACATCGGAATACCCGTGAGATGATACGCCGGGACGCAATCATCCAGTGTGCTGATGTGGGAGCCTATTTTGAATGAAACGCCTTATCCGCGCGATTTCGCACTGGAGGCATTACGGATTACACGGGAGGAGTTTCCTTATCCCGACGCTGTAGCGGCAGCCGATGTTCATTCGAAAGGAGTGGCGGAAAACTATGATGTGGTGTACGGATGGCCGGGAGATGATGAGAAGGCAGACCGTCCGGAACAATGTATTTTTACTCGTGAGTTTGGCGAGAATGTGGATGACTGGTATGCACATAATAATAATAACCGTGCCAGCCGTAGCTGGGGGGAACGCCCGTTGCTGGTGCAGGCACTGTCATTATCAAAGAGTTATGATGAAATGTACCGCACTACAGGACAGTTTATCGGTGGGGCGCAATGGCATCCTTTTGATCATCAGCGGGGTATCATCCCGATCCGTATTTCGGGGGCATTTATGATGCGTTCCGGCAGCCTAAATACGCTTATTATGCTTTTCGCAGCCAGTCTGCCGCGACATTGAAGCATCCTGTGGCGGAATGTGGCCCTATGGTGTTTATCGCCCATGAGATGTCTCCTTTCTCGGATGCCGATGTGGTGGTGTTCAGTAATTGTGATTCGGTTCGTCTCTCTGTCTATGACGATACTGAGAGCTGGACGCTTCCGGTAGTTCATGCGCAGGGACATAGTGCCTAATGCCCCGGTCGATATTCAAGGATGTATGGGAATTTCGTTGGGAAGGCACGCGAGTATAGTTATAAGCAAAAAAACTGGCAGAAAGTAAATATGGTGGCAGAGGGAATTATAGACGGTAAAGTGGTTTGCACTTATAAGCGGATGCCGTCAGTGCAGCACGAAGTTGCGTATGTATGTGGATACGGAAGGAAAGCAATTGGTGGCAGACGGTTCGGATTTTATCGTAGTAGTGGCCGAAGTGACGGATGATAGCGGTAATGTGCGCCGTCTGGCAAAAGAAAATATCGTATTTACTGTAGAAGGTGAAGGACGAATTATAGGGGATGCCTCTATCAATGCCAATCCGCGCACGGTGGAGTTTGGCTCTGCTCCCGTCTTGATCCGTTCTACCGCAAGCCCGGCAAAATAAAGGTGAAGGCCCATGTGCAGTTTGAAGGAACGAATGCGCCGGTTGCTACGGAAATAGAATTAGAAAGTATTCCGTCAGAACTGCCTTTCTGTTATACGGAGGAGGAGACGGATGCCCAATCAGCCGGAGCAGGACTAGCCGGAAGCCCTGTTAGAACAGAAAGAATGGCGGGGAAAGTTGTGCTGACAGAAGAGGAAAGGCAAAAAGTATTGATGGAGGTGGAGAGACAGCAAACTGAATTCGGTACGGAGAAGTAATATAGATAGAACGCGGACTTATCTCGTTCCAATCTAACCAATAATTGGTATTTAACTAATTTCAATTTAAGTACCAACGGATTTTTTCTTATCTTTGATCTCGGTTTGAAGAAAACTAAATACTTATGAAGAAATATATACTTATTATACTTTGTTGCCTGACAAGCTTTCCTCTGTGGTCATATAATGTGAATATGATTGTGGAACATTATTCTGTAGATCAAGGGCTTCCTAATAATACGGTAAACTGTACCTTGAAAGACAGAGATGGCTTTATCTGGTTCGGAACCTGGTATGGCTTATGTTGTTTCGATGGAGTGAAGTTTAAAACATTCAATAAACAGGAGCACGATTCGGATGTGCCGCCACGTAAGATCCAGCGCATAGTCGAGGATAAAAACGGGTATATATGGGTAAAGACCATTGACCGTAAGTTATATGTCTTCAATAAAGTGACCGAATGTTTCATGCTGTTTATGATGACATGAAGAACTATTCGGAGAATATCCAGGTGATAAAATTACAAAATACGGCCGAGGGGGATGTGTTGTTGCTGACTAAAGATAAAAATCTGTTATTGGCCGGGGTAGATGAAAAAGGGCAGGTAACTATCAAGATTCTGTTCGACTCTCGGAACGAGATAAACAAGCATGATTATACACTGAAACACCATGTCCTGTGTGAGACGGAGGAATATATCAGTTGGATAGGAACTGATTATAAGGTAGCCGCCGTGCATAAAGGATCGGAATTGGCATCCCGGCCTGCCGATTTTATAACCAGTAAGATTAATTCCGGTGACAAGGATAGTTTTACCAGTTTTTTTGAGGATGGCAGGAAGGTATGGGTCGGAGATCGTGCGGGTATTTTTTACAGTATCGATGTGAGGACGGTTTGGTAAACCGGTATGTACTTTCCGAAATAAAAGGTGCGATCAGCAATTTGCTGGTTACTCCGGCAGGTTATGTCTATCTCAGTGTGGCCGGACAAGGCACATACGAATATGATTGGCTGAGCGCAGGTTGCAAAAGATAAATACTGAAATGAATGACGCTATGGTAACTCATGCATTCATAGACCAGTATGATAAAATATGGTTTCACGAAAATGAGAAGGCGCTGATTTATTATGATCCGTTGAACCATACCGCAAAACGGTTTCCGTTTACCATGTTCGGCAAGATAACCACCCTGTATTCGGAAGATGCCGGCGAAAGAGGGCTTTTTTTCCTGTCTCCGGCAGGAGAGGCCTGGTTGTTCGACAGGGAACATGCGGAGATGGTTTATATCAATAAATTGAAACAACTTCTAATGATAGGGCAAATCAGCAGTTTTATCATCTGATGTTGGATAATGACGGGGTATTGTGGCTTTCCTCTGCCGATGAAGGGGTGTATTGCATGAATTTCCCCAAGAAGCAATTTAATCTGCTTTCGTTGTCTCCGCAATCAGCCGGGCAGGAAAATTATACGATAGGGGTAAGAGCCTTTTCCAATCAAAAAGTGGCGATATCTGGGTGGGCACCCGTTGGCAGAGTGTGTATCGGATGGATCGGAACGGTGTAACCAAACATGTTTTTTCGACAGGTGACGAGCACATAGGTAATGTATATCACATCATGGAAGACGACAAAGGAAACCTTTGGTTCTCTACCAAAGGCGACGGATTGGTGAAAGCTGTTCCTGATGAGAAAACTGCAGGTGGTTTCCGTTTTAAACGTTATCTGCATAATTTGTCTGATTTGTCGTCAATCAGCGGGAATGATGTGTATTTCACTTATCAGGATGAAAAGAAACGTATCTGGTGGGTACTTTGGACGGAGGATTGAATCTGCTTTGTGAGGAAAATGGGGAAGTCACTTTTAAGAATAAATATAACGGATTCAAGAATTATCCTACGTATGGCCTTTATATGGAAGTGAGAAATATGATAGAGGATAATGACGGGCGTATGTGTAGGTACGATGGACGGCTGATGTCTTTTAAAAACAACTTTGCTCAGTGGAGCAGATTGATTTTGAAACCTACCGTGGTGCCAACCGGGTAAATTATGCCGATAGCGATGTGTACGCGCTTTATAAAGACGAGTTCTCTCAGATATGGGTATGCGTGTTTGGTGGAGGATTGAAGCAAATTGTCGGGATATGATGAGGAAACGCATAAGCTTTCATTTAAATCGTATGGCTGGGAAGACGGATTGAATAATGATGTGGTGATGTCTATTATAGAAGATGATAACGGTTTCCTTTGGCTTGCTACGGAAAAAGGACTCTCTTGTTTTGACAGGGCGACAAGCCAGGTGCGTAACTATGACAAATATGATGGCTTTCCTCCGGTTGTGATGGAAGAAAACACCGCACTGAAAACGCTGGACGGAGAACTTTGGCTGGGGTGTAAAGAGGGTATCCTGACCTTTTCTCCCGATAAATTGGAAACGAAAAAGGTCGATTATAATACATTCATTGTAGGATGTCAGATATCAAACCGGGATATACGCAGCTATACGGAACATCCCATTATTGACCGGTCCATTACCTATACAGACCGGATTACATTGAATCATAACCAGTCCATGTTTACTTTAGAGTTTGCGGCGTTGAACTATAATAATCAGAACCGTGTGTCTTACAAATATATTTTGGAAGGATATGAAAAAGAATGGCACTATAACGGAAGAACCGTATAGCGTCCTATACCAATGTTCCTCCCGGCAAGTATCTTTTCAGAGTACAGACACTGGATGAGGCAAATCCCGGTTTGGAATCTTTCCGTGAGTTGACCGTTGTCATTCTGCCGCCTTGGTGGGCCAGTTGGTGGGCGTATGTTATCTATATGATTATAGCCGTAGCCTTATTGCTGGTGGCTATAAAATTATCTCTTTTCATGATTAAGGTGAAGAATGATGTGTATATCGAACAAAAATTGTCCGAATTGAAAATCAAGTTCTTTACCAATATCTCGCATGAGTTGCGTACTCCGCTGACTCTGATCCAAGGGCCTATTCAGGAGTTGAAAGAGAAAGAAAAACTATCTCAGAAAGGAATGCAATACGTGGATCTGATGGAAAAGAATACCAAACAGATGCTGCAACTGGTCAATCAGATATTGGATTTCCGTAAATACAGAACGGAAAATGCGTCTGCATGTGTCGTTGTTCAACCTGAATGAGATGGTAGACTCTTTTGAGAAAGAATTCAGGGTGATGGCCGAAGAAAATGAAGTCAGCTTCACGTTCCAGCTGGCCGGTGAGGATATCATGGTATGGGCGGATAAGGAGAAGTGGCCATCGTGATCCGCAACATAATCTCCAATGCGTTCAAGTTCACTCCTGCCGGGGGGAATATTTATGTCACGATGGGAGTGTCGGATGATGACAAGCATTGTTATGTACGGGTGGAAGATAGCGGTGTGGGTATTCCCCAAAGCAAGCTTTCCGAAATCTTCGAGCGTTTCTCGCAGGCTGACAATGCACGTGGCGCTTATTATCAGGGAACGGGCATCGGATTGGCTTTGTCTAAGGAAATTATCAGTCTGCATCATGGGGAAATCTATGCAGAGAGTCCTGAAGGGAAGGGAGCGGTCTTTACCATTGAATTGCAACTGGGTAAGGAGCATTACAAATCGTCGGAAGTCGGATTTTATATGGGCGGGGAAACGGTGAGTGTTCCTGAAACTGAATCTGTTTCTGCTTCTGCCGGCAAGGAAAGCGAGGAGGAGAAAGAACAGCCTGTCGATTCGTCTTTGCCTACCGTGCTGATTGTAGAAGATAATAAGGATTTATGTAATATGTTGAAGTTGCAATTGGAAGATAAATTCAATATTTATATGGCCAATGATGGTGTGGAGGGGCTGAAGAAAGTACATCTCTATCATCCGACATGGTAGTCACCGACCAGATGATGCCGAATATGGATGGAATAGAGATGTTGCAACGCATCCGTAAAGATTTCCAAATCAGTCATATTCCGGTGATTATCCTGACGGCGAAAGGTAATGATGAAGCGAAGACCAAAGCGATAAGCATGGGAGCGAATGCCTATATCATCAAACCTTTCAGCAAAGACTATCTGGTAGCACGTATCGAACAGTTGCTGAATGAACGTAAATTGTTCCGTGAACGTGTATGGCAGCAGCCCGAAGAACATAAGGAGGAACAGGATACATACGAACAGTTCCTGGTGAAGAAAGATGTGCAGTTCATTGAAAAGATTCATCAGGTTATAGAAGAGAATCTGGATAATAGTGATTTTAATATAGATACTATAGCATCGACTATCGGGCTGAGCCGCTCGGCTTTCTTTAAGAAGTTAAAGAGCCTGACCGGGTTTGCTCCGGTGGATTTAGTGAAAGAGATTCGTCTGAATAAATCAATAGAGTTGATTAAAAACTCGGATATGAGTATTTCAGAAATAGCTTTTGCCGTGGGCTTCAAGGATTCCGGTTATTTCAGTAAATGTTTTCGTAAGAAATATGATCAGACTCCGAGGGAATATATGAATGAATGGCGTAAAGGTTGATTTCTTGACCTTATAAAGCAGGAATCCCGTAAACAGATGTAGGCGAGCGTCGTGTTTGCGGGATTGTCTTATTTGTTTGCTAAGTTATTTTTGGACTTTATTAAGATTTAGTGATTACATACTTTTTGTGATTCGTCTTAATTCTAAACAATAACTAGATTACGATGAATGTGAAAAAAATTATCAGTTTAATCATGCTCCTGTTTATGTTACTGCCTTTGGGAGCACAGAATTCAGAGGGAAAACAACGCTATAAAATAGCTGCGTGTGACTGGATGATGCTAAAGCGTCAGAAGATCGGTTCTTTTCAATTGATGAAGGAACTAGGAGGTGATGGCATAGAAATGGACATGGGAGGCTTGGGAAAACGGGATACTTTTGATAATAAGTTCCACCAGCCCCATTTCTGTAAATTATTTAAAGAAACAGCACAGGAACAGCATATTGAAGTCCCTTCTGTGGCGATGTCCGGATTCTTTGGACAATCTTTCTTGACTCATCATAATTATAAAGCTTTAGTGCAGGATTGTTTGAATACGATGAAGGTGATGGGGGCCCAAGTAGCTTTCCTTCCATTAGGCGGCATAAAAGAGGACTGGACAGTAGCGGGTGATGCACGTCAGGAGTTGGTAAGCCGTTTGCACGAAGTGGGAGAAATGGCAGTGAAAGATGGAGTAGTGATAGGTATCCGTACTTCTTTGGACGCTGGAGAGGATATAAAACTGTTGAAAGAAATTAATTCGAAAGGTATAAAGATTTATTATAGTTTTCAAAATGCGTTGGAAAATGGACGCGACCTCTGTAAAGAGTTGAAAAATTGGGAAAGGATCGGATTTGTCAGATACATTGTACGGATACAGACGGGGTTACTCTTCCTTATAATACC
>ENA-OQCS01001190-OQCS01001190.1-human-gut-metagenome-genome-assembly--contig:-NODE-1190-length-13766-cov-4.289391_pt1 | contig 13766 bp, 16 predicted proteins | sample MGYA00242757_ERZ504575 | MGnify/ENA primary metagenome ERZ504575 (study PRJEB26092, sample SAMD00036297) | human gut metagenome | host: Homo sapiens | study: EMG produced TPA metagenomics assembly of...
GCGCAAGACGAAAGCACATTAAGTGCTTTCCTTTGCGTGCGGAACTCGCGATAAACTTCATATACGGCCCTCCCGGGCGCAAGCAAAAGGGCTGGTTAATGCCGCTTGCTATTTAGTTAGACGGTCTATTCAGTAGTCAGATTTCAGATCTGTAGATAGCCGCAGCAGCATCTTCCAGATAAAACCGACCAAAATAATCCTGTCTTGTTTTGGCAGGTTTTCCCGTGGGGGCGCGGGTTAAGTTTGTCGCGAGTTCCGCACGAACAGGAGGCCACTTAATGTGGCCTCCGTCGTGAGCAGGACTGTAGAGCAGGAAACTTAACCCCCACACCCCTCACGCGGCGGGCAAACTCGCCTTGTGCTCTATCACGCTAAAGTGTATGATTCTGAACGTTACACGACTCACTTTACTTAACTAAAGTGCCACCAAGGGGGAATACCATGAATACCGATATGTCTCGTCGTCAGTTTGTTGGTCTAGCCGGTTCACTCGCTACGGTTCTAGGTCTTGGCCTGGTAGGCTGCGGTGGTGGTGCCGGTAAGGGTTCCGCTGCCGGTTCTGCTGCAGCCAAGGATGTGAAGGGCGCTGCGGAGTCCAAGAAGCTCGTGGTGGGCTTTGATAAGTCCTATCCTCCGTACGGCTTTGTGGGCGACGATGGCGAGTACACCGGCTTTGATCTCGATCTGGCCAAGGCTGTTGCCGATAAGCAGGGCTGGGAGGTCAAATACGAGGCCATCGACTGGGATGCCAAGGATACGCTGCTTAACTCGGGCGCCATCAACTGCATCTGGAATGGCTTTACCATGAGGGCCGTGAGGACGACTACACGTTCTCCGAGCCGTACATGCTCAACGAGCAGGTGCTGGTGGTAAAGAAGGATGCAGGCATCAAGAGCTGGGACGATCTTGCCGGCAAGACCGTGATTACCCAGACCGATTCCGCTGCGCAGGATGTGCTTGAGGGTGACCAGAAGGATCTGGCGGCGACGTTTGCCACGCTCGACACCATCGGTGAGTACAACACGGCGTTTATGCAGCTCGAGAGCGGCGCGGTCGATGCCGTGGCTTGCGACCTTTCGATTGCCCAGTATCAGCTTGCCGCCAAGCCCGATGCTTATACGCAGCTTGATGAGCCGCTGTCCAGCGAGCACTACGCCGTCGGCTTTAAGAAGGGCGACACCAAGTCGGCCGACGCCGTGACCGAGTCGCTCAAGGCACTCTACGATTACGGTACGGTTAAGGATCTCTGCGACAAGTATTCAAGCTATGGTCTTTCCTTCGATAACTGGGTGCTCAAATAGCGGCTTTCCCAGGCACCCGATTTTGCCGTTCAAACCGTCGCTTGCGTACATTTAGTACGCGGCGCTCCTCTTTCACGGCAACTCGGGCACCTGGAAAACCCGCTTTAGCATTGGGTTTGCTGTTCTGTTACTGTGAAAGAGAGCTTGGGTTGTCTATTCAGGTCATGATGCAGATGCTTGGCCAGGGATTCTTGGTCAGTTTGCAGTTGTTTGTGCTGACACTGCTGGGGTCGATTCCGCTGGGAATCCCCGTGGCGTTTATGCGCATGAGCAAAATCGCGCCGCTTCGCTGGATTGCGCGCATCTACATTTCGGTCATGCGCGGTACGCCGCTCATGCTGCAGATGTTTGCCATCTACTTTGCCCCGTACTACGTGTTTGGCATTTCGCTCACGCCCGATTCCAAGTGGACGGCGTGCGTCGTGGCGTTCATCATCAACTACGCCGGTTACTTTGCCGAGATCTATCGCTCGGGCTTGCAGTCCATTCCGCGCGGTCAATACGAGGCTGCCGAGGTGCTGGGCTATTCGCGCGTGCAGACGTTTCTGTATATCGTGATGCCGCAGGTCGCCAAGCGTATTCTGCCGGCGATGGGCAACGAGATCATCACGCTGGTCAAGGACACGTCGCTGGCGTTTGCCATTGGCGTGGGTGAGATGTTCTCGACGGCCAAGGCGCTGGTCGCCTCGCAGGTGAGCATGGTGCCGTTTGCGATCGCGGCGCTGATTTACTGGGTCTTTAATTTCGTCGTCGAGATGCTGCTGGGCGCCGCCGAGAAAAAATTGGATTACTACCATGATTAATTCGGTAATGAATATATCGAACGCGCGTAAGGCGTTTGGCGGCAATGAGGTGCTCAAGGATATCTCGCTTGAGGTGAAGCGTGGCGAGGTCGTGGCGATTATCGGGCCTTCGGGTGGCGGCAAGTCCACGCTGCTGCGGTGTGCCACGCTGCTCGAGACACTCGACGGAGGCTCGCTCTCGTTTGGCGACCTTGCCGTTGCGACGGATGCGGGTTCGGGCGCGGTCTATGCGAAGGGCGATGTGCCCAAGCAGGCGCGCTCGCGATTCGGCCTGGTGTTCCAAAATTACAACCTGTTCCCGCACTATACGGTGATGAAAAACATCACCGATGCGCCGATTCGCGTGCTTAAGCGTCCGCGCGAGCAGGCGGAAGCCCGCGCTCACGAGCTGATTGCACAAATGGGGCTGACGGGCAACGAGAACAAGGTGCCGTGTGAGCTTTCGGGCGGTCAGCAACAGCGTGTGAGTATCGCCCGCGCCCTGGCGCTCGATCCGGAAATCTTATTCTTTGACGAGCCGACCTCGGCGCTCGATCCCGAGCTAACGGCCGAGGTGCTGCGTGTCATTAAAGACCTGGCGGCGCAGAATATGACGATGGTGATCGTGACCCATGCGATGCAGTTTGCGCGCGATGTTGCCGATCGCGTGGTCTTTATGGACGGAGGCCGCATTGTCGAGGAGGGCCCGGCCGAGCAGGTTATCGATCATCCGCGTGAGCAACGTACCCGTGAGTTCTTGAGTCGTATCGAGGGCTAAGCTCAGCTATGTATTGAGAAGAAGCCGCCGCGGGTCTTATGGACTGCGGCGGCTTTTATTTGTATCGATGGGGTTTAATAATCGCCTGGCATACTTGCTCTGTCCTCTCGCCGCCTGTATTCATACGTGCGCCGAAAGGTATGCATGGACAGCCGCCCGTGAGTAGGGTGGTGGCATAGGACATTTGGAGGGTGAGTCGGCTCGGCTGCCGACCATGCTGCTCCCGGGATGGCACCGACCGCGAACTCTCCCCGTTGGCGTCGCGCATTGCGCGCGGCCCTGCAAGGAGGTCATCATGGGTGCTCCCAAGACCGGTAACGTAAGGAACGTGGTGCTCGTAGGCCAAGGCGGGGTGGGCAAGACTTCACTCGCCGAGGCCATGCTCCACCTTTCCGGCAAGACCGCCCGCCTGGGCGGCCACGACGGCACCAAGCCCACGCTCGACTATGACCCCGAAGAGGTCAAGCGTGCATTTTCCATCTCGACGACCATCGCGCCGATCGACTGGAAGGGCGCGCGCATCAATGTGCTCGATGCCCCGTGCTACCCCGATTTTATCGGCGACGCCTTTGCCGCGATGAGCGTCTGCGAGACGGCTCTGTTTGTGGTCGACGCCGAGGCCGGCCCGCAGCCTACGACGGTTAAGCTCTGGTATGCCGCCGAGGACCTGCGACTGGCGCGTGCGGTGTTCGTAAACCGCCTGTCGCGCTCCGAGGCCAGCTTTGCGACCACGATGGACCTGCTGCAAGAGCGCTTTGGCACGCGCCTGGGCGCCGTGACCCTTCCCTGGGGCGAGGGCGAGGACTTTGACGGCATCATCGACTGGTGCGCATGAAGCGCGCCATTGCAACGGCACCGAAGCCGTTGAGTCGGAGATTCCCGAGGAGTATCGTGCCCAGGCCGAGGAAGCCCATGACCATCTGTGCGAGCTGGTGGCCGAGGCTGACGATGAACTGATGATGAAGTACTTGGAAGGCGAGGAGACGCTGACGCAGGAGGAGCTTGAAGGCCTGCTGTCGAAGGCGATCGCCGAGCGCATCTTTGTGCCGGTCTTTGCGGGCGATTGCATTAAGGAGCAGGGCGTCAACTCGCTGATGGACGACATCGCCACATACTTCCCGGCGCCGACCGACTACGGCGAGATGCCGCTTATCGACGGCGATTCGCTCAAGATTTCAAGCGACGATGATCGTCCGGTGGCGTTTGTGTTTAAGACCCTGGCCGATCCGCAGCAGGGTCGCATCAGCTTTATTAAGGTGCTGACGGGTACGCTTGAGCCGGGCCTTGAGCTGGTCAACGCGCGCACGCGCAAGGGCGACCGTCTGGCTCACCTGTATGTGATGTGCGGCCGCGACATGACCGAGGTCGGTCACGCCTATGCCGGCGACATTATCGTGGCACCCAAGCTGGCGGCCGAGACGGGCGATACGCTCTCGATTACCGGCAAGGTCGAGGCTGCGGCGTTTAAGTTCCCCAACTCGCAGTACCGCATCGCCATCGAGGCCGAGAATCGCGGCGACGAAGAGAAGCTCTACACGTTTATCGAGAAGGCCTGCAAGGCCGATCCGACCATGAGCATCGATCGTGACGAGGAGACGGGCCAGACCATTATCTCCGCCGTTGGTGAGGCGCAGGTTTCGGTGCTGCTCAACCGTTTGGAGGATCGCACCAAGGTCGTGGCCAAGAGCGTGCCGATCCGCATTCCGTATCGCGAGACCATTCGCCGTACGGCAAGCGCGCAGGGCCGCCACAAGAAACAGACTGGCGGTGCCGGTCAGTATGGCGACTGCTGCTGCGCGTTGAGCCGCTCATTGGGCCCGACGGCACGAGCGATGGCTATGAGTTTGTAGACGAGGTCGTGGGTGGCCGCATCCCGCGCTCGCTCATCCCCGCCGTGGACAAGGGTGTCCAGGAGACCATGAAGGACGGCATCATTGCCGGCTACCCGCTCACGGGCATTCGCGTGGCTGTGTACGACGGCTCGTATCACAGCGTCGACTCCAACGAGATGGCGTTCCGCGCGGCGGCTCGCATCGGCCTGCGCAAGGCGTGCGCCGATGCCGACCGGTGGTGCTGGAGCCATCGAGGAAATCACGGTGACTATTCCCGAAAGCTACGCCGCGCTGTGATGGGCGACATCTCGGCATCGCGCGGTCGCGTGACGGGTATGGAGACCGATGAGCGCGGCGACACCGTGGTCATTGCCCAGGCGCCGCTGGCAGAGCTGACGGATTATTCGACGCGCCTGCGCTCTATCACGCGCGGCACGGGTGACTTTACCATGAAGCCCGCTGGCTACGAGCAGGTTCCCTACGATGTTCAGGCCAAGCTGGTCGAGCGCTATGAGGAGGGCCGCGCCAAGTAGCGTGTGGTTTTGCCTGCAATGTGGACGCTGACGAAAAGGCCGCCCTGGGTAATCCAGGGCGGCCTTTTTGATCCCATGGGGACGGAGGAAAACGAATCATTTTTGGGTTACGGGCGGTGCGGTCGGCACTAGTCTCCGGATGCCTGGTTGCGGCCGGTGGCGTAGTCGATCTGCACGTGCGGCTGCAGGTTGTAGCAGTACACGTGGAAGCAGAGGGTCTTGCCGTGGTCCTCGACCGATTGCGCCTCAAGGCGCACGCCGCGGCAGACAAGTTCCTCTTCGTTATACATGGGTGTGACGCGATAGAGCACGTGGTTGCCCGTCTCGCGGATGTAGCCGAGAATCTGCTCCTCAAACGGCAGCATGCCTGTCTCGTTGAGATAACGCGTGCCGGTGAGGAGATTCTTGCGGTTGGCGTTTTCGCCGCAGAGCGACCAGGCGATGAGATGGCAGCGGTTGTAGAGGCTCTGGCCCGGAATAAAGTCGTAGCGCTGCTGGCGCATCCAGCGGGATGGATACGCGAGATATCGCCGCGCTCGCCTTGACCGAGTGATTCGGGGCCCACGCAGGCGAGCGCTTTGCGGGTGCGGCCCAGGCTGTCAAGCTTGGAGAACTTCTTAAAGCAACCCTCTTCTGTAGCGCGCTCGTATTCATCGAGCGTGAATGATGGTGTGCCGAGCGGGTGCGTGCTGTCGGCGCGCAGGGCAACGTAGGGGTTGCCGGCGTAGTCGGGAATGCTGCTGAGATAAACACCGCGGGCGCGGTTGAGGTCGGGGTTTTCGACCTCGTCGATGGGGGTGGCGGCGCTGTCCGCGGAAGCGCCGTCGCCGGTGTCGGTTGTGGCGGAATCGGAGCCATCGCCAGAGTCCTGGCTGTTTTGAGGGTCCGGGGAGCTCGCCGTTCCTGATTCGAGCCGATCGACCAGGTCCGCCTCGTCGTCGGTGCGGCTGGGACTTTCGTTTTGTTTTTCGGCCAGAGCTGCCGCCTGTTCATCACTTTGCGGCGACAACAACTTGGGCGCTCCGTCGAGCGACCCTGTGAACAGCGCAACCCCAGCACCACGGCGGCGCCGATGGAAAGTACTTGCTTGTAGGCGGACTTGCGCGACATTGCGGCTCCTGGATGGACGGTTGGGAATCTACCAGTCTAGCAGGAGCGGCAGGGGCCGTTCTGTCGAACAAATACTCAAGATTTGGGATAGACGCTACTGATTCATTTGCCTCATATGGAGCTGCGGTGGTTGTGTATGTGGGGCTATTTTGCGTTTCCCCAGATAAAACCCGCCAAAAATAAACCTGTCCCTTTTTGGCAGGTTAATCGGGGGACTATTTCACCGCAACTTAGGGCACGGTTAGGGAGTGTGCACCTTAAAGAGTGGTGCCCTTGATTAGAGAGGTCGCGCTCGTCTCTCTAATTGTCTCTCTAAAGAGAAAGCCAGTTAAAGAGATAACATTGGGCTATCTAACAGTGAATTCGATACATCTCTCTAAATGTCTCTCTAAAATAAGGTGCTTATCTCTCTAAAGTTAGAGAGATATACTATACTTTAGAGAGATAAATCTATCGTTTTAGAGAGACGGAATGCCAATGCTGCTGGATGAACCTCTTGGCCTTATCGTTGAGCGCCTTCGCAGGCGGGGGACTGATGACGCATCGGTAGAAGTTAAAGCCTGCACGAATAAATTGAGCGCAGACGTATGGGAGACAGTGAGCGCTTTTGCGAACACTGCGGGTGGGCTCATTATTTTGGGCCTAAACGAAGCCGAAGGATTTGTTCCTTCGGCTAACTTTGCTATCGATAGGGTGCGCGATCAGTTTGTTTCGGGTATCGGAGACGGAGGCTCAGCGGCAGTGGTGACCCATGCGCCACGGTACGAGCTTGATCGAGGCGAGGTCGACGGGCTCCAGGTGCTTCTGGTGCGCATCTTTGAACTTGAGCTTAAAGCGAAGCCTTGCTATATCGGCGCGCGCGGCGTGCAGAACGGTAGCTACAAGCGCGTGGATGATAAAGATATCAAGATGTCACCCGCTGAGCTATATGAGCTGCAGAGTGCGTTGCTTCCGAGCGATGCAGACGGCACGGTGGTTTCGGAGGCAACAGTCGAGGATTTGGATCCAGATGTCGTGCGGTCTATTATCGCAAATCGCCGGCTGCAGACCCCCCGCGTTTTGCGCGGGGCCGATACGCTGGAAAAGCAGCTGGTCAGACTCAATATCACTACAAAGGATGGTGCGGTGAAGCTCGCAGGGCTTCTGTCGGCGGGAATTTACCCCCAGCAGTTCTATCCCAAACTCATGATTGATGTCGCCGTTCATTCCGATGTGGAAAATCTGCACCCGGGCAACCCCGGTTTATTGACCGCCAGTTGTGCGATGGCCCGATTCCGGCTTGCATCGAAGATGCCCTTGTCGCGATTGGACGGAACTTGCGCAAAGCGGCGATAGTGCAAGGCGCTGGCAGAAGGGAGGATTGGGAAGTTCCCCAGGAGGTTTTGCGCGAGCTTGGCAAACGCCTGCATCCATCGAGAATATTCGCCCATGTTTGTGGGGCAGGCCGTGAGTGTCGATATCTATCCAGACAGAATAGAGATCAAAAACCCCGGTGGGCTTTGGGGCGGAAAGACGGTGGACAATCTTGCAGACGGGGAATCGCGCTGCCGAAACCCAAAGCTCATGAGCCTAATGGGGGCGACGCCGTTAGAGCATGCCGAGGGGCCCGTTGCAGAAAGCCAGGATCTGGTATCCCGGCTATGATTCGCGAGATGGAGTCTCGTTCGCTTGGAAGGCCGAAATTTATCGTTAAGGCCGATTCGTTTACGGTGCTGCTTTCCCGGCACGGGGCGGAGCTTGCTGAAAACCGCACGTGGATTCAGAGCCATGTGGGCACCGAGCTGACGGATCGCGAGGAAACATTGCTCATGTTTATGCGGGAGCATGGGTGCGTATGCGATGTTCAAAAAATACGAGAGGCCCTGAAGTGGGATTCGGATGACATTCGCCTGATCTGCGGGAATCTTGTCGATAAACATGTCCTGTCAAAATGTGGCAAAGACACGTTTGAGATTATCGATATGAGCAGAGAATCGTCAGCTTCGACAGCGGATAGGATCCTGGAGCTCTCAGAGCCGAAGTGGATATGACGGCGCGAGAAATAGCGGTTGCATCGGGGGTCAAAATTTCGTCCGTCCGCTACCATCTGCCAAAAATGGCGGATAAAGGACTCATCGAAGTAATGGGTTCATCGACGAGCCGCAACCGCCGCTATCGGAAGAAGTAGATGCAGCCGAGTCGCCCCTCTTGTGTCTCTCGAAGTGAGATGGGTGCTAGGGGGGCGACTGCCTCGCGATATTTCCCCAGATAAAACCTGCCAAAATAAACCTGTCCCTTATTGGCGGGTCAGTTAACGCAGTGCAGGTTGAGCATATGCGAGCGAGCGGTCTCCGGGTGCGGTAAGGTGACGTGAAACAAGCGGGCGCTGACCTTTTGGTCGCGCCCGTGAAGTTGAACGTCAGATTGCCGTGTCCGGAGCCCGCGCAGCGCCGAGCAGTTACGCCGTTTGTAAAACGGCGTAACCTAAAGGTTCATGTTGCCGTGAATGTAGGGGGTGACCTCGGGGGAGATATGGTCGCAGCCCAGCCCGCGCAGCGCGGACTCGATGGCGGCGGGCAGCGGGGTCTTGCCCTCGGCATCGACGGCGGTGCCGCCGAGCGCGGCAATCTTGGCGACATCTGCGGGTGCGGCCTCGATATGCATGCAGCCGCCGACCAAGCGCGCGCGTACCTGTGCCAGGTCAAGATCGTGCAGGTAGTCCTCGCAGGTGCGGATCAAATCGACCTTCTCGCGCGTAAGCTCCTCGCCCGTGGGGACGCGGGTGGCAAGACATGCTCCCGCCGGCAGGTTCCAAACGGGATAGCCCCATGCGCGCAGCAGCTCGCGCTCTTCGTCCTTGGTAAAGCCGACCTCCATGAGAGGGGAGCGTACGCCGAGCTCTTCTGCCGCACGCATGCCGGGGCGGTAGTCACCGCGATCGCTTGCATTGCTGCCATCGATGACGGTGGGAAAGCCGAGCGACTTGGCGTGGTTGACGATGGCGGTAAAGCCGGCGTGCTTGCAGTGGTAGCAGCGATTAGCATCGTTGCAGGCTACTTGGGGGAGCTGCAGCTGATCCACCGAAAGATTGAGCACGGGGAGCTTAAAATGCGGCCCCTCATTGGCCTGTCCATCAACGGACTGCTCAAACGAAGTCTGTTCGGGCGTGCCGATGAGCGGCGTGGTGAGATGGATGAGGAGGGTATTGGTAGGCATGATGCGGGCGCACACGGCGGCCAAAAAGCTGCTGTCAACGCCGCCGGAAAACCCGATGGCCACGCGCCCGTATGCCAAAAGCAGCTGTTCGAGCGCCGATAGCTTGTCTTGAAGCTCCTCTGCGGGTGCCGTGGTGTCTAAAATCATGAAACGTTCCTTATCGTTGAGTACTCGATCGAAAACTATAATCCTAATGCGTTACTTGCCATAAGACTTCTATCTGTGTAACGAAAGTGCAATATGGTATATACGTTATATACAAGTTGCCAAATGCGGTAGAGTTGCGGCAATGCGACAGCGAGAGTCGATGGGGGACCGATATGATCAAGGCTGTTATTTTTGACATGGATGGAACGCTGGTCGATACCGAGCGTTTGGGGATTAAGGCCTGGAAGGCAGGCGCCGCTGAGCTGGGGCTCGCGATTGATGAAGCGCTGATCCATCAGTTTATCGGCCGCACGCTGCCCGATGTTATGGACATCCTTGATGAGCATTACGGCAGCCATGAAACCACCGAGGCGATCTATCGTCGCCACAAGGAGATTCGCGACGAGATGGTCAAGACCGAACTGGAACTTAAGGCCGGTGCCGCCGAGTGCCTAGACGAGCTGCTGGCTGCGGGCTATCACGTGGTCTAGCGACGTCGTCGCGCCTCGTTACGGCCGAGCGCAACCTTAAGATGGTCGGTCTTTTTGGCAAGTTTGAAACGGTAACGTGTGGCGAGGACGTCGTGCACGGCAAGCCCGACCCCGAGATGTATCTGCTCGCTGCGACGCGCGGGCTTTGCTCCCGAGGAATGTGCCGTGGTCGAGGATTCGCGCAACGGCTGCGTCTCGGGCATCACGGCCGGATGCCATGTCTTCGCCGTCCCCGATATCGTGCCGCTGCCGCAGGACGTGGTGGATGGCTGCGAGGCCGTGCTCGATACGCTGTTCGACCTGGCGGCGGCAATCAAGACTGTGCGCTAGAAAATTGCGGCGTTGAAACGAGCGATTGCTCACGTTTGCGCTTAAGCAAAGGGGTCCGGCAATGGTCGGGCCCCTTTGCTTAAGCGGCGACTTAGCATACTCGCGGGCGTGCTATAGATACGCACCGAGGTTGATGGCCGTGGCGTCGGTCTGGCTGCTTGCCTGGGTGCTGGCGCGTTCCAGTAGGAACGGACGTACCAGTCTTGGCGGTTGATATCCTCGGCGGCGACTGCGGTGACGGTACGCGCTGCGGAGCCGACACGGATATGCTTGATCTTTGCCGGGGCCTTGTTCTCGATTTGCTCCATCAGCAGTTGGACACCCTTGCGGCCAATCTCGTAGCCCGGGGGCGCTACCGTAGTGAGCGGGACCGATCCGCTCCAAGCGAGCGGGTTGCCATCGCAGCCTGCTACGCGTACTTGCCCGGGGACAGAGATGCCCTTGTCGACCAGTGCCGAAACGACGCCCGAGGCCAACACATCGGTCAGGCCGACGACAAAATCGGGACGTTCGTCCGCGGGGCGCTCGGCGATTTGGGCACCGATGCCGTAGCCGTCGGCAGCGGTATTCCATTCGCCGGCGTCGATGACTTCGATCTTGATATCGGGGTGCAGGGCGAGCGCCTTATGAATGCCAAGGACGCGCAGGGTGAGTTGCATAAATGCTGCTCGGCCGACGACGACAATATGGTGCGCGCCGCGGGCGATGGCAAGTTCGGCAATGATGCGACCCTGGGCCTCATTGTCGGCCGCTACGTAGTAGCCGGGCTCGGAGCAATGGATGTCCAGATGGACGATCGGCACGGGCATCTTGGTCATGGCGGGGTGCCAGTCGGGGGATGCCATGGGCTGAACCATGACGCCGGACATCTGGGTGCCCATAAAGTAGCGCAGGTAATGATCCTCGAGAATATCGTCGTTATCGGCGTTGGCGATGAGCAAGTCGTAGCCGTGCTTGCGGGCCTCGTTGTGGGCGCCGCTGGCGATTTGGAGCGAAAAGCGTGATCGAGACGGGGGAGCACCAGGCCAAAGGACTTGGTGGCGCCGCCCGCGAGCTGACGGGCGCTTTGGTTGGGCAGGTAGCCAAGGCGATTGATGGTCTCGTTGATGAGCTTGAGGGTCTCGGGGCGCAGCTTTTCGGGGTGGTTGAGCGCGTTGGAAACCGTGCCCAACGAAACCCCGGCCTCGCGCGCGACGTCGCTGATTTTTACCTTTGCCATAGCGGCCCCTTTGATGCGTTTCAAGTACAAGCCAGATTGTAGCATCCCAAACCTACCAAAAGGGACAGGTTTATTTTGGCAGGTTTATCTGGGGAAACGCCGTTGCAGCGCGACCACCACGAAGGGGGCAGGTACCTTTGTGGTGGTTTGGACCGGCTGGACGTGTGTGCATCGAGTGGTATCTAAGTTGAGATACCACTTCTGGTATATCAGCTTGCGTTTGCGTGAGTACAATACTCGAACGTTATGCGTCTCAGCGCCCCCTGTGCGTGGACGTTTTGCAGTCAAGCGGACGAAGGGATTTATCCTATGTGCGGAATTGTCGGCTACACCGGCTCTGATATTGCAAAGAACATCCTGGTCACGGGCCTCAAGCGTATGGAGTATCGCGGCTATGACTCCTCGGGCGTCGCGCTCGAGGTGGGCGAGGGCGCCGCGGCGCACCTCGATGTCATCCGCCGCGTGGGTAAGGTCGCGGGCTTGGAGAGCGAGCTTTCCAATATCGACAGCGACGCTACCTGCGGTATCGGCCACACCCGTTGGGCCACCCACGGCAAGCCCTCCGTCGTTAACGCTCACCCCCACACCAGCTGCGACGGTCGTATCGCCATCGTCCACAACGGCATCATCGAGAACTTCGCCGAGCTGCGCGAAGAGTTGGAGGGTCGCGGCCACCACTTTAAGAGCGAGACCGATACCGAGGTCTTCGCGCATCTGATCGAAGAGGCCTATGCCGAGACGCACGACCTGATGGCCTCCGTGCGCGAGGCTTGCACCCACGTGGTCGGTGCCTATGGTCTGGCCGCCGTGTGCGCTGACGAGCCCGGCGTGATCGCCGTGGCCCGCAAGGATTCCCCGATCGTAGTCGGTGTGGGCGAAACCGGCTCCTATGTTGCTTCCGATGTCATCGCGCTCATCGACGCCACCCGCGATGTCGTGGTGCTCGAGGACGGTCAGTTTGCCAAGCTCACGCCCGCAGGCGTCGAGTACACCGACGAGGCCGGCAACGTTATCGAGCCCAAGGTCACCCACATCGACTGGGACCTGGACATGGCAGAAAAGGGCGGTTATCCCGACTTTATGCTCAAGGAGATTCACGAGCAGCCGCGCGTTGTGCGCGACACGCTGGTTGGTCGTATGACGCCGGCCGGCGAGCTCGACATCGACGAGCTGGGCCTTTCGCTCGAGGAACTCAACGACATCGACCGCGTCTACGTGATCGCTTGCGGCACCAGCTATCACGCTGGCCTCATTGCCAAGAATCTCATTGAGGGCTGGGCTCGCATCCCCACCGAGGTGGAGGCGGCCAGCGAGTTCCGCTATCGCAACCCCATCATCACGCCGACGACGCTCGTCGTGGCCGTGTCCCAGTCGGGCGAGACGGCCGATACCCTTGCCGCCATTCGCGACGCGCGCATCAAGGGTGCCAAGGTCTTCGGCATCACCAACGTGGTGGGCAGCCCCGTGGCGCGTGAGAGCGACGGCGTCATCTACACCAAGGCCAACAAGGAGATCGCGGTCGCCTCGACCAAGAGCTTCATCGGCCAGGTCGTGAGCCTTACGCTTTTGGCCCTGCTGCTGGCGCAGGTCAAGTACCGCTTGACCACCAAGCAGGCGCGCATGCTGTTCCGCGAGCTTTCCGATACGGCCGAGCAGATCCAGTGGATTTTGGATACCCAAACCGAGGCCGTTCATGAGGCCGCCCTGCTGTGCAAGGACGCGCAGTCGGCGCTGTTCGTGGGCCGTGGCATGGGTGCCGCTATTTCCTACGAGGGCGCGCTTAAGCTCAAAGAGGTCAGCTACCTGCACGCCGAGGCCTACGCCGCCGGCGAGATGAAGCACGGCCCCATTGCCTTGATCGACCCGGGCTTCCCTGTCATCGCCGTGGCCACCAAGAGTGCCACCTACGACAAGACCGTGTCTGTACCTGTTTTATGATCTCACGCAATGTTACTGCCATATTTATACACCTTTCTCCACCGCAGCTTCCTGTGATCAACTACATCAGACGATCAAAGATACTCCAGATATCAGAAGCAGTATATAAG
>ENA-OQCS01001191-OQCS01001191.1-human-gut-metagenome-genome-assembly--contig:-NODE-1191-length-13760-cov-4.161813_pt1 | contig 13760 bp, 17 predicted proteins | sample MGYA00242757_ERZ504575 | MGnify/ENA primary metagenome ERZ504575 (study PRJEB26092, sample SAMD00036297) | human gut metagenome | host: Homo sapiens | study: EMG produced TPA metagenomics assembly of...
GGTTTCTCCGGCATGCTTAAAACGATGCTTTTTAACCGCGCTAATCTTTCCTCATTTTCTTGTTTCGTCATACCTTTATGGGGTTAAAATAGGGTGAAAGAGCGTTGCTGTTTCACGTGAAACGGCAACGCCCGTATGCTTTATAGCTGCAGAATTATATGCATTAATCAAGCATTTTTCATGCTTTACAACTGCAATAACGTAGATACTTCTACGTCCTCATCGAAGTTCTTTCTGCCTTCGAAATTCTCGTTTACGAGTTCGATGATAAAGTTTGCATACACCTTCTTTGGGTGGAATTTCTTCACCAGATTGCAGGCTGCCTTCATGGTTCCGCCGGTAGCGAGAAGGTCGTCGTGAAGGAGGATTATGTCGTTCTCGTTGATGGCATCTTCGTGGATTTCGATGGTGTCCATACCGTATTCTTTCGCATAGCTTTCCTGTACGGTTTTGCATGGAAGCTTACCTGCTTTCGGCATAAACTACGCCTGCGCCGAGACGGATTGCGAGGGCAGAAGACATCACGAAACCACGTGATTCGATGCCTACAATCTTGGTAACACCTTTGTCTTTGTAGATCTCGTACATCTCATCGCAGATCTCTTTAAGAGACTCTGGATTCTTAAACAGGGTACTAACATCGCGGAAGTTTACCCCCTTGATTGGCCAATCTGGAATGCAACGCAGATTGTCTAATAATAGCTGATTGTTCATTGTCTTTTATACTATAAATTAATACTATGTTTTTTATTATTTCTTCGAGTTTTGGCAGCTTTTATCGGCTGTGTTTCACGGAAACACTGAAGTTTTGCTTTAACCACAATTTACTTGATGCAAAAGGCTCTAAGCTCTTTGGTATCAAATGCTTTATGTAAGAGTGGTTTCACGTGAAACATTACTGAGAATCCCTTGTTTTGCAGGTTTTTCTTGCTGAAACCGCCAATTCTTCTGCTTGTCTTCCTGGTAAGACGAGCAATGCATCTTTGCTTATCTTCCCAGTAGGACGAGCAGTACATTGATGTCGCTTGGAGATACACCTGGAATTCGGCTTGCCTGAGCCAACGTGTCAGGGTCGATGCGCTCGAGCTTTTGTCGTCCTTCTGTTGAGATTTCGAAAATCTCAGAGTAGTTGAAGCGTCCCTTGATTCTGATGTTCTCCAGACGGTGCATCTTGTCGGCGATGAGTCGCTCGCGCTCGATGTATCCTTTGTACTTCATCTTGATTTCTGCCGCCTCGGCAATCTCTTCTTTCCGGTTGCCTGGTGCTTCCATCGCTGCCTTCAGGTCGGGGATGATTTCCGACAGGTTCTGAAGGTTGAGATGCGGACGAGCCACGAGGTCGATGAGCTTGCAGCCGGCGCGGAGTGGAGTAGTGCCGAGTGCTTCGAGCTTCGGATTGATCTCGTCTTTCTTGATAGGATAGCTGGCACAGAAGTCGATGATTCTTTCGATGGCATCTTTCTTCTCCATCCACCAGTCGTAACGGTCGCGCTTGGCGATGCCGAGCTCGTATGCTTTTTCCGTGAGTCGGGCATCGGCGTCGCCTGACGGAGCAGGATGCGGTACTCAGCTCTTGAGGTGAACATGCGGTATGGTTCATCTACACCCTTTGTGGTGAGGTCATCGATGAGTACGCCGATGTAACTCTCGTCTCGCTTCATCTCGAACGTCTTGTCGCCCACACAATGAAGCGCAGCGTTGATTCCGGCAACCGTGCCCTGACCTCCTGCTTCTTCGTAACCGGTGGTTCCGTTCACCTGTCCGGCAAAGAAAAGTCCCTTGATGATTTTCGACTCCAGCGAATGCTTCAGCTGGGTTGGGTCGAAGTAATCGTACTCGATGGCGTAACCTGGTCGGTAGATCTTTGCATCTCTCAATGCCGGGATTTCGTGGAGTGCATCCAGCTGGATGTCCATCGGCATACTGGATGAGAATCCGTTCAGGTACATTTCATTGGTATCTTCACCTTCTGGTTCCAGGAAGAGCGGGTGCTGTTCCTTGTCGGGGAAGGTGACAAGCTTGGTTTCGATGCTCGGACAGTAACGGGGACCTGTGCTTTGGATTTGGCCATTATATAAAGGTGAGTCATCCAATCCGCTTTTCAGAATTTCGTGTACCTTGCTGTTTGTATAGCATGTCCAGCAAGGAAGCTGTTTCAGAACTCTGTGGTTGCCCATGTACGAGAACTGATGGAAATCGATGTCGCCCGGTTGCTCCTCCATATCTTCGAAGTGAACGCTTCGCTTGTCGATGCGGACAGGAGTTCCTGTTTTCATTCTTGCCGATGTGATTCCCCATCGGGTGATGCTTTCCGTGAAATGATGAACGGCAGGTTCTGCACATCTTCCACCTTCCACCATCTTTCTTCCCACGTGCATCAGTCCGTTGAGGAAAGTGCCGGCAGTAATGATGATGCTCTTGGCATAGAACTTGGCACCCCAGATGGTGCGCACGCCGATAGCCTCTCCGTTTGCTACGAGCAGTTCGTCGGCCTGGTCTTGCCAGATATCGAGGTTGTCGGTATGGTCGAGGATGGTTCTCCATTCCCAGATGAACTTGCCACGGTCGCATTGAGCACGAGGACTCCATACGGCAGGTCCCTTTCCCATATTAAGCATACGGAACTGGATAGCCGTCTTGTCGGTGACGATACCATCTGTCCGCCAGTGCATCAATCTCTCGCACAATCTGTCCCTTGGCAATACCGCCTATGGCAGGATTGCAACTCATCTGACCAATCTTGTTCATGTCCATCGTTATCAAGCAGGTGTTGGCGCCATGTTTGCCGAGCAGCTGCTGCCTCGCATCCGGCGTGCCCTCCACCGATAACGAGTACGTCATAATTGAAGTTCATAATCTCTGTTTCTAATCTATATTTTATCTAATTTTCGGCAAAAGTAAGAAATTTAATTGAAATTTTAGCAAAAATACTTTGATAAATCATTAAAATATAGTAATTTTGCAGCAGACTTGCGAAAATATACCTATAAATGAGGATTGCAGAATGCCTTGAAAATGGTATTGCAAGTACGAGATGAAGGAAATAATAAATTAGTTTCAAACAGTTAAATAATTAAAATTCAATCATTTATGTGGTTAATCAATTCATCTATTGGTAGAAAGGTAGTGATGTCAGTAACTGGTATCGCACTTATTCTATTCTTGACATTCCACGGTTGTATGAATGTGGTTGCGCTTTTCTCTGGAGAAGCTTACAACACAATCTGCGAGTTGTTGGGTGCTACTGGTACGCCGTAGTTGCAACATTAGGTTTGGCAGCTTTGGCAGTTTGTCACATCGTTTACGCTTTCATCCTGACAGCACAGAACCGTCGTGCTCGCGGTAACCAGCGTTACGAGGTAACCGCAAAGCCAGAGAAGGTAGAGTGGGCTAGCCAGAACATGTTGGTGCTCGGTATCATCATCGTTCTCGGTTTGTTGCTTCACCTCTTCAATTTCTGGTACAACATGATGTTTGCTGAACTTTTGGGTACAAGCTTCGGCCACTGCCCATCAGATGGCTTCGCATTCATTCAGGACACCTTCGCTAACCCAGTGTTCGTAGTTCTCTACATCATCTGGTTGGTAGCTCTTTGGTTCCACCTCACTCACGGTTTCTGGAGTGCTATTCAGACTCTCGGTTGGAGCGGTAAGACTTGGTTCTGCCGTTGGAAGATGATTGGTATGATTTACTCTACCATCCTGCTTCTCCTCTTCATCGTAGTTGTATTGGCATTCGCTTTCGGTTGCGCTCCATCTTTGTGCTGCGCATAATTCGTGTAATCATTTAAGTATTAAAAAAGATTATGGCAAAAACATTAAATTCTAGAATACCTGAAGGACCAGTTGCTGAGAAATGGACCAACTATAAGGCTCACCAGCGTTTGGTTAACCCAAAGAATAAGTTAAAGCTCGACGTTATCGTCGTAGGTACAGGTTTGGCAGGTGCTTCTGCTGCTGCTTCTCTCGGCGAGATGGGCTTCAACATCTTGAACTTCTGCATCCAGGACTCTCCACGTCGTGCTCACTCTATCGCAGCACAGGGTGGTATCAATGCAGCTAAGAATTATCAGAATGATGGTGACTCTGTTTACCGTCTGTTCTACGATACAGTAAAGGGTGGTGACTACCGTGCTCGTGAGGCTAACGTTTACCGTTTGGCTGAGGTGAGCAACGACATCATCGACCAGTGCGTAGCTCAGGGCGTTCCTTTCGCTCGTGAGTACGGTGGTATGCTGGCTAACCGTTCTTTCGGTGGTGCTCAGGTATCTCGTACATTCTATGCTAAGGGTCAGACAGGTCAGCAGCTCCTCCTCGGTGCTTACTCTTCTTTGAGCCGCATGGTTGAGGCAGGTAAGGTTAAGCTCTTCACCCGTTACGAGATGGAGGATATTGTTATCGTTGATGGTCACGCTCGTGGTATCATCGCCAAGAATCTGATCACAGGTAAGTTGGAGCGTTTCTCTGCCAACGCCGTAGTTATCGCTACCGGTGGTTATGGTAACGCTTACTTCCTTTCTACAAACGCTATGGGTTGTAACTGTACAGCAGCTATCCAGTGCTACCGCAAGGGTGCTGACTTCGCTAACCCATCTTACGTTCAGATTCACCCTACATGTATCCCTGTTCACGGTACAAACCAGAGTAAGTTGACTTTGATGTCAGAGTCACTCCGTAACGATGGTCGTATCTGGTTCCTAAGAAGATTGAGGATGCCAAGCATTGCAGCAGGTACAAAGAAGGGTTCTGATATTCCTGAGGAAGACCGCGACTACTACTTGGAGCGCCGTTACCCAGCATTCGGTAACCTGGTTCCTCGTGACGTGGCTTCTCGTGCAGCTAAGGAGCGTTGCGACAAGGGCTTCGGTGTCAACAACACAGGTCTTGCCGTATTCCTCGACTTCTCTGAGTCTATCAACCGTCTCGGTATTGACGTTATCCTGCAGCGTTATGGCAACCTCTTCGATATGTATGAGGAGATTACCGACGTTAACCCAGGTGAGTTGGCTAACGAGATTAACGGCGTGAAGTACTACAACCCAATGATGATCTTCCCTGCTATCCACTATACAATGGGTGGTATCTGGGTTGACTACGAGTTGATGACCACTATCCCAGGTCTCTTCGCTATTGGTGAGTGTAACTTCTCTGACCACGGTGCTAACCGTCTTGGTGCATCTGCTTTGATGCAGGGTTTGGCTGACGGTTACTTCGTATTGCCATACACCATCCAGAACTACTTGGCCGACCAGGCATTGTGGCCAAAGCTCTCTACCGATCTCCCAGAGTTCGCAGAGGCAGAGGCAGGTGTTCAGAAGGAAATCGACCGCCTGATGGGTATCCAGGGCAAGCGCTCTGTAGATTCTATCCACAAGGAGTTGGGTCACATCCTTTGGGAGCACGTAGGTATGGGTCGTACCAAGGAAGGTCTTGAGGAAGGCTTGAAGAAGATGAAGGCTCTCCGCGAGGAATTCAACAAGAACCTCTTCATCCCTGGCAAGAAGGAAGGCTTGAACGTAGAGTTGGATAAGGCTATCCACTTGCGTGACTTCATCTTGATGGGCGAGTTGATCGCTTACGACGCATTGCACCGCAACGAGAGCTGTGGTGGTCACTTCCGTGAGGAGTACCAGACAGAGGAAGGCGAGGCTAAGCGTGATGATGCAAACTTCTTCTACGTAGGTTGCTGGGAGTATCAGGGCAACGATACAACTGCTCCAGTGCTCAACAAGGAACCTCTCGAGTATGAGGCAATTAAGGTACAGACAAGAAATTACAAGAATTAAAAAGCGAACAAGACAATGGCAAGAAATATAAGTTTCACAGTTAAGTATTGGAAGCAGGACGGCCCTACAGCACAGGGTCACTTCGATGCACACGAGATGAAGAACATCCCAGATGATACCTCATTCCTCGAGATGCTCGACATCTTGAACGAGGAGCTCATCGAGTCAGGTCAGGAGCCTTTCGTCTTCGACCACGACTGCCGCGAGGGTATCTGCGGTATGTGCTCTCTCTATATTAATGGTACACCTCACGGTAAGACTGAGCGTGGTGCTACAACATGTCAGCTCTACATGCGTCGTTTCAACGATGGTGACGTTATCACCGTTGAACCTTGGCGTTCTGCAGGTTTCCCTATCATCAAGGACTGTATGGTAGACCGTTCAGCATTCGACAAGATCATCCAGGCAGGTGGTTACACCAGCATCCGTACAGGTCAGGCTCAGGATGCCAACGCTATCCTGATTCCTAAGGAGAATGCAGACGAGGCAATGGATTGCGCTACATGTATCGGTTGCGGTGCTTGTGTTGCTGCATGTAAGAATGGTTCTGCCATGCTCTTCGTCAGCTCAAAGGTAAGCCAGTTGGCACTTCTCCCACAGGGTCGTGTAGAGGCTGCTACCCGTGCTAAGAAGATGATTGCACGCATGGATGAGCTCGGATTCGGTAACTGTACAAACACTCGTGCTTGCGAGGCTGTTTGTCCTAAGAACGAGTCTATCGCTAACATCGCCCGCTTGAACCGTGAGTTCTTGAAGGCTAAGTTGGCAGACTAATCCACCGTTTCTCTTGAGACACAGGAATTTTCTCTCTGCATCTTTACGGATGCGAGAGAATTTTCTCAAAAACCCTTCACTCTTCACCTTTTGAGTGTAAGCGCTGAAGGATAGGTAGTTGGGTGGGTGAAGAGTTGAAGTGACTCTTCACCACCCTTCACCTTTTTATAGGGATAGGTGAAGAGTGGTGAAGAGTGGTGAAGGGTCAGCGCCACTCTTCACCTCTCGAATCCCCTGTGTTTATCGGGGTTTCAGGCTAAATGGTGAAGAGTGAAAACGAGAGTAGGCTTTTTACGACGGAAGCATCCTGAAGGTTTAGGAGTGCATTATTTGGCAGTAAGGCTACATCCCGTTTTGAATGAATCTTCTTTCCATTTATTGCTTCCCTATGGCATCTTTTTGCCCTTTAGGAGGGCAATTATTGCCATAGTTAGGCAATAATCCTTATGTCGTGATAGAGCTGCAGAATACAGTAACTATCATAGTTAAATCCAGTAACTAGTAATAAATAAAGTATTATTCTATAAAGATATAAAAAGAGCATAAATGATGAACCAAGCTACTCAAGACTTTATTCGCCAGTACCAGGATGATGACGTCCGCAGCTGGCTTTTCTCGGAAGCAAGTATCCGGAAGTAGATATGCCTTTCGCTCTCGATCAGATTCGCGGGCGAAAGATGGCTCGTGTCAAGTTGCCTCGTTGGGCAAGTCTCGAAGGCATCATCTATCCTCCTCATATTTCTATGGAGCAATGCTCCTCTGAATCTACAGCGCTTTACAAGGCAGAACTGGCTGCGAGGTTGCTCGGCTTGCCGGCTTCTTCATCTGGAACCGAGATGAAGGCTGAAAATGAAATAGAGTTTGTTGACCTGACAGGTGGATTTGGAGTAGATTTCTCTTATATCGCAGCCGATTGGGAGTGAAGTCGATGTATGTGGAGCGTCAGGCTCATCTCTGCGAGGCGGCAAAGGAGAACTTCGGGCGCTTGGGATTGAAGAACGCCATCGTGAAGAATGGGGATGGAATAGAAGTGCTTCATTCTTTTCATCCAAAGAAAAAAGATGCAGCATCAGATGATGATTCTTTAGGCATCACTTATGACCAACCTCGGTCATTACTTAAGACCAACCTTGGTCTTAAGATAATCTTCATAGATCCCGCTCGTAGAGACGATGCAGGCAACAAGGTGGTATCCTTGAAGGATTGCACGCCCGATGTTACCGTTTTGCAGGAAGAAATGCTTTCGAAGGCTGATTACGTCATCATCAAACTCTCTCCGATGCTCGACTGGCACCGTGCCATAAGCGAATTAAGCCACGTTAGAGAGGTTCATATCATCTCCGTGAACAATGAGTGCAAGGAGCTTCTTTTAGTGCTGTCAGCACGAAATATGGGCGAAAATCTCCGCATTTATTGTATCAACGATGCGCAATCCTTCGTTTGCGATGAGTTGGATATGGAGTCTTCTCAGGTGAAGATAGCCCCATCCACCTTGAAGAGATGCTGTATCTCTACGAGCCGAATGCCTCGTTGATGAAAGCCGGCTGTTTTGGCGTTCTTTCCGGGCGCTATGATGCAAGGATGCTTTCCAAGAACAGCCATCTTTTCGTGAGCCGTGAGCCTATCGCCGCCTTCCCGGGCAGAAGTTTCCGCATCATCGCCGTATCCTCCTTTAATAAAAAGGATTGAAGCGTCATCTGTCAGGAATCACCAAGGCGAACATCGCCACCCGCAATTTCCCCCTTTCCGTGCAGAATTGCGCAAGCGATTGAAGTTGAAGGATGGTGGTGAAACCTATATCTTCGCCACCACACTGAGCGACGAAAGCCATGTGCTGATGATAACGGAGAAAAAAATAGCTGATTTCCTGAAAAATCAAGTTCTAATCCTATAAGATGATTCCGCCAAAACCATCACTAATCGGGTGATATAAGCCACTTTGTGGCTCGTAATCATTCTTGAACCCCTAAAAAACTGAAAATAAAGATAGCAATATTTGGTCGTTTGGCGAAATATTGCTATTTTTGCATCCTATAATATTGCAAACTAGTTTGAAATCATGTCATTAATAGAAATTAAAAAGGTCGAAAGCAAGAAGGATTTGAAGACGTTCATCGACTTCCACTACGACCTCTACGAAGCAACGAATACGATGTGCCTAATCTTTTCAGCGACGAAATGAATACCCTGAGCAAGGATAAGAACGCTGCGTTCGAGTTCTGCGAGGCAGAGTATTATCTTGCCTATAAGGATGGAAAGCTGGCAGGTCGCGTTGCTGCTATCATCAACCATAAGGCAAACAATAAGTGGGGAAAGAAATCCGTCCGATTCGGATGGATTGACTTCATTGACGACCGTGAGGTTTCGAAGGCTCTCTTGGATGCTGTGGAAAAGTATGGTAAAGAGAAAGGTATGGAGGATATGGTAGGTCCGCTTGGATTTACCGATATGGACCCTGAGGGAATGCTTACCTGGGGTTTCGATCAGCTGGGTACTATGCCTACCATCTACAATTACCCTTATTATCCGGAGCACATAGAGGCCCTGGAGGGTTTTGAGGTAGATAACAAGTATGTGGAGTTCAAGATCATGGTACCTGATACCATACCGGAGAAGTACGCCAAGATAGCGATGATGATTGAGAAGCGCTATAATCTGCATGTGCGCAAGCTTACTAAGAAGAAGTCTTCCAAGGCGGAATGGGACAGAAGATCTTCGATCTCATCAACGATACCTACAAGGATCTCTATGGATATTCTGAACTCTCACAGAAGCAGATAGATCAGCTTATCAAGTCGTATCTCAGTTTTCTCGACTTCAACCTCATCACCTGTATCGAGGATTGGACGGGTGGAGAGCATAAGCTCATCGGTGTGGGAATCACCATGCCGTCATTGGCTCATGCCCTTCAGAAGTGTCACCGTGGCCGCCTCTTCCCATTCGGCTGGTATCATGTGTTGAGAGCCATCAAACAGCACAAGACCAACATCGTTGACCTCCTCCTCATCGGTATTCTTCCTGAATATCGTGCCAAGGGAGCGAATGCACTTCTCTTTGCCGATCTGATACCTTGGTACCAGAAGTATGGTATTGAGTGGGGAGAGACCCAGGTTGAGCTGGAAACCAATGCCGGTGTGCAGGGACAGTGGGGAGCTTTGGAACCTGTGATGCACAAGCGCAGAAAATGCTACAAGAAGATTATTAAATAAGGAATTAAGTGAGTTAAGGAGTTAGGGAGGTCAAGACGGATGTCTTTTCATCATAACTCCTTAATTTCTCTTGATTCCCCCTAAACATAGGAGGATTTTATGTCAGAAGATAATAATGAATTGAAAGCCTCACAGGAGCAGCAGCCGGTAGAATATACCGATGACAACATCCGCCATTTGAGTGATATGGAGCATGTGCGTACCGTCCGGGTATGTACATTGGTCGTCTGGGTGATGGTAACCTGCCGGAGGATGGAATCTACGTATCTTGAAAGAGGTGGTAGATAACTCTATCGATGAGTTCAAGATGGGCGCTGGTGCCAGATTGGAGATTGATATTGAAGATCATCTGCGGGTCAGCGTGCGCGACTATGGTCGTGGTATTCCTCAAGGTAAACTTGTCGAGGCTGTGAGCGTGCTGAATACCGGTGGTAAGTACGACAGCAAGGCGTTCAAGAAGAGTGTCGGCTTGAACGGTGTGGGTGTGAAGGCGGTGAATGCCCTCAGCTCTCATTTCGAGGTAAAGTCGTTCCGCGACGGCAAGGTGCGCCATCTGAAGTTTGAGAAAGGTATTCTGCAGAGCGATGTTACGGAAGATACCGAGGACGAGAACGGTACCTTCATCTTCTTCGAACCGGATAATACCCTGTTCAAGAACTATTCTTTCCACGATGATTTCGTGGAGACGATGCTCCGCAACTATACTTATCTGAACACCGGACTCACCATCATGCACAATGGTCGCCGCATCCTCAGCCGTCATGGTTTGAAGGATCTCCTGACCGATAATATGACCAACGAGGGTCTTTATGAGATTGTCCACATGAAGGGCGAAGACATCGAGATCGCCTTTACCCATACCAATCAGTATGGCGAGGAGTACTATTCCTTCGTGAATGGTCAGCACACCACCCAGGGCGGTACTCATCAGAGTGCTTCAAGGAGCATATCGCCAGAACCATCAAGGAGTTCTACGGCAAATATGAGTATGGCGACATCCGAAACGGCTGGTGGCTGCCATTGCACTGAACGTAGAGGAGCCGGTGTTCGAGAGTCAGACGAAGATCAAGCTCGGAAGTACCACAATGTCTCCGAACGGAGGCGAAACCATCAATAAGTATGTGGGCGATTTCCTGAAGAAGGAAGTAGATAACTATCTCCATATCCACAAGGATGTGGCTGAGATTCTGGAGAATAAGATCAAGGAGAGCGAGCGTGAGCGCAAGGCGATGGCTGGCGTAACCAAACTGGCGCGTGAGCGTGCCAAGAAGCGAACCTTCACAACCGCAAGCTGCGCGATTGCCGCATCCACTTCAGTGACGCCAAGAACGAGCAGAAGGAGGCAAGTTCCATCTTCATCACCGAGGGTGATTCTGCCAGCGGAAGCATCACCAAGAGCCGCGACGTGAACACCCAGGCGGTATTCTCGCTGCGAGGAAGCCATTAAACTGCTATGGCCTGACTAAGAAGGTGGTTTACGAGAACGAGGAGTTCAACCTGCTGCAGGCTGCCCTGGATATAGAAGACGGATTGGACGGATTGAGATATAATAAGGTGATTGTGGCTACCGATGCCGATGTTGACGGAATGCACATCCGCCTGCTCATCATCACCTTCTTCCTGCAGTTCTTCCCAGATCTCATCAAGAAGGGACATGTTTACGTGCTTCAGACTCCATTGTTCCGAGTGCGCAACAAGCGAACCAAAATCAAGAACAAGCAGGCTGTAGCGGATGCTGATGCCAAGCTGGGACCTAAGGAGAAGAAGGGCGACTTCATTACGCATTACTGCTACAGCGATGAGGAGCGCCAGCAGGCCATCAAGCGCTGGGTCCTGACCCGGAAATCACCCGATTCAAGGGATTGGGAGAGATTTCGCCAGAAGAGTTTGCCCATTTCATCGGTCCGGATATGCGATTGGAGCAGGTAACGCTGCACAAGACCGACCAGGTGCAGAAGCTCCTGGAGTATTACATGGGTAAGAATACGATGGAACGTCAGAACTTCATCATCGATAACCTGGTGATTGAGGAGGATATTCCGGAGGAAGACTCAGCACTGCTGGATTAGGTGAAGTGAAGAGTGAAGAACGAAGAGTGAAGAATTCAAGTGCTTTCGGGGGGTAACCATTGAAAAAAGCGCTGTTAACTGTTAACCTGTTAACTCTTGAAGGATTTCTCTCTTTCATAAACTTTAGTTTTAAGAAATGAAGAAATATCTATTTATTGCGCTCCTGGCGTTCCTGGCAGTAACTTCTGCCAGTGCCCAGCTGCGCATCAAGATGGGCAAGAACAGCCCGATAGAGAAGTTGGGTAGGGCGGAAATCGCCATTACCAACCTCTATGTGGATAGTGTGGATGAGAACAAGCTAGTAGAGGACGCCATCCGAGGTATGCTCGAGAAGCTGGACCCTCATTCTTCTTACGCCACGGCCAAGGAAACCAAGGCAATGAACGAGCCGTTGAATGGAAGCTTTGATGGCATTGGCGTGCAGTTTAACATGGTAGACGATACTTTGCTCGTCATCCAGCCCGTAGTGAATGGTCCTTCCGAGAAGGTTGGAATCATTGCCGGCGACCGTATCGTTGCGGTGAATGATACACCATTTCGGGCGTGAAGATGAGCAAGGAGGAAATCATGAAACGCCTTCGCGGTCCTAAGGGAACAACGGTGAATCTTACTATCGTGCGCCGGGGCATCAAGGATAAGCTCACTTTCAAGGTGAAACGTGACAAGATTCCTGTAACCACGATGGATGCGGCTTATATGATTCGCCCGGGCATCGGATACATCCGTCTGGGAAGCTTCGGCCTTACCAGTCATAAGGAAGTGACGATAGCGATGGATTCGCTGAAAAAGAAGGGAATGAAAGACCTTATCTTCGACCTCGAGGATAATGGTGGCGGTTACTTGCAGGCTGCGGCTCAGATAGCCAATGAATTCCTTCAGAAGGGCGATCTCATCGTTTATACCAGCGGTCGTGCAGCTCCCCGTCAGGAGTATAAGGCGCAGGCTAACGGCAGATGGCGCAAGGGCAAGGTGGTAGTGCTTACCAACGAGTTTACCGCTTCTGCCGCAGAGATTGTTTCCGGAGCTATCCAGATCAGGACCGTGGAGTAGTGGTAGGTCGCAGAACCTCGGCAAGGGATTGGTGCAGCGTCCGCTTACCTTCGATGATGGCAGCGAGATTCGTCTCACCATCGCCCATTATTATACGCCTAGCGGCAGATGCATCCAGAAGCCTTATAAGAAGGGAGACAGACTGGATTATGCGATGGATCTCGACAATCGCTACAAGCATGGCGAGTTTACCAATCAGGACAGCATCCATCTTTCAGATAGCTTGAAGTATTATACTTTACGCAAGCATCGTGTGGTTTATGGTGGCGGCGGAATCATGCCTGATTATTTCGTTCCGCTGGATACTACCAAGTACACCAAGATGCACCGTCAGCTGGCAGCCAAGAGCATTGTCATCAACCACAGTCTGAAGTTTATCGATGCTCACCGCAAGGAGCTGAAGAGCCAGTATAAGGATTTCAACAAGTTCCTGGCAAGCTACGAGGTTCCTTCTTCGCTCATCGATGCGATTATCGCCGAGGGCAAGAAGGAGAAGATAGAGCCTAAGGATGAGGCTGAATTGACTCAGACAAAGAAATACCTCGCCCTGCAGTTGAAGGCCCTTGTAGCAAGAGATATCTGGGATATGAGTCAATATTTCCAGGTTTGGAACGAGACCAACGAGATAGTTCAGCGTGCCGTGCAGCTGCTGACCACGGGGAAGTAGGGAAGGTTAAGTGAAGAGTGAAGAACGAAAAGTGCTTTGCTCGTGTAACTATAGAAAAAACGGCTGTTAACTGTTAACCTGTTAACCCGTAACCCGCCTAGCGGTAAGCTTTAAGCAATACGCCTGAAAGGGCAGAAGCTCCTAGCCCAGGGCACCGCCCTGGGTATAATGGGGATATAACGAAGTCGCCCTGTAAGGGCAAAAGC
>ENA-OQCS01001192-OQCS01001192.1-human-gut-metagenome-genome-assembly--contig:-NODE-1192-length-13742-cov-3.484906_pt1 | contig 13742 bp, 16 predicted proteins | sample MGYA00242757_ERZ504575 | MGnify/ENA primary metagenome ERZ504575 (study PRJEB26092, sample SAMD00036297) | human gut metagenome | host: Homo sapiens | study: EMG produced TPA metagenomics assembly of...
TTACATACCGAAATACTTCTTCGCTCACGCGGCGTCGCTGCATCAGGGTTTCCCCCATTGTGCAATATTCCCCACTGCTGCCTCCCGTAGGAGTTTGGGCCGTGTCTCAGTCCCAATGTGGCCGGTCACCCTCTCAGGTCGGCTACTGATCGTCGCTTGGTAAGCCGTTACCTTACCAACTAGCTAATCAGACGCGGGTCCATCTCATACCACCGGAGTTTTTACCCCCGCACCATGCGGTGCTGTGGTCTTATGCGGTATTAGCAGTCATTTCTAACTGTTATCCCCCTGTATGAGGCAGGTTACCCACGCGTTACTCACCCGTCCGCCGCTCAGTCACAATCCTCTTCATCCGAAGAATCTAAGCAAAGTGCTTCGCTCGACTTGCATGTGTTAGGCACGCCGCCAGCGTTCATCCTGAGCCAGGATCAAACTCTCGTTAAAAGTGTTTGTCTTGGTCAAGAATCACTACTAGCAATTCTTTCCCTCTTTACTGTTTTGGTTTGTTTTCAAACCGTTCTTAAAAATTTTTCTCTTTAAAGAAATTTTCAAGGGTTGTTGTCTATTGTTCAGTTATCAAGGTTCTTTCTTTGTTCTGTCTCAAGCGACAGCTTTTATATTTTATCAAAAGCTTTATCGTTTGTCAAGAACTTTTTTAACTTTTTTCATTTTCTTTTTTGTGGAGCTTTCTCTCAACGAGTCAGCTCATCTATAATACCATTTCGTTTCATCTTTGTCAACTGTTTTTTACAATTTTTTCAAACTTTTTCGACTTGTTTTTTTCAAGCCTCCAGGTATTATATTACGTGTTTTCTCACCCGCTTATGCAGAATACCATAAAGCGTACAAAGCTTCCTTCAATCTGAAAACTTTTTGAGATAACACTTAACGGAGAAAGAGGGATTTGAACCCTCGCGCCGGTTTCCCGACCTACACCCTTAGCAGGGGCGCCTCTTCAGCCTCTTGAGTATTTCTCCTGATTCTGAATCCGACTGTTTACACAGCTTTTTTTCAATTCTTGCTTGATAATGCGAAATTTATTATACTAAACGTTCTATATAATGTCAACCATTAATTTAGTTTTTTTTAACCTTTTTCCGCCCTTTTTCAGCAACTGTTTTAGTAAACGGCTAGTTCCGTCTTTTCCTCTATCGTTTTCCTAATTCTTTCCTGAACTATCGCTGCGATTTCCGTCGTTTTCATATCTTTGTATTCATCATAATAAAGCGGAGGCAAAAAACAAACCTGAACCGTCACTTTACTGATAGACTTCGTATCAAACGGTTTAAACGAATCAATCAGCGCCACCGGAACGATTGGACAACGTGCCTTTGTTGCCGCTTTAAAACTTCCACCTTTAAATGTTCCGATTTTATTTCCGTTTCTCGAACGAGTTCCTTCCGGGAAAATAATATAATTTCTTCCCGCCTTCACTTCTTTTGCTACATTCATAATGACCTGCATTGCCTGCCGCACATCTTCTCTGTCAATCATATATGCTTTTGTACAAGCAAACACCTGCTTTAAAAACTGAATATTTGCAACTTCTTTTTTTTGCAACAACCGAGATCGGAACCGGACACACATCCATAATAGCCAAAACATCATACATTCCCTGATGATTCGGGAAAAACATAAATCCATTTTCTTTCGGTATGTTATCCAGCCCTTCAGCCGCTATTGTCACATTTCCGCCTTTGTTTGCTCTGCGGACAATAAACTTCAGCATCTTATAATGCTCTTCCTCCGTATACTTATCTACGTGATGCGCATGATAACAAAGCTTGCACCACATAAACGGAACAAGAATTATATTTCGGAGCACCATCATCAATATTCTTTTCATATTTTCCGATACTCCTTTACCGCTGTTTCATAAAGATTATTTCCCTTAGAGTCAATCACCACTATCACCGGAAGATTTACTACTGTAAGTTTTCTAATCGCTTCTGTACCAAGATCTTCATAAGCAACAATTTCCGATGATGTAATACATTTTGACAGCAGCGCGCCCGCGCCGCCTACAGCTGCAAAATAAACCGCTTTATTGCGAACAACAGCATCGATCACTTCTTGACTTCTTTTTCCCTTTCCAATCATTGCCCCCATTCCGAGATCCAATAATTCGGGAGTATATTTATCCATACGGCTTGCCGTTGTCGGACCTGCCGATCCGATCGGGCGTCCTTCCCGTGCCGGAGACGGTCCCATGTAATATATCGCCTGCCCTTCTATATTAATAGGTAAGTCTCCTCCCTCACGAAGCGTTTCGTACATCCGCTTATGCGCAGCATCACGCGCTGTATATATCGTGCCTGTAATATATACATAATCTCCTGCCTTAGTTCTTCTGCCGTCTCTCTGCCGACAGGCGCTGAAATATGTCGATCCATTTCTGTTTCCTTTCACTTCTGCCTTTTTCCACTGCTGCTATCTTATCCGCTGTTTTTACAAAACACAGACTGTATGCCTGTTCACATGGCAGCATATATTCACCGCAACCGGAAGTCCCGCAATATGAGTCGGATATGTGTTGACATTTACTGCCAAAGCCGTCACCGTGCCACCCAATCCGCCCGGTCCGATGCCAAGACAGTTGATCTTCTCCAACATTTCTTCTTCGAGTTTTCTCACATATGGAATATCCGAATGTTTTCCCACTTCTCGCGTAAGCGCTTTCTTCGCCATTAAGGCGCATTTTTCAAATGTTCCTCCGATTCCGACCCCAACTACCAACGGCGGGCAAGCATTTGGTCCCGCGTCTTTGACAGCTGTAAGAATCGCATTTTTTACTCCTTCAAGTCCTTCCGCCGGTTTCAGCATAAACACACGGCTCATATTCTCACTTCCGAAACCTTTCGGAGCTACCGTGATCTTCACTCGATCACTTCCACGATCCGCGTATGAATAACCGCAGGAGTATTATCTTTTGTGTTTTCCCGCAAAATAGGGTCTCCTACGACTGACTTTCTCAAAAAACCTTCCGTATAGCCCCGGCGCACCCCTTCGTTTACCGCATCTTCGAAACTTCCGCCTTCAAAATGCACATCTTGTCCTACCTCAAGAAACACAACTGCCATTCCTGTATCCTGGCAGATCGGTATCATATCCGAAGCGGCAATTTCAAGATTATCCTGAAGCTGTGCCAGAATTTGTTTTCCAAGCACGGACTCCTCTTTTTCCTCTGCTTTTCGCATCGCTTTCACCATATCCGAAGAAAGCGAGTAATTTGCCTCTATGCACATCTTTTTTATTGTTTCCGTAATTATCTCTGTCTGTACTGTCCGTATCATAATTCAATCTCAATCTTTCTGTTTGTACGATGATATTGATGGTATCTGACTCCCGCCGCATCCATCATTCTTTTCGACGCAATAACGCTCGGAGTATCGGCATATTTATCACAATCATAGATTACTTCTTTAATCCCCGCCTGTATGATCGCTTTTGCACATTCATTGCAGGGAAAGAGCGAAACATAGAGCTTCGCTCCGGCCAAACTTCCTCCGCTGTAATTTAAAATTGCATTCAACTCGCTATGTGTCGAATATACATATTTTGTCTCAAGCGGGTCTTCGCCGTCTCTTACCCACGGAAATTCATCATCCGAACACCCTAACGGAAATCCATTATATCCCATAGAGAGGATTTTATTATCCTGACTGACAATACAACAGCCAACCTGCGTATTCGGGTCTTTTGATCGCATCCCCGAAAGCATGGCTACTCCCATAAAATACTCATCCCACGTCAAATAATCTGTTCTCTTCCCCGACATCAACTCCGCTCCTTTCATCTCTGTTCTGTTCTCTGTAAGCTTTTTATTTTGTTCCGAAAATACGATCTCCGGCATCGCCAAGTCCCGGAACAATATAGCCATGATCATTGAGCTTCTCATCAAGCGCCCCTATATAAATGTCTACATCCGGATGCGCTTCCTGCATCTTCTTAACTCCTTCCGGCGCTGCAAGGATACAAAGGAAACGGATATGTTTTACGCCTTTTTCTTTCAGCATTCTGATCGCCGCCACACTGGAACCTCCCGTAGCCAGCATAGGATCAACTACAAACACTTCTCTCTCTTCACAATCTGCCGGAAGTTTACAATAATATTCTACCGGTTCTAATGTCTCCGGATCTCTGTAAAGACCGATATGTCCGACCTTCGCCGCCGGAATCAGAGATAACATTCCGTCTACCATTCCGATTCCCGCACGAAGGATCGGTACGATAGCCAGTTTTTTGCCTGAAAGCATTTTCCCTGTCATCTCCATAAGAGGTGTTTTGATCTGAACATCACTCATTTTCAGATCTCTCGTCGCCTCGTAGCACATCAACTGTGCAATTTCCCCGATCACCTCACGAAATTCTTTTGTTCCTACGTTTTCCTGTCTTACATAATTGATCTTATGTGTGATCAAGGGGTGATCCATCACAATTACTTTTCCTGTCATTATTCTTCCTCCGCAATGTAATTTAATTTTTCTGCAAGTTCTTTTATTAATTCACGCAATATCTCATAGCATTCTCCGTAAGCTGTCAAAGGTTTCCCATATGGATTCGGGATTTCTCCGTCGCTTCCCACGAATTCATTCAACGTATAAACGTTAGCTTTTGTTCCGTATTCGGACAAGATTTTGTTTTTCTCGGCTTCCTCGATCGTAAGGACAAGAGTATCCTCCACCAGCGTTTCCGGTTCAAGCTGTCTGGAAACATGATTTTCAAGGGTCATCTGGGCGCTCTTCATGATCGCCTCCGCTTTCTGATTCGCCGGTTCGGGAAACAGCACGACCAATCCCCGTGAATCAATCACATATTCCTGCGCCAGATCTTCATGCCTTAACATCTCCGCCGCCATCGCGCCCGGGCAGAATCCGTACCGCTTATAAATATGATTCTTCGGTACTTCTGCGTTTTGCGATCTCCGCCGCCGAAAGACGCGTATGCCCCGCCGCTTTTTCCAAACGATTCATAATCGCTTTTCCGATTCCTTGCGCGGCAAAAGATTCACTGTAAATCTCTTCCACATCTTCCTCATCAAATTCTCTGAGCACTCTATAGAGATTTCGAGCGATCGTTTTCTCATTTTCCCGTGTACCAATATTTTTCACTACGCCGTATTTATAAAAAGGAAGTGTCTCTGTCGTAGCAATAACCCCCACTTTTCTTCCTTCTTTATAAGCCTTGTATGCAAGCTGGCGAATCGCAAAAATCTCCTCCCGCAGATCTCCTTCTACAATCATCAGTTTTGCTTTCGGAGCGTAATGTCTGTACTTCATCCCCGGAGCTTTCGGAGCTTTCTCACTCTCCGCCACAAGAAGCGTCTCATCAACATCTACTTTTCCGATCACTTCTTCAAACATTTCCGCAGTAATCGCTCCCGGTCTCAAGATCATAGGCGGCGTCACCGTCATATCAAGTATCGTAGACTCTAGTCCGATCTCAACTGCTCCTCCGTCTAAGATCATATCGATCTTTCCGCCCAAATCTTCCGCAACATGTTCCGCCAACGTCGGACTTGGTCTTCCCGAAGTATTTGCGCTCGGGGCAGAAACGAATCCGCCCGCTGCCCGTATAAGCGCTCTCGCCACTTCATCTGTAGGCATACGAACCGCCACTGTATCAAGACCTCCCGTCGTACCATAAGGAACAACCTCGCTCTTTTCAAAGATCATAGTAAGCGGTCCCGGCCAGAAGTGAGCTGCAAGGGCATCTGTTTCAGCCGGGATATTAACAGCAATCTTCCTCAAATCTTCATATTCTGCAATATGCACGATCAGAGGATTATCCGACGGTCGCCCTTTTGCCGCATACGTCTTCATCGCCGCCTCCTCTTTGAGCGCATCCGCTCCGAGCCCATATACCGTCTCGGTCGGAAAAGCAACCAAACCGCCGTTTTTCAGAATCATTCCCGCTTCTTCTATAATCTCTTCATTTATTTTGTTTTTATCGATCTTTTCTATTTTTGTTTCCATGCCCTATATTATAGCATTATTTATTTCAAAAAAAACTCTTAATTCCTTTTACTACAGCCTCTGCTATTTTTCCTTGATACGCTTCATCAGAAAGTTTTTCCGCTTCTTTGTGATTACTCAAAAAACCACATTCCACAATTACTGTCGGCACTTCTGTTTTCTTCAATATATAATAAGTATTATTTGCTTTTTCACGCTTTTTATTTTCCGGATCAATTTCCAGAAGTTCATTCTGCAAAATTTCCGCCGCCGCTTTCCCTTCCCCGGACGTCGTATAATAAAACACCTGCGCTCCAAAAACACTTTCTTCATGATAACTGTTTTGATGTATACTTACAGCAAGATCTGCCTTTGATTCATTCATAATGCGAACCCGCTCTTTCAAATCTCCGATCCTGGTTTCCGCAAGCCATCCGTCCTCTTCACGTGTCATGATCACTGCAATCCCTTCCTCTTCAAGAAGCTTTTTCACTTTCTCTGCGATTATTAAGTTCAGCTCTTTCTCAAGCTTCCCGTTGACTCCCGTTTTTCCGCCGTCAGGACCGCCGTGTCCGGCATCCACTACAACCGTTCTCTTCTTATGCGCTTCCCCTTGTTTTTCCCCGCGCTCCTTTTTATCCGATTTCTCATTCTCCTTTTCTTTCATCCCTATAACCGCCCCCGAATTAGTTTCTTCACTTTCCCTAAACGTCTCCTTAAGCCTCACCCCTGCTTTTTGACACAAAACAATGATTGCCACAAGAGAAATAATCGCCATTCCGAAAACTATTTTTTTCCGCATATAAAAACACCCTCCTTTTCCATATAAATATATATGCAAAAAGAGGATGTCCTTTTCAGATATTTTATTTCATGTTTTAGTTCACATTTTAATTTACATATTGCAGGATGAGATCCCACACGCCGGAACCTTCCATTCCAAGACTCCACTCCGCAACACCCGCAAGCTGGTTTTCTTTAATAACTTTCAGCTTCTCTTCCAGCGACTGAGTATCTTCTAACCAAATTTTATAAACGCCTCCGTCGCCTTCCCACTGGGCATAATTCTGCTTCGTCTTATCATCATTCCGTCTGTGCTCCCATTGATGAGATAAGTTCTGCCGCATCATCCATTCCATAAGCGGAACTCTTTACTTTATTCGGATAATTTTCGGCTTCCGTTCCCTCATCTGCCGCAAATTCTTCGTCAGTCTTTGGCCGTTCAAACCAAAGCCGGGTATAAAACGGTACTCCTGCGATCAATTTATCCGCCGGTACTGACTTAAGGGCCTCTGATATTCCGTTTTTCAGATACCCGATCGACGCAACCGAACCTGCTTCATACGATCCTTCTGTATGTTCATCATATCCCATAACAACAACATAGTCCGCCACTGCCGCCTGTTCTTCAATGTCATAATGTGCATTATAAGGCTGCGGAACATAATTATCTACAGAAAAAACAAGTCCATTCTGACGGCACTTCACCGAAAGTTCACGCACGAACTGCACATAATGCGGTCCGCACTCATCGGATACAAGTTCAAAATCAAGGTTAATTCCATCCACGTCAGTCTCCAGCGCTTTTGATATAACTTGATTGATCAGTTTTGCCCGCTTCGACGTATAGCTCAGCACTTGATATGTTTCTTCATAAGAATTGATTCCTCCATGAAAATCCCTCAGCACTGCCCATACTTCCAAATTAGACTGATGTGCGTAATTTACATAATCCGCATCTGCAAGCGATGTAATATTACCTTCTGTATCCGCAAGACTGAACCATGTCGGCGCAATCGTATTCAGCCTTTTGTCGACGCAATCGTTTCCAATATATAACTATTAGCATCGGCGTTAGAAACATTATGCCACGCCATATTGATCGTATAGTTTTCCGAAATATTCGTATATTCCGGTTCTTCATAATCCCGGGATACCAGCTCTTTTTCAACACTGTTGAGCGCATTTGTTTTCACATATCCGATAAACCCGTCTTTTGTAGCCACTTTCATCCAGTCATTCTCATCTTCAAGAACAGTTACCTTATCCGATTTCTTTACTTCTGTCAAAACCGGACTTTTCACACCGCCCTGATAGCTACCTGCGTATCCCTTTTGATGGAAGCCACTTTCTTCTCTCCCCACTCAGTTGTAATCACTACGCGGGTCGGATCATCATACACTTCGTATTCCATATTCGTGTATTGCTGGATAAACGGAAGGGCAATATATGCAATCTTTCCTTCTGTTTTCAGGATCACATAATCTTCACTCTTTTTCTCTGTTATGTCTGTATATTCTTTACTGCCTACCGCTGCCGAAACACTGCCTCCCGGAAGTGTATAAAGAAGAACGTTCTCATTAGAATCCCAATAAAACCGCTTATTGATCCGATTATGAGCAACAGAATATTCGACATAATACTGCCCGTCATAAACTTTCACGGATCCGGCGTATTTCCTTCTTCTGCATTCTGAGACTGTTTCACAACCTGATCGTCAATTACAAGCGCAGGATCTGTTTCTGACTCCACTCCATAATATTGTTTCAAATCGGCCTTCTCATTCGTTGAACCGTATCTTTTCCAAATAACAAATCCGCCTATTGCATTATGATCAACACAAAAAACAGAAACCACCGTATAACGGCATTCCGCCTTCTTCTCCTTGCTCTGCTGCTTTGTCTCGCAGGTCTTCTATTCCGTCCAGGTCCCGCTTCCGACATTCTTTGTCTGCTTTGTCCCGAACGGTTTACCGGTTTCCGGGCATTGTTTTCAGGCGTCGTCTGCGGGTATCTGATGTCTGACTCCATTCCCGCACATCCCGTTTTTCTCTTTCGTCCATGCCGTACCTCCTACTAGCAATTATACGCGTACATTATATCACACTTTTAACACGCGTCGTTAATAATTTGCCTCTTTCAGCAGATTTTAGACATCTTTTTTCACACAACCTCCACTTTGTCCGGCATTAAGGGGTAATTTCTGCCCGAAAGTGTTCATTAATATCAGTAAATCTAAGAGTTTCTATATTGCCATCCCCACTCATCGTATAATCGCGCATATATGTTCCCGCTTCTTTTACCATATGTGCCGTCACGATCTGAAGCGGACTTGCCTGATATCCGTCAAGCAGCATATCAATCCCACGCTTCTCATACTTTTCCAGCTCCATATATAATTCTGTATATTCCGTTTCATCCATTTTCATCTCCCGCAATACTCCTTTCCATGCAAACCGTGATAAATATAGTTTTCCTGCCCTTTCATTATGTATCGTACGGAGGTTTGTGACATACATCCGGATTTTCAGGCAGGGCAAAAGACAGCCGATACGGAAATAAGAGTTTAAACAGCATTCCCTCCTTTCATTTTATTTACTTATCAGTGAATACTATCTTTTGTAAGTGCCATTATATTGTCCGCATTTTATGTTTTCAATGTGTTTTTTGTTCATAACCGCATGGGATTTGTTGATAAGTCTTTACATCCTTTTCTTTTTTGTTTATACTTATTTTGAGGATATGTATCTATTTTTATTCCCGATGCATATTATCTTATATAGTATAAAGGATGTGATTGTATGAAGATTGAAAAACTTAATGAAAATCAGATTCGTTGTACATTGACACATGCTGATCTGGCAGCGCGCCATCTGAAGCTAAGCGAGCTTGCTTACGGCACAGAAAAGGCTAAATCTTTATTTCGCGACATGATGCAGCAGGCGTCATTCGATTTCGGATTTGAAGCAGAAAATATTCCGCTGATGATAGAGGCAATCCCTTCATCTGCTGATTCTATTGTCCTTATTATAACTAAAGTCGAGGATCCCGAAGAATTAGATACCCGGTTCTCAAAATTCACACCGGCTGACAATTCAGACCCTCTGAATTCCGAGACACTGGAAAAACTCCAGGGGGCAGAGGAGTTTCTCAATCTCCTGAACAAGGTCAAAGAAGCGGCAGCGGCGACATCAGCTCCTGTTGAAGAGCCCCGGCAGACGGATTCGTTCTCGATCCGGTTGTTTTCTTTTTCTTCACTGGACGGAGTAATCGAAGCCGCGAAATTAATTGCTCCCGCTTATCACGGCGCAAATACATTATATAAGGATGAAAGCGCTGAGACATTTATTCTTGCCCTTGCACCGGTGGAAAATAAATTAAATGAATTTAACAAGATCTGCAATATGCTTTCCGAATACGGATCGCCGGAAAAAGCCGACGCTTCCGTGCTTGCATTTCTTGAAGAACATTGCACGATTCTCATATCGGCAGATGCAGTATGTAAATTATCCGCATTATAAACTTGTATGCGGACAACGGATCTCAAAAGAAAAGGGTCGGCGCTTTAACGATCAATCAAATCGCAAAGCGCGACCCTTTTACGCAATTCTTATTTACCCATTGCCTTTGCAGCAGCTTGATTTTTTCTACAAGAAGTCCACAATCAATTCCATGAACCATTGCCGCTTCCTCTAATGTCTCCATCTGAGACGCCGGGCATCCGAGACAATGTCATTCCGATCTCCATGAGAATCGGCGCGCTCTCCGGAAATTGATCAATAAGTTCTCCGATTTTTGTATCTTTTGAAAATTCTGCCATTTTCTCTTCCTCCTTGAATTTATGAGGCTATTATAAGCCTTGTTCTGCAAATTATCAACAGTTTTCCTGATTCACCTTTTTCCGCTAGCACCCTCCGAATTATTCCCTCTGAATTCCCCCTTGCTTTTTTAACCGTATGACTGTTTCTGCATCCTCTTTCTTCTCTGTACACTTCATAAATCTACATCGCATTAAATTGTCAGATATATCCTGCCTTTATTTTTGTTTTTTTGAATACTCAAAAGTCAATAATTTATCCGAGTTTTTTCGACATATTTGCATTTTTATCATAACTCACCAAAACATCCGTTTCTTTTTTATTATAAAGTAATCCACCGAAAACATATGTTTTTATGTGGATAATGTGGATAACTTTGTGGGAAAACCGACTTTTTCCACCTTTTTCGTTTGTTTTCAGTGTGGATAAGTTGAAAACTCCACGTTTTTCAATTTCGACATTTTTTTACAAATAAACACAAATTTGTGCATTTTGTCTTTTTATGTCGAAAACGGGAAATCTGTATTTCTCTCATCAAAAATACAAATTCCCCATTTCAAAAAATTTGTGTTACAGAACTCTTCTTACTGCAATAATATCAGTATAGGTAGCGCTGCATATTCCGATTCCATCTGCTTCGTTCATTGCATTCACGATCGTTCCGTCCCCCATATAAAGCCCGACGTGACCGTCATACAAAATCAAGTCTCCGGGAAGAGCTTCCTCGTAACTGACGGCGTATCCTGAATTCACCATATCATATGTCGTCCGTGGAAGACTTACTCCGAAATGTGCATAAACCGACTGTACAAAACCCGAACAATCCGCTCCGTTTGTCAGGCTTGTACCTCCCCAAACATATGGATTTCCGATAAACTGACAAGCATAATCAATAACAGCCTGCCCCGGAGTTCCCGGAGCTTGCGAAGGCGTATTCACTCTCCCCTGCGAAACAGCGCCTACAGGCCGTGTTCCCGGTCTGCCGTCAGCACCGCAAACGACAGATGCTGCCATTTTTTCTTGCGCTTCTTCTTCTGCGATCCGCTTTTCTTCCTCTTCTTTTGTCTCCCCATAAGAATAAGAAGTTTCTGCAATCACGTAGTCGCCTGAGACCCAACCGCTTTTATCTCCTACTTTTACCGGATACCATCCGCCGGTCGCTTCTCCCACAGTCTCATAAACTTCGCCTTTTTTATCTGTGTCAAAATCTTACTGTCCGTTCCGCAGCCTTCCCGAACATTAAGCACATATGCCGTAACCGTCACTGTATCCTTCTCATACTCCTGTGCACGCGCCTGCGCCTCCTCTCCTGTAAAAAGCGCATCTTCCGGCACATATCCTTCAGCCGAACCCGATCTGATCTTCGTCCAGCCATCCAGATATTCCAGCACCTGAGCCGCCGAATCTTTATAAAGTTTCCCGACCCAGTCGCCGGAATCATCCGGTGCGTTTCTGATATAGGTAAACTCCTTCGTATCAGAAAACGCCATATTCAAATACTCACCCTCTTCTGTTGGTACAAGATAGAGATTAATATTATCTTTTACTTCTGTCTCGTAACATTTCTCCAGTACCGATTCAATCCCCGATGCCTGTATAAATGGCTGCTCGTCTTTCCTTTCGGCCGCCGATACTTCAGACACGCTCCCCGGGATCAGAAACATTCCCGCTGCCGCAAACAGAATGCCTCTCGCTTTTGTGTGTGGTTTCTTCATATAAAACCTCCTCTATATTTCGGTCATTTACCGCATTACATTTATCTTTTGTAGGAAGCTTTAAATGTTACACATTTGTTAAATTTGTTACATTCACATTATATCAACTCGCTATTTGTTTGTCAACTTCTCTTACTGATTTTTCATTGACATCTCTCGACAGCAAGTTTCTATATTATTCTTTTTTCTTCTTCTTTCCATTTGTTTCATTAATTATTTTGTAACATTTTATCGTAAATATTCAATTTTAACAGCCAAAAATAATTTTTTCAAAATAATGATTGACAAACATCTTTCTTTGTATTATATTCTAATTACAGTAATCGTTACTATTATTTATTAAATAACGGTTCTTAGTTAGTTATGAAAGGGGGATTCCCATTGGCAGCTTTAAAATATAGTAGACAACGAGAATCCATCAAGCATTACCTTATGACAACCAAAGAGCATCCGACCGCGACACAGTTTATATGCATGTGAAGAAAGAATTTCCGAACATCAGTCTTGGCACGGTTTACAGAAATTTAAATCTGCTGACCGATATCGGCGAAGCATAAAAATATCTACTCCCGACGGAGGAGATCGATTTGATGGACGGATTGAACCGCATAATCATTTTCTTTGTGAAGAGTGTGGACGGTTACTGGATCTGGATCTGGATATGAAGAGTATCGAAGAAGTCAACTGCCTTGCCGGTAAGAATTTTGACGGAGCGATCACTTCCAGTTCCACTTTGTTTTTCGGTAAATGCGGTGACTGCATTAAAAAGTCATAACAAATAAAACAATATTATTTTCAAAAAAGGAGATCAAAATTATGAAAAAATTTGTATGTACAGTATGTGGTTATGTTTTTGAGGGAGAAGCAGCTCCGGCAGAATGTCCGGTTTGCCACGCAGGCGCAGATAAATTCAAAGAGCAGACAGGCGAAAGAGAATGGGCTGCAGAACACGTTATCGGTGTTGCTCAGGGCGTTAGCGAAGACATCCTTGCAGATCTGAGAGCAAACTTTGAAGGCGAATGTACAGAAGTTGGTATGTACCTTGCTATGGCTAGAGTTGCACACAGAGAAGGATATCCGGAAATCGGTCTTTACTGGGAAAAAGCAGCTTGGGAAGAGGCTGAGCACGCTTCTAAATTTGCTGAACTTCTCGGCGAAGTTGTTACAGACAGCACAAAGAAAAACCTTGAGATGCGTGTAGATGCAGAGAACGGCGCTACAGCAGGTAAATTCGACCTTGCAAAACGTGCAAAAGCCGCTAACCTCGATGCAATCCACGATACAGTTCATGAGATGGCAAGAGACGAAGCTCGTCACGGAAAAGCATTTGAAGGACTTCTTAAGAGATACTTCGGCTAATCAAAATCCCGAATATTGAAAGATAGGTTATCAGAAAGATGTCGGCTAAACTGTCGGCATCTTTTTATCTCCTTTTCTTACATTTTTTTATTTTTGTCTGTTTTTTTGTTTTTCTTT
>ENA-OQCS01001193-OQCS01001193.1-human-gut-metagenome-genome-assembly--contig:-NODE-1193-length-13739-cov-2.801866_pt1 | contig 13739 bp, 24 predicted proteins | sample MGYA00242757_ERZ504575 | MGnify/ENA primary metagenome ERZ504575 (study PRJEB26092, sample SAMD00036297) | human gut metagenome | host: Homo sapiens | study: EMG produced TPA metagenomics assembly of...
CACATCCCTGCACAATAACAGCAAGGCACAGAACGAGAACCGCCGGTCCCCGTCTGCGCCATATTTTTTCTTAACATCTTTCATATGTTGTAAAACAAAATTCCAGATCAAAACAAGTCTGCTCCTCACTTTCCTGCGTCATCTTCCACTCGCTCATCTCATCCAAATTCGGGAAATAAGTGTCTGCCTGAAATGCACGATCCACTTTTGTCACATAAATTTTATCACAATACGAAAGCATCATCTTGTAGACGCTCTCTCCTCCGATAATGTAGATTTGTTCCGTATCATACTTTCCGAGTTCATTCATCAATTCTTCTTCATCGTGAACGATCACCGCACCTTTTGCTTCATAGTTTCTGTCTCTTGTAAGCACAATATTGATCCTGTTTTTAAGCGGCATCCCATTCGGGAAACTTTCCAGTGTCTTTCGACCCATTACGATAACTTTACCTGTCGTTGTTTCTCTAAAAAACTTCATATCAGACGGAATACTCACAAGAAGCCTGTTCTTGTATCCGATTCCCCAGTTTTTATCGGCACATACGATTGCTCTCATACTCCGCACACTCCTTTCTCTACTCAAACAGCAATCGGAATATTTTTAATCTGCGGATGCGTCTCATAGCGATCCAGTCTGACGTCATCCGGTGTAAAATCATAAAAGTCTGTAATCTCAGGATTCAGCCAGAACGTCGGCGCCGGAAGCGGTTCTCTGGAAATCAGTTCCTCGATCATCGGAACATGCCTGTCATAAATGTGCGCATCTGCGATCACATGCACAAACTCTCCTGCTTTCATTCCGCATACTTGTGCAAGCATATGAACGAGAACCGCATACTGACACACATTCCAGTTATTTGCCGCAAGAACGTCCTGAGATCTTTGATTTAAAATAGCATTCAGCGTCAATTTCTCACTGTCTTTTTCTTTTGTCACATTGAACGTCATACTATATGCACACGGATAAAGATGCATCTCATGCAGGTCATTATGAACATAAATGTTCGTCATGATACGTCTGCTGTACGGATTATTTTTCAGATCAAATATGACACGGTCCGTCTGATCCATCCGGCCTTCTTTATACTGATGCTTCACTCCCATTTGATAGCCGTAGGTTTTCCGATCGACCCTGTCTCATCCGCCCAACTGTCCCAAATGTGGCTTTTTAATTCATTTACATTATTTGATTTTTTCTGCCAGATCCAAAGCAGCTCGTCCACACAGCTTTTTATCGCTGTACGGCGCAGTGTCAACGCCGGAAATTCTTTCGATAAATCATATCGGTTCACAACGCCGAATCGTTTGATCGTATATGCAGACGTTCCGTCTTCCCAGACCGGACGCACTTTTCTCCTTCTGTGCTCGTACCGTTGTCAATAATATCACGGCACATATCGATAAACACTTTATCTGCGTAACTCATATATCTTCTCCTTTTATCAATTCCTTTTCCGCTCTTCCGCTCATTTGCTTCCGCCTGTTCTCACGGATCTGCAATATTATTCAATATCTTATCCAAATTCTTTCTAAGAGCTTCTGTTTCCCTCTTTGTCATCCCTCTCGTCAGTTCTCTGTCCAGCTTGCGCCTGTCAGCTTCCATTTTTCTTCTAATATCATAAGCTTTTTCCGTAAGATAAATTATCTTTTTTCTTCTGTCGTTTGCATTCGGTACACAGAAAATATATCCTTTTTCATCTAAGCGCTTCAGTATTCCGGTCACAGTCGGATTTTTCAGATTCAGATTTTTCTCCACATCTCTCTGACTCACTTCATCTTTACTCGTATGAAACAAATAATCGAGCACCGCGCACTGGATGATGTGATTCCTATTTTTTCAATCGTTCATTAAGATCTTTTTCATATACATTATTGACCTGTTTTATGATAAAACCGATCGGCAAACTCCGATTTTCCATCTGCACTCCTTATTCGGACTTTTTGAAAATTCAACTGCTCCCGCCCGGCATCTAAAATCCGGCGGCAGTTTCTATCAATACTCTCTGATCATGCTGCTCACTTCAAAAATACTTTTCATTTCCTTCAACTCACAAAGCGCGCTTCCCATATGTTTTTCTTTCACTTTCTCCGTTACGATCACAAGCTCCGCTCTGTCCGTCTTGGCGTTTTTCTGTACGACTCTTGCAATACTCACCTTATGTTCCCCGAACACCTTCGCGATCTGCGCCAGAACACCCGGGCAGTTTTCAACCTGCATCCTAAGGAAGAATTTATTTTTCACATCTCCGAAATCTTTTACGGCAAGCTGCTGATAACATGTACAGCTTATCCGTCCGCTGCATCCGTATTCAATATTTCTCGCCTCGTCGATCACATCCCCTACAACCGCGCTTGCCGTCGGCATCTCTCCTGCGCCTCTTCCGTAGAACATCGCATCGTCCACTGCATCTCCGTGAATAAATACAGCGTTAAAAGAATCTCTTACAGATGCCAGCGGATGATCTCTCGCGATCATGACCGGGTAAACTCCGACCTCGATTCCTTCCGGCGTATTTCTCGCCACACCAAGCAGCTTGATCACGCTGTCAAACTCTTTGGCATAGGCGATATCTGCCGCCGTAATTTTTGTAATTCCTTCCGTATACACATCCGCAAACACGACTCTTGAATGAAATGCAATAGAAGCCATGATCGCCATCTTCCTTCCGGCGTCAAGACCTTCTACGTCCGCCGTCGGATCTGCTTCCGCATAGCCGAGTTCCTGCGCTTTTTTCAAAGCATCCGAAAATTCCATTCCATCCTCAAACATCTTCGTTAAAATATAGTTCGTCGTACCGTTCACGATTCCGAGTATGTCTGTCAGGTCGTTGCCCGCAAGACACTGTTTCAGTGGTCGGATGATCGGAATACCACCTGCCACTGCCGCCTCAAACAGAAAATCTTTTCCCGCTGCCTGTGCCGTGTCAAAAATCTCTTTTCCTTCTTCCGCAATCAGATCTTTATTTGCAGACACAACGTTTTTCCCTGCTTTTAAAGCCTCCAGTATCATCGTTTTCGCCGGTTCGATACCGCCGATTACCTCAATTACGATCTGAATCTCATCATCTTCTATAATTTCTTTCCAATCATCTGTAAGAAGCGTCTCATCGACTCCTTCTCTTTTCTTATTCTTATTATGGACAAGAATCTTTTTAATCTCAAGCTGCGCACCGATCGTCTTATCCATCGTCTCCGCCCTCTTACGAAGAAGCTTGTACACACCCATTCCGACAGTTCCAAGTCCGAGAAGTCCTACTTGTATTTTACGCATATCGAAACCTCACCTTTTCTTTCCGTTCTTTTATAAATCTAATCTCTGAGATACATGTTATTTATTATACTTTGAAAAAAACAAATTGTAAAAGACTTTTTAACGTATATCATCTATTATATAGTATAAAATAAAAAGCGCTCGCATCTCATCTGAGATATCAAGCGCTTTTTAAGTAGCGACAGACGGGGTTCGAACCCGCGACCCCGACCTTGGCAAGGTCGGTACTCTACCAGCTGAGCCACTGTCGCATTTTCTCCGTTCCGTTGACCGGAACAATACATACTATACTACGCACAAAGAGAAATGTCAACACCTTTTTTATTTTTTATCATAAATTGCATTCATGGATTGTATTCCAAAAATTCTCAAAACTTTTTTATTTTCTCATTACTTTTAAAGAGTTTTCAGCTCCATATATTTTCGCATTGCACCTCACCCACTTCGATGCTATACTTTTTATGTATTTGTATTACTCAGAAAGGAGTCCTATCATTATGAAATTTATATATCCTGCGGTCTTCCGCAAAAACGAAAGCGGCGGGTACGATGCATATTTCCCGGATCTTGAATGCTGCGAAGCATCGGGAGATACTCTCGACGATGCAATCGACAATGCAAATGAAGCCGCCCGCAACTGGATCATGGTAGAATTTGAAGAAGAAAATCCTGTCTTCCCATATATTTCAGATATCAATGATATTGAAACAGAGGCGGGCGATATCGTTCGGAATATCTCGGTAAACATCCGGTTCTATGAAGGCTGGGATGAATAAAGACGCATCCGGCGATATACGCTGAAATTCGTTTAGCTATAATAAAATAAAACCTCACTGCAAAACGTACCGGGCTTTGATCTGACTTTTTCAAAGCAGTACAGTTAAGGCAGTGAGGTTTTATTCTTATTTTTCTGTTTCGGCTGTTGTTTCAAGACCAAGTTCATTCAGCTGTTTTACATCAACGACACTTGGCGCTTCCGTCATAAGGCAAGACGCATCTTTCACTTTCGGGAATGCGATCACATCACGAATGCTGTCCTGTTTTGCCATAAGCATAACGAGACGATCCAAACCGTAAGCAAGTCCTGCATGAGGCGGAACTCCATATTTAAACGCATCAAGAAGGAATCCAAACTGGCTGTATGCCTGCTCTTTTGTAAAGCCGAGCACTTCAAACATCTTCTCCTGAATATCATCCTGGAAGATTCGGACGCTTCCTCCTCCGATCTCATTTCCGTTCAAAACGATATCATATGCTTTTGCGCGCACTTTTCCCGGATCGCTGTCGATCAGCGGAAGATCTTCCTCCATCGGCATCGTAAACGGATGATGCATTGCCACATAGCGGTTCTGCTCTTCACTCCACTCAAGAAGAGGGAACTCTGTGATCCATACAAATCGGAATTCATTTTTATCAAGCAGTTCAAGCTGTTTTGCCAGTTCCACACGAAGCGCTCCGAGGCTGTCCCACACAACCTTGTTCTTATCTGCCGCAAAAAGCAGTAAATCACCGGCTTCTGCTCCCATCGCCTTGATCAGCGCATCCATCTCTTCTTCCGTCATAAATTTTGCAAAGGAAGATTTTATACTTCCGTCTTCCTGGATCGCAATATAAGCGAGTCCTTTTGCGCCGTAATCTTTCACAAATGCCGTCAGTTTATCAATCTTCTTTCTCGGCATCCCGCCCTGACCTTTCGCGTTGATACCGCGTACACTTCCGCCATTTTCGACTGCTCCGGTAAATACGGAAAAGCCGCAGTTTTTCACGACGTCTGTCACATCTGTAAGTTCCATGCCAAAACGAAGATCGGGCTTATCCGAACCGAAACGATCCATCGCTTCCTGCCATGTCATTCTCTGGATCGGAAGCGGTACATCTACGCCGAGAACTTCTTTAAATACTCTCGCAAGATAACGTTCATTTACATCGATCACTTCATCTACATCGACAAAAGAAAGTTCCATGTCGATCTGTGTAAATTCCGGCTGTCTGTCCGCACGGAGATCTTCGTCACGAAAACATCTTGCAATCTGAATATACCGGTCAAATCCCGAACACATCAAAAGTTGTTTATAAAGCTGCGGCGACTGCGGAAGTCCGTAAAAACTTCCCGGATGCACGCGGCTTGGCACTAAATAATCTCTCGCGCCTTCCGGCGTACTTTTTCCGAGTACCGGCGTCTCTACCTCAAGAAATCCTTCCTCTGAGAAAAACTGTCTTGTCAATGTCATCACTTGACTTTTCATCATCAGATTTCTCTGAAGATCGGCTCTTCTAAGGTCAAGATAGCGATATTTCAAACGAACTTCTTCTTTTGTCTTAGAGTTTTCCTCAATCGGAAACGGCGGTGTCAAAGCCTCTGAAAGAATTCTGAGTTCACTTGGGATAACCTCGATCTCCCCTGTCGCAATCTTATCGTTTACAGCGCCGGAACGCATTGCCACCTCTCCGACGATCGCAACGACATATTCGGAACGAAGTCCTGCTGCCTTCTCGATCAGCGCCGCATCTGTCTTGCCTTCTTCACATACGACCTGAATGATTCCCGAACGATCACGCACATCTACAAACACAAGCCCGCCTTTATTTCTGTTCTTTTGAACCCATCCCATAATGGTCACTTTTTCACCTGCGTTTGCCGCAGATAATTCTCCACATCTGTGAGTTCTCTTAAGTCCCTGCATTGATTCAGCCATTGTACACCTCCGTAATATCTGTATATCCCTGTTCTGCAAGCTGTTCCTTTTGGAACTTCTTGTTTTTCTTCATATTTACTATCATAACCTGTCTGCCTGCTTCCCGCTCTTTGCGCGCTTCTTCAAGCACCTCCAGAAGTTTCTCCTGCGGAAGTTTTTTCTCGATCAGAAACGCTTTTTTCGGTTTGCTCGTCGGCACTTCGTATCCCCGTTCCAACAGCAGCATGACGATCCGCTCAAACCCGATGAAAATCCAACTGCCGGCGTATCCTGTCCCGTAAATTTTCCGATCATCTTATCATAACGTCCGCCTCCGCCGACGCTTCCGCCGAATTCATCCATGGAAATCTCAAAGATTGTTCCTGTATAATAAGACATTCCCCGCACAAGCGTCGGGTCAAAACTCATCTTAAATTCAGCTTCTTTCTGACTCTCCACACTCGTGATGATCATTTCCAGTGAATCCGCCGCCTCAGGCGCAAGATAGCCTTGTAATTTCTCTTTACAGAGACGGACGCCTTCCACATCATTCGTGATCTCTTCAAAAAGAGCGAGATATTTTTCCACCGATTCTTCCGCATATCCGTTTCCTTTCAGCTCTGCCGCCACGCCGTCCAATCCGATCTTGTCCATCTTATCGAGCGTTATAAACACACTGTCATAATCTTCCTCTTTGAATCCGCTGTATGCAGCCATTGCTTTCAGAAAACGCCGGTCGTTGATACGGATTGTAAAATTCTTAAAATCTAACTTTCCAAGCAGCGCTGTTGTGGCAAGAATCAATTCAATCTCTGCCAGATTCGACGGTTCTCCGAGGATGTCTATATCGCACTGCATGAACTGACGAAAACGTCCTCTCTGCGGACGATCCGCTCTCCACACATTTCCCATCTGAAGTGCCTTAAACGGAGACGGCAGTTCATTCGCATGATTTGCATAGTATCTTGAGAGAGGAACAGTCAGGTCGTAACGAAGTCCTCCGTCCACGAGATCTGCCTCTTCTTTCGCTGTATCAAGTTTTAGCTTCTCCCCTCTTTTTAAAATCTTAAAAATAAGTTTTTCATTATCTCCGCCCTGCTTACTGCATAAGTTCTCGATATGTTCCACACACGGAGTTCCATAGAGGAAAACCCAAATGTTTTATATGTCTCTTTGATAAGACCGATAACATAATCCCGAACTTCCATTTCCGCCGGCATCATGTCTTTCATGCCTGTAACCGGTTTCTTTTTCAGCGCCATAACCATTCTCCTTTTCGTTCTATCATTTCATCGACCCTGTCGATATATTCCATAATATTTTTCACGTTTTCACAGCGAACCAGATTAATCTCTTTCCCGCTATCTGTCCGGATCGGATCTTTGAGTAATATCTTCGTCGACGCTCCCGCTCCGGCTGCCAGTATCGTCTGTTTTTCTTCCATAATCAGTATATTGTATATTCCGGCTTTGTCAAGTTCTGCATAACCGACATTTTCAAAATTTCCCGCAATATTTTTCTGCCTGTATAAATAATACGGCTGCAGTCCAATCCGCTTGGCACAATCAGCTGCCGACATTATCATCTGCGAAATCTCAGAATGAAGATCCTGTTTTCTTCCCTCCTGTCCGTATCTCGCCGCTCTTTTGATCGCCAGCGCATGAACCGTCAGACTGTCAGGATGCATTTCTTCCACCTGCCGAAGCGTATCTTCCATATCAGAAGCATCCTCTCCCGGAAGCCCGGCGATAAGATCCATATTAATATTGTCAAATCCCAGTTTCCTCGCCAGATAGAATGCATCTTTTGTCTGTGCCACCGTATGATTTCTTCCGACCAGATCTAATGTCTTTTGCTGCATTGTCTGAGGATTTATTGAAATACGAGTCACCGGGTATTTTCTGATCACCGCAAGCTTTTCTTCCGTAATGCTATCCGGTCTTCCTGCCTCCACTGTAAATTCAAGTACGTTTGACAAGTCGAAATTCTCCGTGATCGTCTTTAATAAACGATCCATCTGCTCTGCCTCCAAGTCGTCGGCGTTCCTCCTCCGATATACACGCTGTCCGGTCTGTGCCCTTCCGACATTTTCCCGATTGCCCGGATTTCTTTCAACAAAGCAAAAAGGTAACTTTCCACCTTATCTTTCCACTCTGCGATCGGCGAAGAACTAAACGAACAGTAAGAGCATACGCTTGGGCAAAACGGAATCCCTACATATAAACTAAACCCATCCTTATAATCCAATTTGGACAAAAGTTTCTTTTCCCTCACAGCAATCTCACATGCAGCTGCGCTTCTCTTCACTGACAAAAATTCATCACGAAACGCTCCGACTGTCCTGCGGACTGCTTCCGCTTCCGTCATCGATTCATATTGTTCCAATTTTGTCATGGCAAGTTTTGTCGGCCGCACTCCTGTAAGTGTTCCCCATGCAAGCGTTGTCCTTGTCTGTTGTTCGAGATATCGGTACAACAAACGAGTCAGTTCTTTTTTTATTGCCTGTTCTTTCGCCTCTTCTGTCTCCATTTCCGAAAGATCACCTGCTGCCGCTTCCACTTCCTCAAGCGCAATGGAAAAGCAAGACCTCCGGGCAGATTTAATGCCACAAGAGATTCCTGCTTTTCATCTACATTCTGTATGATCTCTTCATTGGGGAAAAAGGCTTTTACAAGATGATATACATTGTATGTATATTTATTTTTCTTACTTGATACTTTAATCATCGTCTCTTCCCATTTCCTATTATCTCTGCGAAGCCTATTCCATCGCCACCTGTTATATCCATTCCTATATTCCAATCATTCCCGTTCACTTATTAACTTTATATGAAAGGATTATATTTCTTTTCATGCGAAATCGTTGTCTCTTCCATATGTCCGGGATATACTCTCGTATCTTCCGGCAAAACCAGAAGTTTTTCTCTTACCGAACGGACAAGCTCACTTCCGCTTCCCGTAGAAGATCCGTTCTTCCGATAGAATTATGAAAAAGGGTATCTCCGCTGAACAATACATGTTCTTCTCCGATATAATAACAGCATCCGCCTCTGTATGTCCCGGAGTCGGAATAATCTCCACCTGAAAGCCTGCGGTTTCTATCTGCGTATCCGCTTTTACATACTCTGCTTTTGTAAACACATATGACTGTCCGACATCGTCGCGATGCATTCAGCACCGGATCGCATAAAATATTTTCTTCCCCTTCATATGCATAAACCGGACATCCGAAGATTTCCGCAAAGCGTTCCGCTCCCATAATATGATCAAAGTGACCATGCGTCAAAAGCAGCGCTTTTACGTAAGTCCTGCATCTTTTATATGCTTTACGAATTCCTGAGGACAATCCGCCATATCTACGGCAAAACATTCCGAAGTCATCTCGTTTATTACGATATAACAATTCGTTCCTACAGGTCCGAATACAAATTTCTCAATGCGCATGAACTGTCTCTCCTTTTTATCAACTCTGACTTTGTTCAAACTGTCATTTTACTCCCGCCGCCTCCGCAACGGGAACGCTATTGCTTCTTACTTGAAAGGCTTCATATAAGATCAACCCGTCGTTCTCTCAATATCAAGAACTCCCTGAAGCTGACGCAGTTTCTCTATGATCGCATGGAGTTCCTCTCTTCCGTTTACAATAAATCCCATATCGATCGTTGCTGTTCCCTTTTTGCTTGTGCGAACATTCATAGACTTCACATCTATTTTCGCTTCTGTAAATACTTTTGAGATATCCATAAGGAATCCTTGTCTGTCGTTTGCGTACATCTTAAGCTCTGCCAGATATTTTCCGCCGCCCTCTGTCTCGGACGTATCTTCCACTCCGCGTCGATCAAACGCGCCCTCTCTACATCAGAAAGGTGGAGCATATTAATACAGTCCGTCCGATGGATTGACATTCCCCGTCCTCTCGTGACAAATCCGACGATCTCGTCTCCGGGAACCGGATTGCAGCATTTTGAAAAACGCACTGCCATATCATTAATTCCTTTTACAACAATACCGCTCTTTGACTTTGCAATGTGAACTTTTTGAGAGTTTGCTTCTGAGATTCTCTCAAGAATCGTCTCGTCTGTAATTTCTTTCTTATGTTCTTTTTCGTACTCCTCAAAAAGTCTGTTTACAACCTGTCCTTCCTTTAAACCGCCATGACCGATCGCCGCCAAAACAGCGTCCCAATCCCTGAAGCCGTACTTTTCTGAACAACCTGCTGATACTTCGGTTTCAGTATATTTTGGAGATTAATTGATTTCCCCCTGCAATAGGAAACGATCAATTCTTTTCCCCGGATAATATTATCTTCCTTAAACTCTTTTTTGAACCACTGGTTAATTTTATTTTTTGCCTGTGTACTCTTAACGATATTCAGCCAGTCGCGGCTCGGTCCTTTTGAATTCTGCGACGTAAGAATCTCGATCCTGTCGCCGTTTTGTATTTTATAATCTATATTGACAAGTTTTCCGTTTACACGTGCACCGACCATCTTATTTCCCACGGCGCTGTGTATCGCATACGCAAAGTCAACCGGTGTGGAACCGTTCGGCAAATTCTTCACGTCACCGTTTGGCGTAAAACAGTAAACGTCTTCAGCAAACAGATCAAGTCGCCTTTTAACAGGCTTAAAAACTCCCGGTTATCCGACATGTCTCTTTGCCATTCCAAAATCTGACGCAGCCAGTTCAGCTTAGCCTCCTGAGATTCCATACTCTTCGCTGAATCTCCGCCTTCTTTATATTTCCAGTGAGCCGCAATACCGTATTCAGCCGTCTTATGCATCTCTTCTGTTCTGATCTGGATCTCAAACGGCTGTCCTGACGGTCCCATCAGCGTTGTGTGAAGAGACTGATACATATTCGGTTTCGGCATCGCAATATAATCTTTAAACCTTCCGGGAATCGGCGTGTACATCTCGTGGATTACTCCAAGCGCCGCATAACAATCTTTTACAGAATCAACAATTATCCGCACCGCAAACAGATCGTATACCTGATCCAGCGTCTTATTTTGATTCACCATTTTCTTATAAATACTGAAAAAATGCTTTACACGTCCATATACTTCGCCTCTATATGCGCATTTTTCATATGTTTCGAAACTTCGGCTACTATCTGCTGCACAAATTCCTCGCGTTCTGTTTTCCTTCGGTTCAGATCCTCACGAGATTATAATAAACTTCCGGTTTCCAGTATTTTAAAGACAAATCATCTAATTCTGTCTTAATCTTGGAAATTCCGAGTCTCTGCGCGATGGGAGCATAAATATCCATCGTCTCTCTCGCTTTTTCCTGCTGCTTTGTCGGAGTCATAAATTCAAGCGTACGCATATTATGCAGTCGGTCTGCCAGTTTAATAATAATAACCCGGATGTCCTTCGCCATCGCAAGAAACATTTTCCTGAGGTTCTCTGCCTGAACTTCTAATTTGTCCTGTGAATAATTCAACTGGCCAAGCTTTGTAACGCCGTCCACAAGAAGAGCGACTTCTTCTCCGAACTCACCTGCCACATCGTCAAGCGTCATATCCGTATCTTCTACTGCGTCGTGGAGCATTCCTGCCACGATCGTCTCTTTGTCCATCTCAAGATCCGCCAAAATAATACCGACCAGAGAGGGTGGATAATATACGGCTCTCCTGATTTTCTCACCTGATCACGATGCGCTTCTTTCCCTATACGATAAGCTTTTTCGATCATGGTAATATCCGCAGACGGATGATACTTCTCACTCTTTCAATAAGAACATGATAAAGCTGCTCCGGATCTTGATAATCCTCCGGCGCTTTTACTGCATGACCGTCCACGATCTCCAGATTTTTATTCAATTCTTCATATTCTGCCGTTCCTGCCATAGTAAAGTCCCCTTCTCTCATGCAGCTCATTCAACAAAGTTATAAGATCGTTTAATTATATCATTTCTTTTGATAATTTACAATCGTAAGCTGTATGCTTCGTCTGCCCATATATTCGTTAATTGACGGAAAATAAGTAACCGCGGTGACTTTTCCTGCCAGCATCTCTTTCAGGCAAGTCTTTACATCGCCGAAATAAACCGCTTTCATACGATTTCCCTGCTTATCTTCCAATATACACTGCAAAACATTCTCGTTTTTCCCTACAATTTTAGGTTGAATCACCTTCAGATCTTTCTCCGCAAACAGCGTCTTTTATTTCCTTTTCCGAAAGGTCCATCACCTGAAACTGCTCGATCAAATCTTCTGTTAAATACGGAAAAGAACTTGCATATCGATATATACTTTCATTTGAAGGTCTTCTTCTGTCAATGTACAAAGAGAATTGATCGTTTCTCTGAATCGCTGAACATTCTCCTCTTTCAGGACACGCCTGCCGCCTGCCTGTGGCCGCCGAATTTTGTAAACAGCGCCTGACATTTACACAATTCTGTAAACATGTCATACTCTTCCGTAGACCGTCCCGATCCTTTCACTCCGTCTTCTGCCTTTGTTAAGATGATCGTAGGCCTATAATATCTGTCTCTGATCTTTCCTGCGATAATTCCCGCAATACTTCATGACAGTCCGGCAGATAGATCACAAATACTTGTCCTCTTTCAGCGAGGTAGTTTCTATCATCTCTGCCGCTTCTTTAATTCCTCGTTCCGTCATTTCCTTACGGCTGTCATTTAACGCCTTTAAATCTTCCGCCAACATGACCGCATCCCGCCTCGTCCGTGTACTCAGCAGTTCCAATGCTCTTTTTGCGGTGTCCAGTCTCCCGCTCGCATTAATACATGGTCCAAGAACAAACCCGAGATCGTATGTATTCAAATATTCGGGATTGATTCCCGTACATTCTATAAGCGCTTTTAACCCTTCATTTTTTGTGCGCTTGAGCATCTCAAGTCCCTGTTTCACAAAAATACGATTTTCTCCCTTTAGCGCCATCACATCACCTACTGTTGCAATCGCCACATTTTCCATAAGATAATCAACGTCTTCCGGATCTCGGAGCATAACATTATACAATGCCTCTACTAACTTATATGCGACCGCTGCCCCGCACAGATTTTTAAAAGGATACTCACAATCCGGACGCCTTGGATCTACAACCGCATCAGCCTGCGGCAGGAGATATTCCCGTTCTTTGTTTATTTCTACAAAAGGAACTTGATGATGGTCTGTCACGATCACCGTAAGACCGTTTTTTCTTCCGTAAGTGATTTCTTCCGCAGCCGCAATCCCGTTATCACATGTAATAATCGTATCGATCCCATCATCTAACGCCCGGTCGATCAGCATTTTATTTAATCCGTATCCGTCTTTAATCCTGTCGGGAATATCTGTATCAACATCTGCTCCGAGTCCTTCCAGACCTTCTTTCAAAATATAAGCTGCATTCACACCGTCAATATCATAATCTCCGATCACCCTTACGGGTTTTTCTTCCCTGATCTTCTCCGATAAGATCTCAACCGCCTTATCCATGTCCTTCATTAACATTCCGTCATACAGGTCGGCAATCGTTCCGTTCAAATAAAGATTAATCTCTTCATCTTCTATAATATCTCTGTTTCTGATCAGGCGGGCAATGACCGGCGAAATATTATATTTCGCTCCGATACTGCTGAAATCAGCTTTCTTCATCATTACATACCAGCGTTCCATCGTTTGTTCCTCCAAGTATATCACGTACATTTTTGTATTATAGTATCATAATTTTCAAAATATCACCATAGAGAAAACCGGCCGTAAAACGTTTCCGCTTCACGACCGGGTCTTTTCATTTTCGTTTCAAACAATCTTTTAACGAAAATTTATCTTCTCTTTTTTT
>ENA-OQCS01001194-OQCS01001194.1-human-gut-metagenome-genome-assembly--contig:-NODE-1194-length-13734-cov-3.054384_pt1 | contig 13734 bp, 17 predicted proteins | sample MGYA00242757_ERZ504575 | MGnify/ENA primary metagenome ERZ504575 (study PRJEB26092, sample SAMD00036297) | human gut metagenome | host: Homo sapiens | study: EMG produced TPA metagenomics assembly of...
CAGCATACAGCTGCAGCTTAATTTTACGCGAAGTAAAGGACTGGAATTTGAGAAAAAACTCAAATTCAGTCCTTTTTAGTTTGAGAGGGTGGTTTTGTCCCAGCCTCAGAATAATTTTTAGTTTTAGTGCAGACGTGCACCGGCCGGGATACGGTTATCTACCATAATAAGGTTCAGCTTCTCTGCGCCTTCCTCTTCATGGATAGCAGACAGCAGCATACCGCAGGAGTCAATACCCATCATTTTACGCGGCGGCAGGTTAACAATAGCAACTAAAGTCTTGCCTACCAGCTCTTCAGGCTCATAGAATGCATGGATACCGCTTAAAATTACACGATCGGTACCGATACCGTCATCCAGAACAAATTTCAGCAGCTTTTTGCTCTTGGGTACAGCGGTACATTCTTTAACCTTAACTACACGGATATCGGACTTGCAGAAGGTGTCAAAATCAACATATTCTTCATAGGCAGGCTCAATAACAACCTTGGAGAAATCGATAGTTTCCTCCTTAGCCTCTTCTACGGGTGCAGCAACAGCAGGAGCCTGCATAAAGTCAGGCTTCTCGCTTACAGCCTTGCCCAACGGTTTCATGGTCGGGAAGAACAGTACGTCACGAATGGTAGAGCTGTTGGTCAGGAACATTACCAGACGATCGATACCAATGCCTAAACCACCTGTCGGAGGCAGGCCGTATTCCAGGGCGTTGACAAAGTCCTCGTCCATCATATTTGCTTCTTCATCGCCGTTAGCGCGTTCTTCAACCTGCTTTAAGAAACGCTCCTTCTGGTCGATAGGATCGTTCAATTCGGTAAAGCCGTTGCAGATTTCGCGGCCATAGATATAAGCCTCGAAACGATCGGTGATTTCGGGGTTTTCGGGGTTGCTCTTGGCCAACGGGGAAATTTCTTTCGGGTGACCGGTAATAAAGGTAGGCTGAATCAGCTTATCTTCAACATATTCTTCGAAGCATGCGTTGATAATTTTGCCAATGCCAAAGGAAGGCTCAATAGCCACATTCAGCTCTTTAGCGATAGCGCGTGCTTCTTCCAGATCGGTTACATCGGTGAAATCCTTGCCGGAATATTCTTTTACGGCTTCAATCATGCTCATACGCTTCCAGGGAGAAGCCAGCTCGATAGTAGTGCCTTCATAGTTGATAGTAGTAGTGCCAGAACCTTCTCAGCAGTCTTAACAACAACCTCTTCGGTCAAGTCCATCATATCGCGATAATCGGCAAAAGCCTGATAAATCTCAACGCTGGTGAATTCCGGGTTATGGCGGTTATCGATACCCTCATTACGGAATACGCGGCCCATTTCATATACGCGGTCCATACCGCCTACGATAAGGCGTTTGAGGTACAGCTCAGGCGCAATACGCATATATACCTGCATATCCAGAGCGTTATGATAGCTGATAAACGGACGTGCGGCAGCACCACCTGCGATGGTGTTGAGAATAGGAGTTTCTACCTCCAGAAAATCATGGCTGTCGAGAACCTCGCGTACGCTTCTAATAATCTGGCTGCGTTTTACAAAGGTATCACGCACTTCCGGATTAACAATCAGGTCAACATAACGTTGACGGTAACGGGTTTCAACGTCCTTCAGACCGTGCCATTTTTCCGGCAACGGACGCAGGGATTTGGACAGCATTTCTACGGAATTTGCTTTAATAGACAGCTCGCCCATATGGGTACGGAAAGCAGTACCGGTAATGCCTACAGTATCACCGATATCCATCAGCTTAATCAGCGCATAGTTTTCTTCGCCGATAACGTCTTTACGTACATATACCTGGATACGGCCGGTCTTGTCCTGCATATCCATGAAGCAGGTTTTGCCGTGGCCGCGGATAGCCATAATACGACCTGCCATTTTAACTTCGGTTTCTTTTTCGGACAGCTCATCGAACTGCGCAGCGATATCTGCTGCACGATGAGTGTACAGAAAGCGATAGCCGAAAGCTTCCAGCCATGCTCCTCAATTTTATGCATCTTGTCAATGCGAACCTGCATTTGCTCGTTGATTTCGTTTTCGGTGAGTACTGCAGCTTCTTCTGTATTAGGTTTATTCTTTACCTCTGCCATTATCGCCCTTGCTCCTTTTTATTTAATTTCTACGATTTCGTAGGACAATTCACCTACAGGGGTTTTAGTTACAACAACATCATGAACCTTACAGCCCAGAATTGCCGCACCTACAGGAGATTCGTTGGAAATACGGTTTTCGAACGGATCTGCTTCGGTAGTCCCAACAATGGTATAGGTTTCTTCATCGCCGGTTTCTACGTCCTTCAGCAGTACGGTAGAACCAAGAGATACAATGCCTGCTGCTTTGCTGGCACTGTCATCGATGATGGTAGCAGTTTTAATCATCTGCTCCAGCCATGAATACGGCCTTCTGTTTTGCTTGGTCTTCCTTTGCCTGATCGTACTCGGAGTTCTCGCTCAAGTCGCCCTGTGCTCTTGCTTCTTTCAGACGTTCAACGATTTCTTCACGGATTTCGCCCTTACGTTGAGCTAATTCTTCTTTTAATTTTCTTAAGCCTTCAGCTGTTAAAATAGTTTCCTTGCTTGCCATTTTCCTGCTCCTTTATCATTATTTATATAAAATTTACTTACACACATATATTGATTATATATGTTGCTGGATTTACTTGTCAATATCAGCAGCCATGCACTGCCAGGGCATGCTGAGCGTTATGCTTGACTTCCTCGATATGCTGGGTAGAAACAGCACGTTCAAAATTACGGAAGCCGCCATCTTGAAGTTATGCTTATCTGCCAGCTGAGAAATAAGATTGATCTTATTGATATCCAGGGATCTTCCCAAAGAGAAATTTTCATAACGGCCATCCAGTGCCAGAATCATGGTTTCTGCCATGCACGCATAGGACGTGTGCGGCGGGAAGCCGAAGTTGAAATGAAAATCTACGTTACCGGGCACATTAATAACGCCGCCTTCGATTACCAGCACATCGTTACGCTGCAGCGATACCTCACGCGATACGTTACGCGGACGCGCAACATCGCATACTACGGCACCGGGCTTCAAATCGCCGGGCTCAATCAGAAAGTCAAGCGCGCTGGTTACGGTAATAACAATGTCAGCCTCCTGCAGGGATGTGCGGATATCCTGGCTTACGGCAACCTCGCAATGATTTTGCTCAATAAGCTCCTGCGCCAGCTCCTCCAACGGTCCCATATGACGGGCAACAAGCGTAATATGCTTAACCTCTTTTGCCAAAAGACGTACGGAAGCAGCACCGATCGAGCCGGTGGCACCGACTACGACAGCACGGCATTCCTTCAGGTCCTTACCCATCATTCTGGCAGCCTGCTTGGTTCCCTGAATAGCGGTAGCAACGGTATAACTGTTGCCGCTGGTAACTGCTATATCCAGATTTTTTGCTACGGTAATGCCTGCATCACCGACAATAGAAGTAAAAGCTCCCAGGCCGACAATCTTGGCTCCCAGCTCCTGAGCAACTTTGCCGGACTCGATAATTCTGTCCATAACAAATTCCTCAGGCAGCTCCACCATCTGCTTAGCAGTTAGCGGACAGCCGATAAACCAGCCTTCGGCTTCGGCATAAGGACTCTTGATGCCGGTAATATGCGAAACCTTGAACGGCTTCTTCATTTTCAGACAGGCTTCGATTATCGGGTCGGGGATATACCTCATCAATGGTGATAAGTGTTCCATATCCTGCAGGGATAATGGATGTAGAATAAAAGCAAATTTTTCCATAAAAACAAACTACTCCTTCGTACCAAAGTACTCAACAGAAGATTCTATATGATAATGCTCTAAAAGCTTCAGATATTCATCTGCCGTGAGCGGTCCTTTACCGCCGTGCAATGCAACCAGCATGGCCTCCATAACATTGGTGCCGAAGCTGCGTCCTTGAATACAGGGAGTTGTCGTAATCAGCATTTTGATTCCCGCCTCCTGCAGCATCACTCTATCAGCAGCAGTAACTGTATTAGTAATAATCGTTTTTCCCGGCAGCTTATCCGGCATAAATTTTTTTATATAATGAAAATCACCGGCAATGATATCATTCTCCAGAAAATATTCCGGATGACGCACTACCCGCACTTCCTGATCCTTGCCCATGGGGTAAAACCAGCTTACCGGCAGCTTGGTAACAAGCGGTGCCAGCAGCGCTGCCCACCATGCAAGCGCCTTCAGCGAATATAACGCTTATTGACATTCAGGCCGAAAATAAGGTCACCGAAGGTAACCTCAGCACCTGCCTCCAGCAATGCCTCCGCCATACCAAAGCGGTCCACGCCGCAGACCATCAGCACCTTGCTGCCCTTTATCGGCACCTTGCCGCTGGCCGCAAGTGATTTAATCAGCTTACGCTCCAGCGAATTTTTCAGGCCGCTGCCATCCAAAACCGGTGTTTTTTTTACATTAGCAATCAGATGAGCCGATTCACGGAAGGTATAACGCTTTTTGCCTGCATAAACATATAAATCCGTACCGCCCAGACCGATGGCATCAGCTTTGCCGTCCCAGCGTTCCAAGAGCTGACGTGCTTTGTCAAAATCGCCGTCGGTTCCCCGGCGTTCGATGCTGATTTTGCGTCCTCCCAGTTCCAATATGGCGCCGGCATCACGTTTAGATGACCCCAGACTGATACTTACTACATGTTTTGCGTTGTTAGCTGCTTCCATGTTTTTAACTCCCTAAATGCTTCTTTTACAAATTATTATTTTAACATATTTGCGCGTCTTAGACAATGCCAGATGCAAAATGTTTTTCTGTTTCATAATAGCGATGCGCGCATTCGCTGTATTCCGCCAACAGCTCCGAAAACTGCTCCTGCGTATCAACCTTATGAAAGCGTCCTCTGAATTCCGCTGCATGCGGCATGCCTTTAAGATAAGCAGAAATATGGCGGCGCATCTCTTTTACCGCAACCACTTCGTTCTTGTAAGCACTGAGCATTTCCAGATGCTCCGCCGCCTGCGCCAGACGCTCCTTCAAAGAAGCGGCTGCGGCAGCGGCTCGCCGCGCAATGCTGCCGCCAGTGCGGTAAACAGCCACGGGTTACCGTCAGCGCCGCGTCCGATCATCAGTCCGTCGCAGCCTGTCTGCTCCAGCATCCGCAATCCGTCCGCTACCGTAAAAATATCACCGAATGGTTTCTCCTGTACCGCAGGACAGACTTCTTTTCAGTGCGAAGCTCCGGGATGTATTCACAGATTCGTCTCACGCGCCTCTCATCAACCGGCTGCTTTCTGTCATCACGTTCACCTGTTACTTCTTCCCTTCAAAGCCTATATAATATGAAGCATATCTTAGCTTACACTTCTTCTTTTGTCAAGAGCCGACTACATATTGATCAACCACAAATTCTTCACCGGTCATTTTTTAACGACTCTTCTTGTAAATCAATCAATATCCGCTTTGCATTCCCGACCAGCCCGGCATCCGTCTGCCAAATGTCAAATTCAGGAAAACCCGGTATTCCCATCGGCACGTCTTCTCTGCGAAACTCCATCTTACTGTCAGTCACTTTTTTGCCCGACATATGAAAAGACGTCACGCCTGCATAGTCTGCCAGTTTTCCGATTACTTCAGGACTTATCCCGGCTCCTGCAAGAATCTCAATCTCCCCGGCAGCTTCCCTCACAAGTTCTTTTAAAAGTTCCCTGCCATTCCATGCGCTGTCTTTCTGCCCGCTCGTAAGAATTGTATCAATTCCCAGCTCTATACACTGCCTCAGCGCTTCATACGGACTCCGGCACACATCAAAAGCTCTGTGAAAAGTGACCGCACATGGGCGTTTCCCACTTTTACTTTCGGACTTTGCACATTCGACAAGTTCCTTCATCCTATCTGTATCAAGCCTTCCGTCCGGTTTTAAAATACCGATAACAACACCGTCGGCTCCCGCCTCTCTAAACAGACAGACTTCTTCCTTCAGCGTCTCGAATTCATATCCGTCATAACAGAAATCTCCGAATCTCGGACGAAGCAGCACTCTTACAGGAATATCGACATTTTTCTTTACCTGTTCAAACATCGCGACCGACGGAGACAGACCTCCGATCACAAGACCCGAACACAATTCTATGCGATCCGCTCCGCCCGCCTGCGCCTCAACCGCAGATCTTACACTGTCGGCACATACTTCAAGTAAATACGACATCGCCGCGCAGCCTTATCTCGGAATCTTCGACAGAGCCGCTTTGTCTCCGACGATCACAACATCGTTATGAAGCTGAAGAATCGATGCCGGAACTTCCGGAGTTACCGGTCCGAAAAATGCCTTTGCAACGATGTCGGCTTTTGCCTCTCCGTTTACAATAAGCAAGATTTTCTTCGCACGCATGATCGTTCCGATACCCATCGTATACGCCTGACGCGGCACGTCATCGGCAGATGCGAAAAATCTCTTATTCGCTTCAATCGTACTCTCCGTCAGATCAACACAGTGTGTTGTCTGTGCAAAAGCGCTGTCCGGCTCGTTAAATCCGATATGTCCGTTGTGTCCCAGACCGAGAAGCTGAATATCAACGCCTCCCATTGATTCGATCAGTTTTTCGTATCTTTCACATTCTTTGTCGGCATCCGGCTCTGTACCGTTCGGAACATTTGTATTCTCAGGATCGATATTCACACGGTCAAACAAATGCTCATGCATAAAATAGTAGTAGCTCTGATCGTTATCACGAGTCAGACCTCTGTATTCATCCAGATTCACTGTCTTTACTTCCGAGAAATCAAGATCATCTTTTTCATACCACTCTACAAGTTTATCGTATGTTCCGATCGGTGTAGATCCCGTTGCAAGACCGAGTACACAATCCGGTTTCAAAATTACCTGTGCGGAAAGAATATTTGCCGCTTTTCTACTCATTTCTTCATAATTCTCTGTTTCATAAATTTTCATATCTTTCGCCCTCCTATCGCTACATTTAAGTCTAACAATCTGCCTTATAAAAGTCAAGCAGAAAGAACGCTCTTCCTACCTGTCTATGCCTGTATCTTTCTGTATCTATCTGCCGTCCGCATCTTCCCGCATCCGGCTGCTGTCTGTATCTTTCTGTATCTGTCCTCTTTCTGTATCAGCCTGCCCGTCATACACGATTCCTAAAAGGACAAGACCTTGCGGCGGCGCAGTAGCTCCCGCTCTGCCTCTTTCTTTTTGCTCAAGCATCTCTTTTACTTCTGAAGGAGCAAATGCACCCCGTCCGACTTCTACAAGCGTTCCCGCAATGATCCGAACCATATTATACAAAAACCCGTTTCCGCTGATGCGTATTTTTATTCGTTCTCCCTTTTTTTCAACATCCAGACTGTCGATCCTGCGCACCGTTGTTTTACACCGGTATGAACGCTGCAAAATGTTTTGAAATCATGTTCGCCGATAAAATACCTCGCCGCCTTTTTCATATCATCAATATCCAGCGGAAAAGAAACGAACCACGAGTCTCTTCTTCTGAGCGGATCCGGCATTTCACGGTTTACTATTGTATATTCATACGTTTTTATCGAGTTTTGATATCTGGGGTGCCAGTCACATCCGACTTCTTCCGACCGCACAACTACGATATCATCGGGAAGAAGCGCGTTGACTGCATACGCAATCCTCTCCGGCGGAATCGGCGACTTTGTATCAAAGACAGCCACATTCCCCCGCGCATGAACGCCTGCGTCCGTTCGGCTTGCACCGATCACCTTCACAGTTTCTTTTGTCAGATCGGACAGCGCTTTATTTAAAACTTCCTCTACCGTAATCCCGTTTGGCTGTATCTGCCACCCGCAATAATCTGTTCCGTCGTAGGCGACAGTTAATTTAATCCGTCTCATATTTTTATTCGTTCCCCTTTATTCTGTCAGATCATATGCGTTTTCAACTTTCCACCGTGTCTTTTCCTTCTTCGCCGTCTATCCCCGGAAAAGCAGACCTGCACAGACCTGTCATGCCAAATACTTTTTCAGCCTCCGCATCGGGCTGCCTTTGGAGAATCCACAACTGAAACCGAAGTCCGCCAGATACTCTGTATTCTCCTCCGTCACCAGGCTGCTTTTAGAAAATCCACAACTGAAACGGCACGAATTTTCCGACCGCAAACACTCCCGCTGCATAGAGAATCGTAATCAGATACGCCGCTTTGTCTCTTCCGTTATATTTCAGCGGCTTCATCCTCGTCCTTCCCTCTCCTCCGTGATAGCAGCGCGCTTCCATCGCCATTGCAAGATCGTTTGCCCGGCGGAAAGCAGAAACAAACAACGGTACAAGAATCGGGATCATCGCCTTTGCCCTCTGAATAATATTCCCGCTCTCAAAATCTGCTCCTCTGGCGATCTGCGCTTTCATGATCTTATCCGTCTCCTCCAAAAGAATCGGAATAAAACGAAGCGCGATCGACATGATCATCGCAACCTCATGAACCGGAAGATGAAGCTTGTTCAAAGGATTCAGCAGTTTTTCCATTCCGTCCATCAATCCGTTGGGAGATGTCGTAAACGTCATAAGAGACGATCCCGCCACAAGATACATTAAGCGAAGCGCCATAAACACCGAAGTACGAACGCTTCTTCCGTAATCGTAAAAATCCAAAAATGCAGCAGCGTTTCGCCGCCTCTTGTCAAAAACAGATTCATAACGACCGTAAACATCAGAAGGATCACGATCGGTTTTAACCCTTTTACAATATATTTCAGAGGGACTTTCGACATATAGATTACCATTCCGAGAAACAATGTCGCAATTACATACCCAAGGAAAGAACTCTGAACAAACAAAGAGACAAGAAATAAAAGAGTGCAGATAATCTTCACCCGTGGGTCTAAACTATGTATCCGGCTTTTTACCGGGTAATACTGCCCGATCGTAATATCTCTGATCATATAAAACTCCTCATTATCTCATCCGCAGCTTCTTCAATCGTTGTCGCATCAGGCGACACATCAAATCCGCGGTCTTTCAAGTCATGCATCACATAAGTAACCTGAGGCGCCGCAAGTCCGACCTCCTCCAACTCTTTATAATGCCGGAACACTTCTTTCGGAGTACTATCCAGCATCTTTTCCCCCTTATTCATCACAATGATACGGTCTACATACCGCGCCACATCTTCCATACTGTGCGACACAAGAACGACCGTCATCCCTGTCTCTTTATGCAGTTTTGCAATCTGGTCAAGAATCTCGTCTCTCCCTTTCGGATCAAGTCCCGCCGTCGGCTCATCCAAAATAAGCACTTCGCTTCATAGCCAACACTCCCGCAATCGCCACACGCCTCTTCTGTCCTCCCGAAAGCTCAAACGGAGACTGCTTATAATACTTTTCGGGAAATCCGACTAATTCCAGAGCTTCCCTCGCATTTTTCTCACTCTCTTCCTCCGACAATCCCTGATTCTTCGGGCCGAAACAAACATCACTTATCACATCGACTTCAAACAACTGATGCTCAGGATACTGAAACACAAGACCTACCTGACTGCGCAGTTTTCTCATGTCATACCCTTCCGCATAAATGCTTTGTCCGTCGTACAGAATATCCCCGGAAGTCGCCTTCATAAGTCCGTTTAAATGCTGAATCAGCGTAGATTTTCCTGATCCGGTATGACCGATGATCCCGACAAACTGCCCCTGCCCGATCTCCAAACTAATGTCATTGAGCGCACGTTTCTCATAAGCCGTGCCGGGACTGTATATATAATTTACATGCTCTAACGCAATCGACATAACGCTTCCACCAACTCTTCCCTTCTTAGAATTCCTTTCGGAATATCAAGACCACGTTTTCTAAGTTCCTCCGCAAGCATCGTAACTTGCGGAACATCCATCCTGTATGATTTCAGCTCATCTGCACGGCCGAAAATTTCTCTCGGCGTCCCGTGCATTACAATATGACCGCTGTCCATAACAAACACCTGATCCGCATCGATCACTTCTTCCATATAATGAGTGATAAGAATGACCGTTACGTTCTTCTCTTTTCTCAAACGCGCAACCGCCTGAAGCACCTCCTTGCGCCCGTTCGGATCAAGCATGGCAGTCGGTTCATCCAAAACAATACACTTCGGCTCCATCGCGATCACTCCTGCGATCGCCACACGCTGCTTCTGACCGCCGGAAAGTTTATTCGGAGAGGACGCCCGATATTCCGTCATCCCGACAAGACGCAGACTTTCCCCTACTCTTTCCCATATCTCATCTGTCGGTATCCCTATATTTTCAGGTCCGAAACCAACATCTTCTTCTACGACAGTTCCGATGATCTGGTTGTCAGGATTTTGAAATACCATTCCCGCGCTCTTTCGCACGTCCCACAGATTCTCCGGATCTTTCGTATCCTGTCCGTCCACCCATACAGTACCGCCTGTCGGGATCAATATTGCATTCATATGCTTTGCAAGAGTAGACTTTCCCGAACCGTTATGACCGAGAACCGCCACAAAAGAACCTTGCGGCACATCAATATCAACCCCGTCAATGGCGCGGTTTGTTCCGATCACATTTCCTTCTTCATCACGTTTATCATATTCATATACAAGCTTTTCCGCATGTATCATATTCATAGGCAGACCGCCTTTCCCGGTTTTATTTCACCTTAATTCTTCTCAATCTCTCCGCACTTACAAAAACTGCGTTTTCAGACAGATTATGGATTCCATTTTACTGCATGAAAATGTTTTTTTCAACCCGCCACAAACGCATTTTTTCTCCCTGCCAGAAACAAACGCTTCAATCCGAACTGCTCCGAAACCCTTCTCCAAACACTTCACTCGTCTCCATAAACATTAAAAACATATTCTCATCCGCTTCTTCCGCCGCACATTTCACGAGAAATGCCTCAGATTTACTGCATGCACAAAGCAAGACATTCTTTTTCTTTCCCGTGTATGTTCCCGTCGCTTTGACAGACGTTACCCCTCTCTTTGTCAGCTCTGCGATCTTTGCCGCCACTTCATCTCCCTTTTCGGTTACAACAAAGGCCAGCGTTCCTGCTCCGAGTCCATACAACACTTTGTCAATCACAACAACCGATGCAAATGTAGAGACCAATCCATAAAGGGCCGCATCTACATCTCCGAATACAGGCCATCCCAGAAGAATGATCCCAAGATCAATGATCATCGTAATTTTCCCGACAGATAGATGAGGACGTTTTTCTTGATCGGCATGATGACAAAATCAAGACCTCCCGAAGAAGAGCCCCGCATATAGAACATAACCATCCCGGCTCCCATCAGCGCTCCGGAACAAAGCGCAGCCATCATCCTCTGTCCTTCATACATCGGAAACACCGGAAAACGACATCAAGAAAAATGTTGTGATCACCATTGATTTCGCCGTTTTCAAAAGAAACGTTTCCCCAGTGTACGATAACTGATCACGATAAGGGGCAGATTTATAAAAAGAGTAAGTGTTCCGACCGGAATCCCGAAAACATGATTCAGCAATAGAGATATTCCCGTAATTCCGCCGGGAGCAAAATCGGCGTTTTCCGCAAACGTATATACCCCTGCCGCAAACAATACCGCCCCCGCAATATCATAAAATAAATCGCCCCACAATAATTTTGCAGTTTTCCATTTCATTTCCTTTGTTTTTTTCCACATAAAAACCTCTGTATGCCATACTTATTCACAATGCTTAGTTACACTGTATTCAGTATATGCAAAACAGAGGTTTCTAATCATGCGCTTTTTCTGCGTTCCGAGCTTCTTCCCGCGCATACATTTTCAAATTCACGAAGCTTTTGCTCAGCTTCGGGATTCAGATATTTCGGTACTGCAATCTGGACTGTTACGTATTGATCGCCTCTCACTTCCGGATTTTTCATCGAGACGATTCCTTTTCCTTTCAGGCGGATCTTCGTCCCCGACTGCGTTCCCTTTGCGATCTTACATAAAACATCCCCGTACAGCGTCTGCACTTTCGTTTCTCCGCCAAACACTGCCGTCGTATACGGAACAAAAACTGTCGTATAAACATCGCTGCCTTTCCGTTCGTAGCCTGCTTTTACTCCCACATTTACTTTTAAAAACAGATCTCCGTTCTCTCCGCCGTTCACCCCTGGCATTCCTTTTCCGCGCAGACGGATACTCTTACCCGTATCAATCCCCGCAGGAATATGAACCTGCAAACTCTTAGAAACGCCCTGACTATTCGGATCTTTAAAGGTAAACGTTTTATCACATCCAAAGACAGCTTCCTCAAAAGTTACCGCTATCTCCGCGTGCAGGTCTTCTCCTTTTGCATCCCTCTGCCGCTCATATCCGCGAAATCCATGAAATCCGCGAAAATCCTCTTCCCCTTTGCTTCCATGCATTCCGCGGCCGAAAATATCTCCAAACATATCTCCGAACATATCATCCATATTTCCGCTTTCAAAATGGTACTCCTGATATCCGCCGTTTCCGTTCGTATAAGCTCTGTGATAAGAACCTCCCGAAAACGGATTGCCTGATGTATCTTTGCCAAACGGATCAGCCGATGCTCCCTGATCAAATGCCGCATGGCCAAACTGATCGTACATCTTTTTCTTCTCCGGGTCGCTCAGTACCGTATACGCCTCCGTCACTTCTTTAAACTTCTTCTCCGCCTGTTTATCGCCTTGATTCGTATCAGGATGATATTTCTTCGCCAGCTTTCTGTAAGCCTTTTTTATCGAGCCGGCATCTGCTCCTTTTGATAGACCGAGCACTTCATAATAATCTCTTTTTACTGACATTTTCCTTCCCTCCCACAATTACAAATTCAAGATCACTGATTTTATTCTTGTTCCATTCTACTAAAATCATTTTTTACACAAATTATCTCTTTGATATAAAACCACCCCGGAGAAATTTCCGGGGTATCTTTAGTTCTGTTCTATTTGTAATATAGCAGTTGTCTTTTTAAATGTCAATATTTTCGTAAATATTTTTCCGAAATTACAAAAACCCGCAGAGCAAACACTCTGCGGGTCATATCGCTATATCAAATCTATATTCAGATTATGATTACTCGATGATCTTAGCTACAGTACCTGATCCTACTGTACGTCCACCCTCACGATATCAGACTGGTGTATTGCGGTGTGCAATGGTGATTTTTCGTGTGATTTGTGTGGAAAAGTCCGGATTTTCCGCTGTGTCCACATGGTTTTTAGGGATTTTGTTATCATGGTGTTATCACTGCATTTTTTATCAACAAATTTTTTACTTCCTGATATAAATCATATAAGTGCAGTAAAGACATATCTAAAATAGGTTCAAACATAAATGAATTTAAATGGATATTCTCTGGTGTCAACATAGCAACTTGCTCCAGAATTTCCATCGCATTATCATTTATATTTTTTATATTCTTTATACAGCCAAGCACTCTGATTCCTTTTTTGAGACTATGAAGAAAAGTCTGTAAATATGATCTTCTATGATAAGAATGAGCGATAGGCTTAAACAAAATCAGCTTTTCGCCCTTGCTTTATATATAACAGTTACAAAATTGCATGTCAACAGCAGGCGGGTAATCCGCCTGTTTTTCTGCTTTTTTATTACTCTGGCAAGCGACCTTCATACATGATACTTAACTCTCCATAAACCTGAGCCCAGTTCCGGATTGTTGCAGTCCATTTTTTTGTAGCTTCAAAGGTAGCCAGATAAAGGGCTTTTAAAAGGGCTGTATCGCTTGGAAAGACGCTTCTCTGACGGTTCAGCTTCCGATAAGTGGAATTCAGAGATTCAATGGCATTTGTTGTATAAATGAC
>ENA-OQCS01001195-OQCS01001195.1-human-gut-metagenome-genome-assembly--contig:-NODE-1195-length-13730-cov-2.412850_pt1 | contig 13730 bp, 16 predicted proteins | sample MGYA00242757_ERZ504575 | MGnify/ENA primary metagenome ERZ504575 (study PRJEB26092, sample SAMD00036297) | human gut metagenome | host: Homo sapiens | study: EMG produced TPA metagenomics assembly of...
AGAATTATTTTCATTTGAAGTAGTAGGGGATGTAGGCTGATTATTTTCAACACTAATCGTTACTTTTTCCTCTAATCCATTTGCCTTTACATGTATGATAGTTTGTCCGTTACCGATTGCTTTTACAAGACCATTTTCATTTACTGTTGCGATTCCTTCGTTTTCGGATGAATAAGTACATTTATTTTCTTTACCAGTAGTAGAAGCGTTTATTTGAACTTCCTGATTTACTTTTAAAGATACTGATTTATTAGATACAGATAGAGTAGGCTTATCATAAATATGTATGGTTGATGTAGCCTTATTTTTATTACCAGCTTCATCCTCAACAGTACAAGTAATTTTATATTTTCCTACTTTGTTCTTGATTTTTCCTTTATATTTAATTTTTAGATTTTCTTTCTTTGTTAGATTGTCATTAATTATAAATAATTTTTTTATACTGATCTTATCATCTATCGTATAATCTATATCTTTTTGATATTCGATTGTTGGCTTTTCTTTATCTTTAACAGTAACATACAAAGGATAACTGTAATTATCAACCTTATATACCAGTTTTTGTTTTCCCATTTTATTTGCTGAAAAAGTAGGGCATTTGATTGTATAATTGTCTATTGTAATTGTTTTTGAATTTTTATGTCTGTTGATGTCAGAGATACTGTAACTATCATAGCCTGTTACAAATTTAGTTGTATCAACATCTTTTTTTCCATAGTTGATTGTAATATTCTCTTGAAATTTCATTCTGTCTTCTTTAGAGTAGGGATCTTTGATCAAGTCAGTACATCCTGTTGTAAAAATCAGAATAAATAATATGATTATAGTTATTTTTATATATTTCATTTCAATCTCCTAAATTAATTGCATTCTTAATATTTATAAAGAAAAGTTCATTCTTTTCTCTATAAATATTAAGAGGTGGCTATTTGCCACCTCATGCATGTAAATTATTTTTTGCCTTTAAGAATAGGTTAGACTTTACGTCACTTTATTTTTTATTCATGGCTTTTTTTTCTAATAAATAGTAGAGAAAATGCAATTAAAGATAATACAGCAATTACAACATAGTAGTTAATACGAGTATCATCACCAGTTTTTACTTTTTTAGCAACTGGTAATAATTCATCATACATAACGACTTTTTGAACGACTGTTCCATTGTTATCAATAGTGAAATTGATATTTTCAGCAGTTTTGTAGTTTTTAGGTGCGATTTCTTCGATTAATGTATATGTTTTTCCAATAGTCAAGTTTTCAATCATATGAGGTTCTTTACCTGAAATCCAACTATCTACGACATTACCATCAGAATCTTTAACAGTTAATTTAGCACCTTCCAATTCTTTTTTAGTAGTAATATCTTGTTTTGAAATTTCTACATTGTCAGTACGTTTGATATTGACAGTTTGATCTTCATCATCCTTATCTTCATGTTTAGCAATTTCATTACCATCTTCATTGAATAATTTTTCAAATACGACTAAAGAACCACCTGTGAAATCTTTAACGTCAAATTCAAAAGTAACATCTACAGTACCATCTTCAGTTTCAGGAATGAATTTTTGAGTAGCAGTAACTTCTTTGTCATCTACTTTAAATACTTTTCCATCTTTGGTATGAAGAACACCAGTTAAAGAATATTCCTTACCTACAGTCAATCCTTCATAAGAAACGGTATCAGTTAATTTGATTTTAGTTTCTTTATTGTTATCAACTGTAATTTCTTTACTGTTTTCTACATTAGCTGAAGTATGAATATCAATAATATTGACAGTTTGATCTTCATCTTCAATGTCGCTATGACTAGCTAACAATCTGTCTTTTTCATACATATCTTCAAAAACAACGATTTTCTTTTTAGAAAGACCTGTGCCTTTGAATGTAAATTCTACATCAACAGACCCAGTTCTATCTTCAGCGGTAAATGTAGTTTCAGCAGTAACTTCTTTTCCATCGACTAATAAAGGTTGATTAGTTTCTTTATCCATCAATACACCTTTTACAGTATATTCTTTTCCTTTGACTAATCCTTTGTAAGAAACCTTATCTTTAATTGTAATTGTTTCTTGTTCTTGTGCTTCATGGTTGTCATCAGAAGTTGCTGTTGTATGAATTTCAACTTTTTCATTCGTCATTGATTTATCTACTGTATATACTTTAGTAGTTGTATCTTTTTGGCTGAATTCAAATTTGATTGGTGTATCATCAGTAGCATATCCATCTAATGGTTTTGTTTCAACCATTGTATAAACAGTTTTACCTTCAGCATTGATTGGTAAATCAGCAATATTGATTTCTCCATTATCATCAGTTGTATATTCACCGATGACTTCATTTTCGTGATAAATAATTGAACCATCAGCATCATCAATTACATCTTGATCAGCTGTTAATTTGAATCCTACATCTTTCAATGCTTCTTTTGTATCATAATCTTTTTTGATTAATTTGATTGAACCTGTAGGTTGTTCGTTGTTGATAACGATTTCTACTACATTATCTCCATCATCATCTTTAGTAAGATCAACTTCATTTAAAATGCTGAATTCTGCAGGAGCATCTAAATCCAAGAATCCTTTTGGAGTTTTGATTTCAGTAATTTCATAGTCACCTTTAGATAATTTTAAAGGAGTTGTCACACTTCCTTCTTCATCATCTGAAGATGAGTATTCATCTTTAACGACTACTTGATTTTTACTGTTAGTTGTAAATACAGAATATTTAGTTTTTCCGACTTTTTGAGTTACATATTCATCAGTTTCTTTATTTTTGATTTTGAATGATGCACTGTTTAAAGATACTGTCTTACCAGTTTTAGCATCTTTTTGACTAATTTGACATAGGCAGTAGTAATGTCATTGTTCAATGTGATATTGTCAGTTTCTTTACTGATTTCATAAATCAAATCAGGGCATGTAACGTATCCATCAGGGGTTTTTGTTTCTCTGATAATGTATTTTCCATATGGTAAGTTAGTTGTAGTTGCATATCCTTTTTTACCGTTTGAATTATTGGCCGTTGTAATAACATCATAAGTACTTGCATTATCCCAACCTTTTTCATTGACTTCACTTTGAAGTTTCAAAGTAAATTCAGCGCCATTCAAACCTTCAATCAATCCACTTTGGTGATTATCTTGACCAATACCTAGTTTTTGGATTTCAACATCTCCAAAATCTAGCCAGTCTACAGTATAAACTAATCTTGCGCTATCAGGATCCATTTCCCATGAACCTTCGGTTTGTGTTCCTGAACCGCCATCTTTGATTGCTAAAGCAGTAAAATTTTCACATCCTGCTCCAGCGACATTTCCACTTTGGTAATCACTGATGTTTTTATTAGGTGCAGTCAAATAAAGCTTTGTCCTGCATTCAAAGTATAAGTTCCACCTGTTTGTGTTTCACCCGTAGTAACATTATGCAATGTTACTTCATCTTGCAATGTTAAGTTTGCTTGTGCGTTACTTCCTTCAAGTGTAACTGTATTTGTATATTGGATTCTATTAGCTGGATCATACGTTGCTTTTAAATTTGTAATTTTTCCATTTCCAGTTGATGGATTCCATTTAGCATAACCAATATCAGGCTGAGACATGATCCAGTTATAACCCCATAAGATATTGTCACCATATCCGCTTACTCCGTCGCATTAGGCCATTTTTTATTGAAATCGTTTAGGTTTAATCCCATTAGATCTCCACTATAGGCATAAGATAACCAGATATGTGTAAATAAATAAGCACCGTCATCGAAATTACCATGCTTATCTCCAAAATCATCAGGAACACATGAGTTCAATTCAATAGTATACATGTCTCTTACTGCTTGATTGTAACCAGGTCCTCCAAATCCATAATAAAGTAACTTTCTAACAGCTTCGTTATTTTCAATGACTTCAGCTGGATAATTTCCTGCTGAAGGGGATTTTTTACTGGCTTCTAAACAATAGGCATATTTACCATTGTATTTAGTCATCACTGTTGACCATTGTTTAGTAGAGCCAATTTTTTTAGACCACCACCAAGGATATTTGATTTCTTTAATTCGTGTAAATTCATGAGGAATTGTATTATCCCAAGCTTCTACTGAAGTAGTGTTTCCTGCAGAAAAACACATGGAGAATATTATCCCAATCACGATGAACACTTTTGTTAGTTTATTAAATTTATTAAACCATTTGTTCATATTCTCTATCTCCTATAATTATATTTAAATATACGTATATTTTCTTAATGCAAGTTTGAGCATTAAATTACTTCTGTGAAAAAGGCTTTATGTTTGACGCATCAAACGACCTTTGACAATAAAAAAAGACAATCCGTAGATTGTCTATGGGTGAAACACCCATTTGAATATATAGTTTTTCATTTCATTATTTCCTTTCTGTATAGAAAAAGACAATCTTCTGATTGTCTTTTATAATTTTATTCTATTCCCAATACTCACTAGCTCCGTATCTTCCATGACCCGGACATTTGTCATTGTATAAATTTTCATCTAAATGTTTATTCAAACCATCACTTGCCTCTTTAGAAGATTTGTATGTATCACAATACCACCCACAATCACATTTTGCCCAATATTTTGTTTTCAAAACTTTTGAAGGTTGAGATGGTGTACTTGAATTACCACCCGAAGATCCTGATGAACTTCCACCGGTATTTCCACTGCTGGATGGTTTACTGGAAGAACTTCCTGAACTTCCATGTGAACCACTATTGCTATTATTTGTTGAATTAGATGTATTGCTCTTGTTTGAACTATTTCTATTAGAAGTTGTTGTGTTATTTTTAGGTTTACTTACAACAACTGTTTTCTTTTGACCAGTTGTTGGATCAGTTTGTACTTCTGTAGTAGTTTCAGTATTTTCATCTGTTGATGGTTCAACAACTGTCACTTTAAATTCTTTTTCAGTTTTATTTTTATTGACATCTTCAACAGAAGCTTTTGCTGTATATTCACCAGCAGTATTGACATCAACAGAACTATAATCTATTTGGATTTCATTTAACTGTGCTAGATCAGTTGCACTCATTAATGATTTGAAATCAAAAGTAGATAGGTCAGTTCCTTTAACGACTTCCGTATTATCAGGAACATTTAGCTCTGGAGCGGTTGTGTCTTTAACAGTGACTTTGACAGTTTTTGTTTCATCCTTATATTTAACTGTTACTTTATATTTTCCAACAGCTGGATAATCTTTCTGATCTTCATTTTTGATACCATTTTTAATTTTAACATTGTTTTAAGATACTTAACATCGTCTTTATCTAGTCCTTTTGTCTTGACTAATTGATCAAATACAGGATTATATGTTTGACCGTATTCAACAGTTACAACTTCTTTTTTCAAAGATAAATCAGGAGAAGTATCTCTAGTAACATAATAAACTCCTCCAATCAGTAAAGCACCAGCCACACAACCAGCAGCGATTTTTTTTGATTTTGTATTTAAATATTTTTCAATAACATTTTGTTTCTTTTCTTCCATATTCAACACTCCCATTTTTATAATTGAGCCAAGTTGGCTCTTTATTTAAATTATTAACTTTATAATTTTATTCCTGTAATACATGTAATAAATGCAGAGATAATTGCTAGACCCAAAGCAATAGCAATTACAATTATATTTGAGTAAACATAGTTTTAATTACTATTTTTAAATATTCTGTTATCGGATCTTTTTCATTATTCATCTTCTACCATCTCCTCTAATATTTTTTCTAAAGCTCTTACTTTCTTCAATAATACATATCCATTCGTTTGTTTGAATTCTTTGCTTGATGTTATGATAGGGGTTGGATCTTTTCCAACAATAGCATCAGCTCCAAGTATTTCTTTACGTTCCTCTGGACTTTTACTTCTAATAAAATCAACTGCTTCTATCTCAATGATAACATCAAGCATTAGCATAATTTTATCTCTTACTTCTTCGTACATAGGCTGTAGTTTTTCTTTTTCTACAAAACCGTGATAGAAGCTGGATCTTGAAACATCATATTTATCCAATTGTTTTTTCAAAGAGCCAGTATAAAATTTCTTGATAAGTTGAATTTTGTTATTTATAAATACGCTCATTTTCTTCACCTCACATTAGGAACACTTTTTAATTTTCACGAACAACTTGTTCCTTATCTACTTATATGTTATTCCTAATGGTGGCATAAGTCAAATCATATATTATATAAAAAGGTGTTTTGATAGCACACCTTTTATAGAGAAACTATTAATGAACCAAACGTTTACTAGTATTCCTTTCTAGGAACTCCTAGTATACATATTTTAGCATATCTAAAAATCGGTTTTCTCTACTTTTTTTCCACGATTAAAATTTGAACTCTTTTGAAAGTCGCATAGAATAAGGACTTTTTATTTTTATATATTTTAAATTTTTTTTGATTCTCATTTAATCAACTTCATTTTAAGTAGATTTTAAAAAGAGCCAGTTTGGCTCAATTATGAAGATATGTATTTAATGAATTAATGAAAAATGAAAAGAGCCAAGTTGGCTCTTTTGAATTTGAAATATATTCTACAGGTGGATTTCTGAAAGAATATACTTTTTAAGTTGATTGAATTAGATGGTTTCTTTTGATCAACTGTATGTTGGATTTATCTATTTCTTCCAACTATAGCAATTATAGCATACCCCAAAAACGGTTTTCTCTACTTTTTTTCCACGATTGATTTTTTTAATCTTCTGAAACTAGCATAAAATAAGGATTTTTAAAATCAAAAAAATAAACTTTTTTTAAATATTATCAAATATGATGATGTAATTCTTATTTTTTACAATAAAAGAGCCAACTTTGGCTCTTTTAAAAAATACATACATAGACAAGCACATTATATGGATTGTTCGTCATTAATTTCTTCTGTTTCTTCATTTACATGTTCTTCTTCAAACAGTTTATCATATTTATGAGGTTCACTTATACATTCGTTCATTGCATCCATCAATGGTTTTAAATCACTACCATGTGCTAAAGCAAACAATTCATTTAAATCATTCGACAATAATTTATTTAGGTCTATATCTAATCCTAATTCTCTTTCAGCAAATTGTTGGGAGAATAATATTGTTGTAATAGCATTTCCTTTGTAAAACGGTTGAATATCAAACAGCTTACTCATATTAAAAGAGAAAAGGGCAACTTTTGATCTAACGAACATCTTTCATAATAATTCTTATCGAACCCTTGAAACACTTCATTAAATGCGAGATCAAAATTTTCTAAAGACATTGGTTCAATATAATGTTGAAAATCATCTTTGGTTGTTCCAACAAAATCTACTGTTCTGAACTTTCCAGCAAAATCATATAGATCTTCATAAATAAATTTATTGATTCCTTTTAGAAAATTGATTTTGTCATCTTCAGTTTCAAGCTTTATTTGATCAAGAACATTTTCTTTTTGTTCAATAAGCATAGCAGTTTTTATCTTTACAATGTTTTCTTCTTTAATTGCTAATTTTGATTCTGATTTTATATTCAATTTATTTTTTAAAGTATTAGTATGTTTATATTTTAAATCATTAAATCTTTTTAATTGATTTTCATAAGAAAAAAAATGGATTGCTTAAATCCAATTTGTCGTGTTTTTCATTCATCTTTTTTGCCTCCAATTTAGTAAGTAAAACAAAAGAGCCAACTTGGCTCTTTTGAAAATGATTATGATTTTAATTCTTCTTGAAGTAAATCATCTAATGATTTAGTTCCTTCGATATATGGTTGAAATAAATCTTTGTCCTTTGAGTATCCATCCAAAGAGCAAAGTGAAGAAGCTGCTTCAACAATTTGTTTTCTTTCTTCTTTTGTTTTCATGATCTTTCCTCCTATTCATTTACAGCTTTTTTTAATGCTGAACTTGCCTTAAAAGCAGGGGACTTACTTGCTTTGATTTCAATTGTTTCACCAGTATGAGGATTTCTACCAGTACGAGCGCTTCTGTCTCTTACTTCAAAATTACCAAATCCCTTTAGAGAAACTTTGTCTCCTTTAACAAGTGCATCAGTAATTACGTCAGCAAAGCTTGTGATTACTTTGTCTACATCAGTTTTAGTCAGTTCAGTTTTTGAAGCAATAGCTTCTACTAATTCATTTTTTGTCATTAATAAATTCTCCTTTATCTTTGTTATATAACTATTATATTATAACAGTTGTGACAATTTCTAAACATTTTTTCTACTTTTATGAATGAGCCAAGTTGGCTCTTCTGCTAGATTTCGATAATGTCATCTTGTGTTTGTTCTTGATTTAACACTTGATTTTCTTTATCTTTCAGATAATCTAAAAAGCTTTCATCATTTGCAGATAAGCATTCAAATAGATTTTTAGCAGTAGCAACTCTAACAGCTTCATCAATGTTAATAGATATACTTCTTTATAATATATTTCTTTAACTTGTTTTTTGAAATTTCAAATATATTTTCATAAAATTCTATAAATGATGAAAGCTCGTTTACTTGATTATTATTTAAATATTCTTTACAGCAGTCAGAAACTGCATTTTGCATTGGATAGTTGCTTTCACTTTGTTCTATTAATTGATCTATCAGTTTTTTTTCTAATTTATTCATGAATATACTCCTTTTCTTTGGAAATTGAAAAGAGCCATATTGGCTCTTTTCAATGATTATTTGTATTAAATTTGAATATAAAAGCAGAAATTCTTTTAAAACTTCTACATTTGTAGTATAGCATATGTAAATCGACAAATCCTTCTACTTTTTTCCACGATAGATAAATTATTTAATTTATATGCTATATAGATGAAAAAGAGCCAAGTTGGCTCTTTTGCTAGATTTCGATAATGCTATTTTTAATTAAAAAAGGGCTAAAGTAGCCCTTATTAAATTTCCAAATTATTTTCTTGTTCATCTTCTTCAAATTCATTAACATATTCTTTATACATTTCTTCGACATTAGATATTAAGTTTTCTATTTCAGGAAATGCTTTTACTATTTTACGTCTAGCTATTTGATAATCTAATATATATCTTGTTTGTGATTCCCAGTTGGTAATCATATCACTGTTATCATCAATATATTCAGGTATCAAATCTAACATATCATTTTTTCAAATACATTTATTAACTGATTAATGCTATGGACTTTTGGAAAATCTATACCATTCATAAAAAGAATGTATTTTAATGTTAGTTCAACTGATTGCTGTAAATGATAACCTGCATAATTGAGCATGATTTCATCATCAAATGATTCATAGATATTTTTTGCTAGTATTAAGTTTTCTTTTGCAATATCTAGGTAAGTTCTATCGCTCATATATGGTTACTCCTGTTTTCTTTATTTCATTTCTTAAATTGGCATCTACTGTAAAATTGTTCCAGTAATCATATGCCTTTGTAATAAAAGGAAAGTTGACTCTCTTATTTTTATCAAGTTCAAGATAAATATCGATGTCACTGTCAATGTGACAAGTAGGTTTTAAACTTGATCCAAAAATAATTATCTTTTTTATATTTTCATCCTTTTTTAATGAATTTAATATTTCTGATACATATTTTTGTTGGTTTGGGAAAATACGATCACAATGTTCAAAGGGTTGTTTTATACATACATGATATTTATATTTTTTCATAAGCATAACCTCCTTTATAGATATTGTATCATAATAATTGATAAATAGATTAAAAGAATATTTTTCACTTACCATATTTTTTTACATCGTGTCACCACTAATTTAATATTAGAAAGGGTCAACTTAGCCCTTTATTAAATTTCTAAATCATCGTTTTCTTGTTCAAACTGTTCATTTTCATATTGATTTTCTTTGATGTTTTCTTGTGTAATAATTGATGCTATTTGTTCTTCTATGATTTTCATTTGTAATGGATCATTGATAGAAACTGGTATATCAATAATATTCACTTCATTATCTGAATTCAATAAAATACCAACTTTTCCTTCATTAATGAAATTATTTTTTTCTTTAATATCATATATAAAGATATTATCCATATCTTTAACATGCAATTTATCTAGTAAAGTAGCATACTGTCCAAGTGTAATTGCACTTTCATATACTATACCTTTTAAATTCTTATTTAATATATGTTTTTCTTTGAATTGTTCATTAATATTTTTAATCAATTCGTTTATTGTAGATTTATAACTTGATTCAAGAAAAGAAAAGTAGGGCGAAGAAATAAAATCATTGATTTCATTTACGAATTCATTCCTGAATGATTTATCTTTTATATTTTCAATAAGATATTCTTTTAAATTTTCCTTTTCATGATTATTAGAAGTCATTAAATCTGAATAGATTTCAATAGTATTAACTAAATTATTCATGATTATAACCCCATTGATGTTTCAATTTCATCAAGAGATAATTCGTATTCTTGATGATGTTCTTCTAAATCATATCCTTCAAGTTCTTGTTGCTGAATTCTTTCAACAGCAAGATCTATGAAATTGTTGAGTTCCGCAGGAGTAATAGGTTTGACATATCCGTAAACTTTTAATGAAAGTTCGTCACTGTCGGGGGCTTTTACTTCTATCATATTAAGTAATGCTTGACAGATCGTATATCCAGTTGCTCCTTTTGCTAGAAGTACTCTAACTCTGTCATGATCAATTAATCCCATTTGCCCAATTAAAGAGAGTGAATCAGGAATTTCTGATATAACAGATAAAAGTATTTGCATCCGTTGATGATTATTGAGTTTATAAATATTCTTTTTTAATGCAAGACATATTTCTTTGCTTCCTTTATAGTTCATACATATCATCCTTTCTTTCTATAAAGTCAAAATATTTAGTTTTCACAAAAAGAGCCAAGCTGGCTCTTTTAAAATTTGATTTCTTGATTTTTCTACATCTTTTTATTGTAAGTATTAGGTGAAAATTCAATTTCTTTATTCCAGTCAAGAAATGTTGTTCTAATTGTGATTGAAAATATTTTAAATATTTAAAACGTATATTGTTTGGAAGTTCTTTATAAATAATATATTTATACTGCTCTGCGTGATTGCATTCCCATTCACTAACAGAGTGTTCTATTGCATATCCAAGTCTTTCTAGTTTCAAATTGGTATAGGCATCATTGCTTCTTTGTTTTGCCAATTCAATACATTTGTTTGTTATTTTATTTAGAAACTTTTTTATTTTCAAATAGTTGAATTGAACAGTTATATAATCTTTAAGAGATATTGATGTATCATTTTCAAAAGAATAAGTTAGGTCATATTCATTGATTTCGTGAGGTGCGCTGATTATATCTTTATAATTTAAAATATGACTATTTCCAACTTTTTCATTGGTATATAAATTTAATTCATGCGGATAGATATTTCTTCGTAAGCTAGGAGAAAGTTCAATATCCAATTTACAATAGTCCTTTGATATATCTGAATCGTATTTGTAAATAAAGTTAAGCGTATTGGAATTTCTAGAAGAAAGCCATATTTTAATACTGCTTTTATTATAATCAACATCATAATGTCCATTCAAAATAAAATTATTAAAAATATAGTCATTTACTTTTTTATTTGTACTATTATTTTTAATAAAATATATTAGATCCTGCAAATTTTTTTCAAGAATAAATTTTGACGTATTTCTTCTTATTGGTGTATAAATAGGGGAACCTAATTGATTATTTTCTTTATCAGCTCTTGTTATTTTGCAAACATTGATAGCCAATTCTAAATATTCATTGTAATTTTCTATATATCCTACAAGACAATCATTTAAATCAACGATCACAAAATTTTTTGTATCAATTTATTCATAAGATTGACCGATAATTCTTTTTCATTTGAACTATATGATATTTTAGCAACATACAAAGGTTTAAAAGTGCTAGTTGATGCAGTTGTATAATTTATTTTCATAGCGTTTCCTTCTTATAATTTAGAAAGAGCCAAGTTGGCTCTTTGTTATATTTCTAGTTCATATTCATCTTCTTGTTCTTCATATTGATTATTTTCTTCTTCATTTATAACTTTTTCAAATACTTCATGCATAGCTTGTTTTTTAATTTCTTCACAACGTGCAATATCTCTATGAATTTCATGATAACGTTTATTTATTTCATTAATTTCATCTAATTTGTTATCTAAATTGATTGAATACTAGAGGGGTTTTTCATCAATTTAAAAGGCAGGTCTTCAAAGAATGAGAGAGTTTGAATAATGTTGTTTTTATCAATTTCATCATATACAATATCTAATTGAGATACCTGCTCGTTATATATTTCACCTAGTTCTTTTAATGATTTTAAACTATTGATTTTTAATTTAGCATCTTCATTTTCTAACAGTGAATTTAAATAAGTTCTGATGTTTTTTTTATGAGCTATTTCATTCATGACATCTAGTTTTTCATTTTCCAGTTTATGTTTTTTTATAAACTGGAAGAAATGTGTTTCTTGATTTAGAAGATCCTTAAGTTTTGTTTTACTGACATTTATTTGTTCATCAAGTTCATTAAGTGTGTTGTTTATTTCATCATTACTTTTGTATGCTAAATCTTTTGGAGAAATATTATTTTCTGATAATTTCATTACATCCTTATTATGGTTTAATAAAAATTTATAATGTGCTATATCTGTATCAATATCCTCTAGATTTACAGGCTTTAAAATACAATAGCTTTTTAAATATTCTCTAAAATCTTCTCTATCAAAATTTAATAGTTTGTAATCAATTTTTTCATTTTGAACATGTGAATTTTGAAAATAGTCATTATATTTGGATATGAATATTTCTTGGGATTTTGTTATCTTATACATGTCATTGAAATAAGAAGCGATAAGTTCCTTGTTATTTTTTAGCATATCTGCATTATCTAATTCAACTGAATATTCAGCAAATAGTTCACGTAAATTTTTTTTCTGCTTCAGGGTACAGTAAATAGGTATCCTTAATTTCATTTTTATATAGTCTTTCAACATTTTCAGGTAAATGTGTCAATCTAAATTGTTCACAGGTTTGCATTTCCCAGTTTTCAACATCCATACCACCGTTTGATCCATACATATATTGGTCATAGGCTTCACCAGCATCATATTCGGCAATTTCCTTCATGGCATTTATTACTGCTGTTTTTACATCTTTATCTAGCAAAATTGTATCATCTGTTCTTTCAAGTAAATCGTTTGGTAATTTAGGAGGATATTTGTCTAAATATTCTTTTATATAAGATAACACATACTTTTTGGTTGGTTTATTTTCTTTTAATAGATCTTCCATTTTTTCATTGATTATATTGAGTCCTTGTTCATCAACTTTGTTTATATTCAAACAAAGGTATCTTTTCTATACGGTCATTATCTAGGTATTCAATCCATATATCAGTATCAGAATTCGCTAGGCTGTTTCCCAAGCGGTCACCTTCAGGATAACTAATAACAATTTTAGTTTCATTATTAGAAGAAAGACGAATCGTTTCTTTATCTTCAATATAAAAATCTGTAGAGTTTTCTATGAATCATGTTTGAATTCTTCGCTGGGGAAAAGCTCTTTGATACGTGCAAGAGCAACATTTTCATTGATATTAGATCCTTTCAAGGTAGATACTAACTCATTTATTTTTTTATTTAACAATTCATTCATTTTATTTTTTCCTTTCTTGATAAATTAAAAGAGCCAAGTTGGCTCTTTTAAAAACTTCAATTTCAATTTCATCTGTTTCTTCAACAATTTCATCTTCTTCTAAAGAAGTTTCTTGTTCTTGTTGTAGAGTATATTCTTCAAT
>ENA-OQCS01001196-OQCS01001196.1-human-gut-metagenome-genome-assembly--contig:-NODE-1196-length-13709-cov-3.909218_pt1 | contig 13709 bp, 17 predicted proteins | sample MGYA00242757_ERZ504575 | MGnify/ENA primary metagenome ERZ504575 (study PRJEB26092, sample SAMD00036297) | human gut metagenome | host: Homo sapiens | study: EMG produced TPA metagenomics assembly of...
CCCCTACGGCTAATTCCTACCAGTGTACCGTTTAAACCATATAATCCATTTTATATCATCACAGTCATATCCTGAGATACGGGCTGTCAACGTACTTATTATGTTGCCACTTACAGCCAATAGGCCATTTGCATGAATTCAAAAAGATTCCAATCAACATCAATAATCCGGACAATGCATTGTTTTGGAACATGACTTGCCCTATGCCACGTCCTAAAATAAGTAATGACTTGTGTGTAAAAGCTTCTTTCATGAGTTGTCGAATGAAAATGGACTATATGTAAATTTATAGCTCGTTAATACGTACAAAAAAACGATTAGACTAATCTAACCGTTTTAATTTTTGTGGAGCGTATGAGACTCGAACTCATCACCTCGACACTGCCAGTGTCGCGCTCTAGCCAGATGAGCTAACGCCCCGTTGCCAACGTTTGCAGGCTTGCTTTCGTTTTTGATGGTGCAAATATAATGCATTATTCTGAAATAATTGCTATGTTTGCGAAAGAATTTGAAAAAATAAGTTATGCTGATATATAATACCACTTATCATGTAGAGGAAGGAGAAGACAAAAACTTCCTGATATGGATGCAGGAACACTATCTTCCCGAGGTAGAAAAGAACGGAACATTGTATGCTCCACGTATAGCCCGTATCTTGAGTCATATTGAAGAAGGAAGCATCTGCTATTCTGTTCAGTTTGAGGTGGAAAACTCTGCCAAACTGCATCGTTGGCATCAAGAGCAAGGAGTGAAACTGAACGAGGAATTACTGAATATCTTTAAAGATAAAGTGATTGGCTTTCCTACATTGATGGAGGTAATAGTGTGATACAACCGGTCAAAGAGAAAATAATATTGGGTATAGACCCTGGTACCACCATTATGGGGTATGGAGTATTGCGTGTGGCAGGTGTCAAGCCGGAAATGATAGCCATGGGAATTATCGACCTCCGCAAATTTGGAGACCACTATCTGAAGTTACGCCATATTCATGAACGGGTACTGAGTATCATAGAGAGTTATTTGCCTGACGAGCTCGCTATTGAGGCCCCTTTCTTCGGAAAGAATGTACAGTCCATGTTGAAGTTGGGGCGTGCGCAAGGCGTAGCAATGGCAGCTGCTTTGAGCAGGGATATTCCCATTACGGAATATGCTCCTTTAAAAATAAAGATGGCTATCACCGGAAACGGACAAGCATCCAAGGAACAGGTGGCGGACATGTTGCAGCGTATGCTGCATTTTCCTAAAGAGGATATGCCTACTTTTATGGATGCAACGGACGGGCTTGCTGCTGCCTATTGTCACTTTCTGCAGATGGGGCGTCCCACGGTGGAGAAAGGCTATCATGGCTGGAAAGACTTTATTGCCAAAATCCGGATAAGGTGAAGAAGTGATAAGAATTGAAATGTAGAATCTAAAAATAATATCATGAAATTGAATGAACTTGCTATCATTGGAGTGGCTGCAACGACGATTGTAAGCTGCACTCCCGCGAAGACGGAGTATGCTTCGTACGAACTTTACCCTGTCCGTTCGGGTAGTCTGACAGAGATGGAATATACACCTGCTGCCACGCAATTCACATTGTGGGCACCTACGGCAGATGAAGTTCGCCTGATGTTGTTCGAAGCAGGAGATGGAGGGCATGCCTATGAAACTATTTCAATGGAACCCTCTGAAGAAGGAACTTGGAAAACTAAAGTTGAAAAGGACTTGATGGGTAAATTCTACACATTCAATGTGAAAATCAATGATAAGTGGCTGGGGGATACTCCGGGTATCAATGCCAAAGCTGTAGGGGTGAATGGAAAACGTGCCGCCATCATCGACATGAAATCCACGGACCCGAAGGATGGGCAGATGATAAACGTCCGGCATTGGCCTCTCCTGCCGATGTGATTCTTTATGAAATGCACCATCGTGATATGTCCATCGAACCGTCGTCGGGCATTGAGCATAAAGGAAAGTTCCTGGCACTGACAGAACAAGGAACGGTAAGTCCCGACAAGCTGGCAACCGGCATTGACCATCTGAAAGAATTGGGGGTGACACATGTACATCTCCTTCCGTCTTATGACTATGCCTCCGTTGATGAGACAAAGCTGGACGAGAACAAGTATAATTGGGATATGATCCGCAGAATTACAATGTGCCTGATGGCTCTTATTCTACCGACCCCTACAAACCGGATGTTCGTATCCGGGAATTCAAGCAGATGGTGCAGGCTTTGCACAAAGCAGGTATCCGTGTTGTTCTGGATGTGGTGTATAACCATACTTTCAATACATCCGACAGTAATTTTGAACGTACAGTGCCGGGATACTTTTACCGTCAGCGACCAGACGGAACGTATGCAGACGGTTCGGCTTGTGGCAATGAAACTGCCAGCAACCGTCCGATGATGCGTAAATACATGATAGAGTCTGTATTACATTGGATTAATGAATATCACATTGACGGATTCCGTTTTGACCTGATGGGTATTCATGACATCGAGACAATGAACGAAATCCGTAAGGCGGCAACGTCTGTAGATCCGACTATATTTATATATGGTGAAGGATGGGCGGCATCGGCTCCACAGATGGCGGAAGATTCTCTGGCAATGAAAGCCAATACTTATAAGATGCCGGGTGTTGCTGCTTTCTCTGACGAAATGCGTGATGCTTTACGCGGTCCGTTTAATGACAATCATCAAGGTGCTTTCCTTGCTGGATTGCCGGGAGGAGAGGAGAGCATAAAGTTTGGTATTGTAGGAGCCATCAGGCATCCGCAAGTAAATAATGACTCTGTGAATTATAGTAAGGCTCCGTGGCGGAACAACCTACACAGATGATCAGCTATGTTTCCTGCCATGATGATATGTGCTTGGTGGATAGGCTGAAAGCAAGTATCCCGGGTATTACTCCCGTAGAATTGGCAAAGCTTGACAAACTGGCGCAAACAGCCGTATTCACTTCCCAAGGTGTACCGTTTATTTATGCCGGTGAGGAAGTGATGCGTGACAAGAAGGGAGTACACAATAGTTTTGAGAGTCCCGATCCATCAATGCGATTGATTGGAGACGAAAGGCGGAGCATGCAGATGTATTTGCTTATTATAAAGGGTTGATACAGCTTCGTAAGAAGCATCCGGCTTTCCGTATGGGTGATGCGGATTTGGTGCGTAAGCATTTGGAATTTCTACCGGTTGACGGCAGCAATGTGGTGGTTTACCGTCTGAAAGAAAATGCCAACGGTGATGCATGGGGAGATATTATAGTAGTCTTGAATGCCCGTAAGGAGCCTGCCAAACTTACCGTACCCGAAGGTAAATATACAGTGGTCTGCAAGGATGGCTTTATCAATGAACAAGGTTTGGGCACACTGTACGGCCCCGAAGTTGTTGTTCCGGCCCAATCGGCACTGATTATGTATAAATGATGATTGGATGATGCAACAACATACAATACACATAGCGGGGGCGTAGTACGCAACCCGCTTGTTCGTTTGACAGAGCCTGTCACCCTTGATTTCCTGGCAGGAGAACACATTGCCATTGTAGGACCGAACGGAGCCGGAAAGAGCCTCCTGGTGGATATGCTGACGGAAAAGTATCCTTTGCGTGATGGTGAGCTTACCTATGATTTCTCTCCCTCCCTCACGAAAACTGCCTATGACAATATCAAATACATTGCTTTCCGTGATACTTACGGTTCTGCCGATGCCAATTATTACTATCAACAGCGTTGGAATGCCCACGACCAGGAGGATGCTCCGCTAGTACGCGAAGTGCTGGGAGAGGTAAAAGACGATGTCTTGAGGCGGCAGCTATTTGAACTTTTCAGCATAGAGCCGATGCTTGACAAGAAAATCATTCTTCTCAGCAGTGGGGAGCTGCGCAAGTTTCAGTTGACTAAAGCTTTACTGACTGTTCCCCGAATTCTTATCATGGACAATCCTTTCATAGGGCTGGATGCGCTACCCGTGAACTGCTTTTTAATTTGCTGGATCGGCTTACCCGGCTGGGCGAGTTGCAGATTGTCCTTGTGCTTTCCATGTTGGATGACATACCTTCATTTGTTACACACGTTGTGCCGGTAGAGGAGATGAAGGTGGGCGAAAAGATGAACGTGAGGAGTATGTGCAGGCATTCTGTGCGGGCAATCAGATGCGTATTCAGGAAGAGGCCGGAGCGTTGGAGGAATTGCAGCGGCGTATTCTCGATTTGCCCTACGAACATGCGAATTTCACTTCGGACGAAGTGGTGAAATTGAACGGGGTTAGCATCCGTTACGATGACCGTACCATTCTGAAGGAGCTGGATTGGACAGTGATGCGTGGTGAGAAGTGGGCGCTGAGTGGCGAGAACGGTGCTGGCAAGTCTACCTTGCTTAGTTTGGTTTGTGCGGATAATCCGCAGTCATACGCCTGCGATATCAGTCTTTTCGGACGGAAGCGCGGAACGGGGGAGAGTATTTGGGAAATCAAGAAACACATCGGTTATGTCAGTCCGGAAATGCATCGTGCTTATCTGAAGAATCTGCCTGCCATAGAGATTGTCGCTTCCGGTCTGCACGACAGCATCGGATTGTATAAACGTCCTCATGCCGAACAGATGTCGGTATGTGAGTGGTGGATGGAGATTTTCGGTATTGCCGCCTTGAAAGACAGTCCTTTTCTGCAACTCTCCAGCGGGGAACAGCGTCTGGCATTATTGGCACGTGCTTTTGTCAAGGACCCGGAACTGCTGATATTGGATGAACCGCTTCATGGACTCGATACATACAACCGCCGTCGGGTCAAGAAGATTATAGAGGCATTCTGCCATCGTCGGGATAAAACGATGATTATGGTAACCCACTATGAGAATGAATTGCCGCAAACAATTACTAACCGTTTATTCTTGAAGCGAAACCGCTGACCAGATAATAATTAGTCAAGCAAAGATAATAAAGGACTAGCAGGAACCATTTATGGTGTAAATCGTTATATTTGTAATATCAACCATCTAAACATTTATATCATGAAGTTTTTTATTGATACGGCAAATTTAGAACAGATTCGGGAGGCCTATGACTTGGGCGTACTCGACGGAGTTACCACTAATCCTTCGCTTATGGCAAAAGAAGGTATCAAAGGAGTGGAGAACCAGCGTAAGCACTATGTGGACATCTGTAATATTGTGCAAGGCGATGTGAGTGCCGAGGTGATAGCTACCGACTATGAAGGCATGATTAAAGAGGGTGAAGAATTGGCAGCCTTGAATCCGCATATCGTAGTGAAGGTGCCTTGCATTGCAGAAGGTATCAAGGCCGTTAAATACTTCTCGGGCAAAGGTATCCGTACAAATTGTACTCTGGTATTTTCTGTCGGTCAGGCATTGCTTGCAGCCAAGGCAGGTGCAACGTATGTTTCTCCGTTTGTGGGGCGTCTCGATGACATCTGTGAGGATGGCATTGCATTGGTTGCGAAGATTGTAGAGATGTACCGTTATTATGGATATACCACCCAGGTACTTGCCGCCTCTATCCGTCATACGGCACATATCATGCAGTGTATAGAGGTGGGTGCTGATGTGGCTACTTGTCCGCTTTCGGCCATTAAGGGTTTACTTAATCATCCGCTGACCGATTCCGGTCTGAAGAAGTTCCTTGAAGATTACAAACGCGTGAACGGATAAACTTAAAATATCCTATAAGCTATCTTTCAATGTAATTATTGACTAATATTGGTGAGAAATAGAATAAAAAGATTTATTTTTGCACCTTATATTTAGATATACAATAAGGCACCGATGAAAGATAGGCTCATAGGATTTATTAAGACATACTGCTTGTTTGTCTGCATTTTTGTGTTGCAGAAACCACTATTTATGCTGTTTTACAAATCGCTGTATCCGGATGCCTCGTGTGCGGACTGGTTCAGTGTCATTTGGCATGGGTTACCTTTAGACCTATCTCTGGCTGGTTATCTGACAGCTATTCCCGGTTTTCTTTTCATAACCTCTGTATGGACACTTTCTAAATCCCTTCATCGCATCTGGTGCGGCTATTTCCTCTTCATTTCAGTACTTATCTCCATAATTTTTACTGTCGATTTAGGATTATACGAGTATTGGGGGTTCCGTTTGGATGCTACTCCGTTATTCTATTTCTTTTCCTCCCCTAAAGACGCAGTGGCCAGTGTCAGCATTTGGATGGTGCTGGGGGGAATTGTGGCAATGGCTGTTTATGCTGTCGTGCTGTATGCTGTTTTCTACGGCATCTTGCTGCAGAAGAAGCTGTTGCTGCGGATGAAACTGCCTTATCGTCGCCTGAAGGTGTCAGGTATATTGTTGCTGATGACGGGGTTACTGTTTATTCCTATCCGTGGAGGCTTTACAGTATCTACCATGAATGTGGGGAAGTCTATTTCAGTGCCGAGCAGCGTCTGAACCATGCAGCTATCAACCCTGCATTCAGTCTGATGGAATCTCTTGCCAAGCAGAAGGACTTCAGCAAGCAGTACCGTTTTATGGAAGCTGCGGAGGCCGACCGGCTTTTTAAAGACATGCTTGAACCCGCAGGTGCCGGTGGTCAAACGGAAGAGACAGATTCTGTGCTGCAACCTGCCGATTCACTGCATACTTTATTCAATACTCAGCGTCCCGATGTACTCTTTGTGATTCTTGAGAGTTTTTCCTCCAGGTTGATGACAGCTTTGGGAGGTGAGCCGAATATTGCCGTCCATCTGGATAGCTTGAGTAAGGAAGGGGTGCTCTTTACGAACTTCTACGCCAACAGTTTCCGTACGACCGTGGCTGGTGGCTATCTTGAGTGGCTATCCTGCCCAGCCCACTACTAGTATTATGAAGTATCCCCGTAAAACGCAGTCCATTCCTCCATTGCAGGCAGCTTGCGGAAGGCGGGTTATGGTACCAAGTATTATTATGGCGGTGATGCCGACTTACCAATATGCGTTCCTACCTGATGTCATCGGGCTTTGAAGATATTGTTTCCGACCAGGACTTTCCCGTAACGGAACGTTTAAGTAAGTGGGGGGCGCACGACCATCTCGTATTCAACCGTCTGCTGGAAGACTTGAAAGCCGAAGCTGCCGAAGGAACTGCCGAAGAGAAAACTCCTCATTTCCGTGTCTTGCAGACCTCCAGCAGCCACGAGCCTTTTGAAGTACCTTTCCGTCGTCTGGAGAATGACCGGCTGAACGCCTTTGCCTATACGGATAGTTGTGCAGGCGATTTTGTAAGACAGTTCCGTGAGCTTCCCCAGTGGAAGAATACGGTGATTGTGTTTGTTCCAGACCACTTGGGAGCTTATCCCGAACATATCGACAATTTGTCGGTAGAACGCTACCGGATACCTCTGTTGATGGTGGGCGGTGCTGTCCGAGAGCCGAGGCGCATTGACGTCTATGGCTCGCAACATGATATTGCAGCCACGTTGCTGGCTCAATTGGCGCTGCCCCATGATGAGTTTGTTTTCAGTAAAGATATGCTTAATCCCGCTTCCCCTCATTTCGCGTTCTTTACCGTACCCGATGCTTTCGGTATGGTGACAGCGGACAATCAAGTGATATTCAATTGCCAGGCGGGTACTGTGGTAGTGGATGAGGCACAGCAAAAGGGAAGAACCTGCCGTTGGGCAAAGCCTATTTGCAAAAATTATATGATGATATAGCCAAAAGATAACGTATGACAGCACTTATGGACGCTTGCAAGGGGCAATAGATGTAGACACAAACATATTTTTTTCCATCAATCGGATGCACAACATGTATTTCGATTATTTTATGAGCGCTTATAGCGGTAAGTGGGTTTGGATTCCCATGTATGCTGCCATCTGGTATGTGATGTTGCGCAATTTTCATTGGAAGGTCACACTGTTTTGCATGATAGGCCTTGCGCTCACCATTACTTTTGCCGACCAGGCATGTGCCACTTGGATACGTCCCTATGTGGAGCGTATGCGTCCTTCTAATCTGAATAATCCCATTTCGGAGATGGTGCATATCGTCAACAATCATCGTGGAGGGCGTTATGGTTTTCCTTCGTGTCATGCCGCCAATACCTTCGGATTGGCGTTTTTCCTGTTCTTTCTATTCCGCAAGCGGTGGCTTACTCTTTTCATTATGGCCTGGGCGTTGCTGACGTGCTATTCGCGCGTATATCTCGGTGTGCATTATCCGGGTGATTTGTTGGCAGGGACTATTGTGGGGCTGATTGGTGCCTGGCTGATTTACCGCTTGTTTGTGAAGGTTAGCGGATATAAGCGTGTCGAGCATGTCACTCATGTCTATGCTCCTATATGGGTAGGGTTGCTGACGATAGCGGGGATGCTGGTTTATGCCGGAATACGGATATTGTTGTAGATGACAGTCTTTAGAACTGATAACCAGCAGTCACCATAACCTCCCGTGGACGGATATTCAACCGTGAAGTATAGCTTTGTGTGGCCGAGTAGGTAGTATAGGCATACTCTTTCTTGTTGAACAGATTGCTGAGGCTGGCTTCCACTCTCCATTTCCTTGTCTTATAAATGAGTGATGCGTCTACAAACAGTGTGTTGAGATGCGTATCGCTGTTTAAATCGTTCCGGTAATGTTCTCCGGAAAGGCAGAGGTCGACGTGCCCGATGCTGAATGTGAGGTGCATACGCTGTACGAAGTCCAGTAGAGGAGCAAGGTGCGCGTCGTTCCCTATTTTACTGCCGCCATAGCTGATTGTGGCATGATATTCGGCTTCGAAAGCTTCGGCGGGCGACCATATCAGTTGGGTTCCATCTTAAGATAGTCATAACGGTATTTTTGAGGCGGGCCGTTTCCGGCTGTTTCCGTTTGTGGAGTGAGGGCGTCTGTATCTGAAACCTGTGTCAACTGCCAGCCGGTATTGCGGCTCAGTTGTAAGTCAAGTGAGGTTTTCAGATTCCAGTCGAAAAATCCCTTGGAGAGAGTGCTGAGCAGGAACCAACTTTGTGTACTGTTGGAATGTAGGCGAAGGGTGTGGACAATGCGGTTTTCAGAGATACTCTGTTCATTCAAGGTGTTGTAGTGTACATGCCGGTAGGACAAAGTGGCGGTGGCGAAAAATTCCTGCACGGTATTCTTGTATTCTCCATAAAGGTTGTATTGTTGGCGTATACTGACGGGGAAGAGGCCGTCAGTGTTTTTCCAGGTACGGTAGTCTGTCCGATAGGTAAAAGGGCAGAGGTCTGTGACATCTCCTGCTGAGCGGTGTAAACTGCCGTAGAGGGAAATTTTCCAATGGTAGTCCGGCTGATAGCGCAGATAGAGTGACGGATTGAAAAAGAGAAAAGAACGCTGTTGCGAGAAGTAGCGCTTATAGCTGAGAGGGAGTGACAGACTTCCCTGCCACTTGCCTTGTTCCAATTGGAAGTAGGAGGAGAGGTAGGGAGAAAAACTGGATGCGCCAAATGTTTCCATTCGGGTGGAATGGTACTTTACCGATGCCCATTCGCCCTTTATACCGGCGGTGTATTGCCGGGTGAAACCGTTGTGTTTTCTTAGGTGGCTGGCCTTATTGTCGTTGTAAAGGCTGTGCTGGATGAATTTGTCTTTCCCGTCGTGTAGTGACAAGGAGGAGGGTAGATAGGCATACTGTGTGGCAGAATTGAACTTCCATGTGCTTTTCTCTCCATTGCGGATAAGGCTGAAGAAATTCTTTGCCGTAAACTGGGAGGTGCGCATCGTTTGCTGCAACTCGTGGGAGGTGCCGCGGTTCGTTTCACTTTCTGCAGGAAGCGGTTCGACAGATAGTGGATGGTCTTGTTATCCTCATAGTGCATTTCCATATGGGCGGCATCGTTCTGCAGGCAGTAGTGGTAGGCTTCATCCATGCGTATGGTGTCATCGGGCTGGTAGTAGACTTGCGAGTTGCCCGTGCTGGGTAATCCGGTTATGGGTATATCCGGCTTGCAGGCGCAGGAACGTTCGTCGTTCCATTTATACATGCGGTTGGCGTTCAGTGTATGGGTTTCGTTGAAGAGCAGCCGTTGCTTGTCGAGGGGAGCGCTGATGCCCGGTTGTACCAGAAAGCCGTGCAGGGGAATCTGTTGGGATGTGTTGTTTGTCAGTATATGTTGCTCACGGCTAAGGTCGGTACCGTTGTTGTTGCTCTTGTAGCCGTAGATGCTTTGCTTGCCTTTACCCAGTTGGAGGGCATTGGCGGCGTTTTCCCAAAGAAGCGTTCCTTGGTCCCTCTTCGTTTGTGCCGTTCCGGTCGTTTCTTGTGTTCCATCGCTCCAGCCTGCACCCAGGTACCGTTGACAATCCATTGGTCGCGTGCCTGTGGTCGAGTTTCAGGTTCAGGGCTATTTCATCCGAACTGAGTTTTCCTTTCAATGCCTTGACCGATTGGTAGTTCTCCATAATTTCTGCCGATTTTACGGCTTTGGCACTGAGGTTGTTGTTGATTTGGCTGTAGCGTCCACCCGTCACGTCCATACCCTCCACAAAATAGTGGTCGATGGCTTTACCTTTATATTTCACCTGCCCGTTGTCGTCAATATCCACACCGGGGAGCTTTTTCAGAACATCCTTGATGTGTATGTCCTTGGAAGAGGCAAACTCTGCCAGATTATACCTTACGGTATCTTTCCTGCCATGAATGCGGCCGGGACGTATTTGGACTTCTTTCAGTGCAATGGCTTCGGGATGCAGACGAATATGGAGTGTTCCTGCTGCCGATATGTTGCGTATTTCCCGTCTATAGCCCAGCAGTGATACGCTGACTTGCAGGTTGCCGTTGTATTTCCATGGCAGGGAATATCTCCCCCGGGCATCGGTCAGGGCGTAATCTATCATGGTGCCGTTTCGCAGCACACTAATCATTACGGCTTCCAGCGGTTGTCCGGTTTCTTCGTCCGTTACCAAGCCACTGAGAGACTGTGCATGCGCTGTCATTGCAAACAAGGCAAGGATTGGCAGCAAGAGTTTCTTGAAGTGTATATCCATTGGAGTTCGATGGGATGAATCAGTCAAGTTCCAGCGGATTGTGGGCTATATTCTTCGGCTTCCTGGCTTCATTGCCTGGTTGTCGCGTATGGTGATACGTACGTTAGGCGTGTTGCCCATAATGAATCCTACCGGGTCGGCATAGTATCTTTCGTGGATTTTGTTGTACGCCTTGCGGTTTACGGGTTCATAATCTTTTCCGTTGAAGAGGATAGTCGGTAGGAATGGCATTGCTCCATACCGGTGCAGGTAAAGAGATAATGCCCCCTGTTGTCTTCTGCTTTCAGTATCAGTCCGGGCAGTCCGAACAGCTTCCACGGCCCTTCGCTGGAGGAAATCTCCGGACTGTACCAGACAATCCATCTGCGTCCCTTAAACACGCATTCTGCTTTTTGGCAGAGATACGAGAGGATGGTTGCCGTGTCTGTCTGCAGCGTCCACTGTGGGCACTCTTCCGGTTCCTCGCACCGGAGTCTGTTAATGTCTCCGGCAATTTCATCCAGTGTGGTCACTTTGCCTACGGGGTATCTCTTGTAGGTCTGTTCGTTCAGCTTGCTTTTTCCGAACTGTTTGGCGTGTTCAATCATCGTTTCTTGCGAGGCGTTATTGGCAATGTCGGCAGCAAATACCGAGTCGCCCACATACTTTGTGTAACTGTAGAACTTGGAGCATTTCTTGCCGATTTCCAACATCATGGTTTCCTGGAAACGCTCTTCCGACAGTGTGTCCGTACAGCCGTCCACTTCATACTGCACCATGAGTACAGTCTGGTCTATGGTATCTTTTCTGAACGTCTTGCCGGAGCCGATTTTGATGTTAAACTGTGCGCAGGCGGTTGTGGTGGTTATCAACAGCATGGCGGTGAGTAGAATCTGCTTTTTCATACTTTTTCGTTGTTAGGAATTACTGTTTCGAGGACGTGTCATGTGTCCTGTCGTCGCAAATCTATGCGGAATTTGTCTTTCCGGAGTGAGAAGTTATTACTGAAATGTTACTCAAATGAGAATAGCCGCCTCGCGCGTACCTCTGATTGGAGGAAACCCTTACCTTTGTATAGTATAAAAGAAGAACAGACTCTGAGATGGAAAAACGAATCAGAATAGTATGGGCATTGTCACTGATATCCATGCTGCTACTTGTAGCAGGGCAGGGATATTGGTTGTGGAACCAGTATCAGTATAAGAATGAGGAATATGAAGAAGAGATACACCGCCTTGTCATGGATGCCGTGGCAGTGAACGACTCTATCCGGCGTGAACAGCCGAAGAAAGTGTTCAACAAGCCTAATATATCCTTTTTCAACACCAATGTGGACATGCATACGGATAGGGATTCATTGACCAACAAGCTCAAAGAGCGCTATACGCGTACGTTTGTGGTGGGGGCCATGGCAGATAAATCCGTTCTATCCACGGCAATGAAGGATAGTATTGTCTATAAGGACAAGATTGTGATACATGGCGAAGACAAGCTGCTTTTCAACATGAGCTTCAGCGAGGCGATAGTTGCTTATCAGTTGCAGATAGATGTCCCTTTTACGTTGCAGCGCTTCGATTCGGTGCTGGCGACTAAACTGGACGGCATGTCTTTCACTACCGGACTAGTCACGCCGCGCGACAGCCTCTATCAATGGGTGGAAACCGTAGAACGGCTGGGGAGTGATTTGCATCCGGTCATCCGTCTGGTTTATCCTTACAATCCGCTGAAGCGGGAGTTGGTACAAGTGGATGTGCAGGTGATGCCGCATACTCTTTTGCTCCGTATGGGCTGGCAACTTCTGGGCAGCTTGGTATTGATTCTTCTGCTGTCTGTCTGTCTGCTGTTCCAGATAAAGACCATTTTGAAGCAGCACCGTGTGGACGAGTTGCGGAAAAGCTTTGTCAACACCATGATACACGAGTTGAAACGTCCCGTGCAGGCCTTGAAGATGTGCGTCTCTTTTCTCAATGACAAAACAATGCGTACCGACGAGCAGGCCATGGATGAAGTGGTGCGTGATTCCGTTTCCGAGCTGGACAACCTTTCCGCCTACCTCCGGAAGCTGTGCGACATGACCCGTGCTGACGATGAGCAGACACAACTTTCCCTCAGTACTTTCGATTTGAAACCGGTTGTGGAGAAGTTGATACGCCTGCAGCATGCTCCTGGAGGAAAACAAGTATCTTTCGAGACACATTTCACGGACAACCTGCTGGTTACGGCCGACCCCGTGCACATGGCAAATATCATCAGTAATCTGATGGAAAATGCCGTGAAATATTCGGGAAGCTCCGTCAGTATCCGGGTAGAATGCCGCCTGCATGGCCACGAGCTCACATTGAAAGTTTCCGATGACGGCATTGGTATCCCTGTTTCCGAGCAGGGACGGGTATTCGATAAGTTTTACCGTAGCAGCAACTTGCCTGACCGTTCCTTGCCGGGCATCGGTTTGGGGTTGAGTTATGTCAAGTTGTTGGTTGAGGCTCATAGGGGAACCGTCTTTCTGACCAGTCAGATTGGGAGGGGGACGACGGTGGAAATAACCATTCCACAATAATCTGCACAGATGGATATCGAGAATATAAATAGCAACTCATGAAACCACTGAAAATTCTTTTTGCTGACGATGACCTGAAGTATTCCATGCTTCTGAAACGCTTCCTGGAGAAAGAGGGTTATGAAGTGACCTAATGCCGGAAATGGTCTTATCGCCCTCGACCAGTTCCTCTTGTCAAACCGGACCTTGTCTTGCTTGACATCAATATGCCCGGGTTCAATGGC
>ENA-OQCS01001198-OQCS01001198.1-human-gut-metagenome-genome-assembly--contig:-NODE-1198-length-13703-cov-2.736447_pt1 | contig 13703 bp, 22 predicted proteins | sample MGYA00242757_ERZ504575 | MGnify/ENA primary metagenome ERZ504575 (study PRJEB26092, sample SAMD00036297) | human gut metagenome | host: Homo sapiens | study: EMG produced TPA metagenomics assembly of...
TAAATAAGTAATACATCATCATTTTTTAAACTTACAAAATGAATAGCTTGTACCTTATTTTCATCATTAATCAAAGTAATAAATATCACTTTTATGAAGTTGCCCTATTAAAAGATGATCACAATAACAACTAATACACATAAAGCTGAAATCGTTGTAAAAAAGGTACTTGGCATAATGGTATAAATTGAATAATTGATTTGTAGATAAAGATATATCTTTGAATGAATGAAAAATAAGCTAAGAACACCTAAAATAAATGAAATCGGTAAAACAAAGATAAAGACGATTCCCATTTGAATAAGTGTATATTTAATAAAATCTAACAAGTTAAAACCGCAAGTAAATAAAATTCCAAATTCTTGATGTTTTTTATTGAAATTATATTGACTGGCATAAATAATCATAAACCAACAAAATAAAATAATTAAAAAGGGTAATCCCATTGATAATGGTATATCCGCTCCAAGAGGATCATCTATTCCTCTAGCCCTATCTGCTTCTATTAAATAGGGATTGTTGATAAATTCTGAAAAGATCAAATGAATGACAATTGCAAAAATAAGTGTGAGTCCATAAATCATATATTGTTTTTTATTTCTTTTTAATGTTAATGTAGCTAGTGAAAAAACCTTCATTGCTTCCACCTCCTAACTCCATCATAAACTTTCCATCACACCTTACAATAAAAGTGGCACCAACAACCTAGAAATGACGCAAACAACATCTTTAACTAAATAACTTATGATACAATACAGTTAAAGGAGGGATAACATGAAATATAAAGTAGGCAAACCCAACTATAAATCAAGTTTTATTTATTCAGCTTTAATTATTGCTTGGGCTATTTTTTTAATACTTTTTTAGTCCCTTTTCAGCAATGAATATTTGCGGATTTTTTCTTATTTTTTTAATTATCTTTATTTATCTTCCAAGTATGGCATTTTGTAAAAATATTTGGGAAGTTGATGAACATTATCTTAAATACACTTTTTATGACAGTGTAGTAGAAAAATCTCGTGCTTTTTTTCATAGTCTTTTTACAAGAAATATAGATTATCAAATGAAAATAAAGCTGGATAAAATCATGTGTATCCAAGTTACTTTCGAAGCAGTTTCCGATGCTTTTTTATGGCACTAATGGTTATAATGTTATTTTTAAAGTATTGATGAAGGATGGTTCTTCTTTTTCTTTTCAACCAATCGTTACTAGAAAAAGAAAAGAAGTTATCGATGCAATTGAATTTTTAAAAAAGTAAAGGAATTATCTTTAAAGATCGTTATCATATTCTTGATCAATTAGATAAAAAAGAGCCTTTAGCTTATTATTAGAAAAGATAGCTGGTGATAGAAATGATTCGTATCGCCTGTCATTGTACAAGATTATTATTTGAGATAATCAAAAATATTTGCAGCAAAAGATTACTATTTAGAAAAATTCAATCCAGCATCTTATGATGATATCTATTTTATTGAAATCAATTCACTTAATGATTTAGATAAAATCCATCAAATCAATAAATATCCAGAAACTTTGATTTACATTATTGGTCCTAAAGATTTTCATTTACTCAATGAATGTTTAACCTTAGGAGTACATTTATATTTTGAAAATGATGATTTAGAAAATAGTCTTTATTCCAAATCAGAAGCCATTCATCAACAAATATTTTCAAGATTTAAGACTTATCATTATAAAAACAAACAAATGTCTTTTGAATTAAGACTTGCTCAAATCATGTATGTAGAATCAATGAATCATAAACTTATTATTCATCATGATAATGGTGACTTTATTGAAAGAAAAAACTTATCTTCTTTTATTAAAGAAATTGATTCTAATAATTTTATTCAAATTCATAAATCATTTGTTATTAATAAAAACTTTATCAAAGAAATCAAAGCAAAAGAATTGATTTTAAAAGATTCTACAATTCTACCAATTGGTAGAAACTTTAAAGAAAGTATTTAAAAAGTAAAGATTGCCAATCATCTTTACTTTTTTCATTTAATTATTTCTATTTTCACGTAAATAATCTAAAAACTTTTGAATACTCTTTTCATTTCCCATTTGTGTCAATTGAAAATAATATCTATTTGATAATTCTTTTGGCATACATTTTTTTACCCGAATAATGATTTTTAAAAGCATGAATATTATCTAGACCAACACCTCTACCAAGTTTTTGGGCATTTTTATAACTTGCATCTTGTAAAAAAGGAGGGATAGGTACATTGGTTGTTTGCTTAGCATCTGCCATTGCCTGTGTGATTCCTCGAGATACCGTATCTGATTTAGGAGAACAACAAACATAAAGTGCTGCATGAGCTAAGATCTTAGCCGCTTCGGGCATTCCTATTCTTTCTACTGCCAAAAAGGCATTTGTAGCCACAACTAGAGCTTGTGAATTAGCAAGACCAATATCTTCACTTGCACATACACATATTCTTCTTGCAATATATTTGACATCTTCTCCAGCAATCAACATTCTAGCAAGATAATATAAAGTTGCATCTGGTTCTGTATGTTTCATAGATTCAATAAAAGCAGAAATCGCATCATAATGATTATCGCCACTTTTATCATAGCGAATTGCTTTTTTTGAATACATTCTTCTGCGACTTCAAGACTGATGTGAATTTTTCCTTCTTTGTTTTTATCTGTAGTAAGATAAGCAAGTTCTAAGGCATTTAAAACACTTCTTGCATCACCACTAGCCATGTCAGCTAAAAAGCTTTTAGCATCTTCATCAATTATGATTTTTTCATTTCCTAAACCACGTTTTTGATCAGTAAGCGTTCTATCAATTAAACGGATTAGATCTTGTTTTTCTAAAGGTTTTAATTCAAAGATACGGCATCTTGAAGTAAGGCATTATTGACTTCAAAATATGGATTTTCGGTAGTAGCTCCAATGAGAATAACAATACCATCTTCTACATAAGGAAGAAGATAATCTTGTTGTGTTTTATTAAAACGATGAATTTCATCGATAAATAAAATCGTTCCTTTATGATAAGCATTTTGATTAAATTTAGCTTCTTCTATTATCTTTTCCACATCTTTAATTCCTGCACTCGTCGCATTTAATTTACAAAAATGTGAATTTGTTGTATTAGCAATAACTCTCGCAATCGTTGTTTTTCCAACCCCTGGAGGTCCATATAAAATAATAGAACCTAAACGATCTGCTTTAATAGCACGATAGAGTAATTTATCTTTTCCAATAATATGTTGTTGGCCTACAATTTCATCTATACTTACAGGGCGCATTCTACTGGCAAGTGGTAGTTTTCTTATATCTTCATCCATATCAAATAAATTCATTTTCTTTCCTCATTTCTTATTTATTCACATTATAAACTTTCTCTAAAAGAAAAAGAAGTATTTAAACTTCTTACAAAACCAGAATACTCCTTTTAAACACTTTTCTTTCGAAAATATAAATACGAATAAATAATTGGCAAAAGTACCGGAATAAAAACAAAAATAAAGAAAATAAATAAATTCATAAATGGTGATAAAACAATAAGAAGAATACCACCAATAACCATGCATTTTCCACCAAAACGGTGTGTATGATACCAATTGTCTGGATCATCTAATGCCCACGAAGTACGAATTCCTACTGTATAATTTGGCTTGACTGTTGGTATATAATTACCTAAAACAATAAACAATACCCCTATCATCAATTCTGTAAGAAAACTAATATTTGTGATATAACCTAATGCATAACCATATATACAACTACAAACAAGCAATGAAATCAACGGACTGATCCATAATACGATTGAAAATATCTTCTTATTAATATTCTTAGACTTTGGATCAATACTTGTTCCTATCACACAAAAAAGATGAATAACCAGTAAAATCAATGGTAAGACAAATACGGTAAAAGTTTTAGAAGAATAACCATTTGGTTGACCATTAAAATTAAAATGTGTAGCCATTAATTGTGGTAGTTGATTCCATAAAAGTAATCCAATAACTATAGGAAGCAATGTCACAATAGATGTTAATATTATCATTTTTTTATTTTGTTTAATCATTTTTAGTATCTCCTTTTAACTCACTGATCCACAACATAATTTCCTCAAGCACTGTTGCATTAAGTTCATAATAAATAAACTTTCCTTCTCGCTCATCTCGAATCAAACCCGCTTCTTTTAAAACCGATAGATGTCTTGAAATAGCAGCTCCCGAAATTGAAAAATACTTAACAATATCACCCGCAGACATTCTTGACTGTTTCAATAAATTAAGTATTTCTCGCCTTGTTGGATCCGCTAAAGCATGTAGCGTATTTTGCATTGCCATCTTTATCACCTCATTATCATTTAACATTTAACTTAAATGTTAAATATAGTATATCATATTTATAAAAAAAAAAACAAGTATTAAATTTTTATCTAACTACTTCTTTAATCATTGTTTCTACAGTTGTTGTCGTTTCACTATTAGAAATACTTATAAAAGTTCCTATATTTAGGATGACTAATAAAATACCAAAAATAACGATTATCAATAAAATGATAGCTATTGTCTTCATTATTTTTTATAACGTCTATTTTTTATTGTTAGTTGTTCATTTGTTTTAGCTAATTGTTTAACAATCTCACTTTGATCTGTTGTTGTAATTTGACCATCAAGAAGAATATTCACATCTGTTTCTAATACGTTTGCTATTTTAGAAAGCATATCTACATCAGGCAATGAAAGTCCCTTTTCCCATTTACTAACAGTCTGTCTAACAACATTCAATTTTTCAGCGAGTATTTCTTGCGTATAACCTTTATCTTTTCTTATTTTCTTTAGGTTTTCAGCAAACATTCCTCTATCCTCCTTTATTAAGATAAACATATCTTATATAAAAGTAGTTGTTGCTTCAAGCAACACATATTAACATTCTTTATTTTACTTCATCATAACTTGGAATTGAGTCAACTGCACCAAATCTTGTCACCGCAATTGCACTTGCTTTTGTTGCTAAGTTTGCTGATTCAACTAAAGAGAATCCTTCAAGAATTCCTTTTACAAAATAACCAATATAAGTATCTCCTGCACCTGTTGTATCTATTGCATTAACTTTCATTGCTTCTACTTTGACATCTTCATTGTTTGTTAAAACTCTGCTTCCGTCTTTTCCCATTGTAAAAAGAATATTTGTATGTGGATATTTTTGTTTTAACACTTGTAGCATCTTTTCATAATTTTCTTCACCGCTTAAAGCAGCACTTTCTGTTTCATTGACTACAAGCCATGTTACTTTTTCAATTGGATAATTTTGAATTAATTCATCATAAGGAGCTGCATTGAAAAAAATCTTCATTTCTTTTTCATAACAGCGATCAATAATATAAGGTACATTATTGATTTCATTTTGTAAAACAACCACATCACCCGTTGAAAAATGAGATAAAACCTCATCAATATATTCAAAATCAATCTCTTTATTTGTTCCACCATATAAAATAATATGATTTTGACCACTTTGATCAACTTCAATAATAGCATGTCCTGTTGGCTTATTTGAAATTTTTAAATAATCAATATTCACATTCTTTCCTACAAGCGCATCTTTTAATAGAGTGCCATCATTTCCAATAATTCCTGCAAAATACGTTTCATTTCCTGCAAGAGACATTGCAATTGCTTGATTAACGCCTTTCCCACCACATTTAACTGTATATTCAAGACATCCTTGTGTTTCTCCTGGTACTGTAAAATGATTGACTTTATATACATGATCCAAATTAGCGGATCCAAAACATAATACTTTCATAAATCCTCCATAACTTCTTATTTTTGTTTATATTATAAACATTCTCTTCTTTTTATAAAAGAAAAAGAAGTATTTAGATTTTTATATAAATACTTCTTTTAATCATTTCTAAATTCATAACATTCTGGAAAAGATGTTTGTTCAATATATGTATCCGCTTTTGAAATATAAATATCTTCCATTATTACATAAGGTAGAGTATTGACCTTTTTATAAAGAAGACCTGTACTTATGAAAATATTCTTTTAGTTTCAGCTAAAAATTTTAATTTTTCTTTTGGTAATTTTATAATATATACTTTCCCTAAATAACTATTATCATCTTCTTCAAACATCTTACATCCCTCATTTATCCATAATCTAAAATCAAACCATTCATCAGGATCAGAAATACCAATTGATCCTGCATCTAAAAAGCCACACAATGTAGCATCTTTTGTTGCCTTTATAACAAGTTCCCAGTCTCCATTATCATTACCAATACTTATATATTCTGACATATTATTAGAAAAATCATGACATTTGTACATTTCTATCATTTCTTTTGTACTATAAAAACATATTCATTTAATACCGCACCATTGTTATTTTTAAAAATTCTTTATAGACATCTGGCAATATACCCTTTATTTGATTATTTAATAAATGAATATCTTCATCAATTGCTGGTTTATTTTTTTCAATGAATTCAATATTTTTTAAATCCATAAAATCACATCATCTATTTCTTAAAGAAATGAAAATTACAACAATCTCCACCATAACCTAAAGTCTTTGTACGCGTAAATCCAATCTTTTTTAAACCACCATAAGTCACATCATCCACATCACAAAACAAATGACACAACTCTTCGCAGCCATTTTCCTTGCATGCTGTATGCCATAAACATTTAGTAATCGTAACATCATAATGATCTTTACCATAGCTTTGAGTGTTTTCTTGTAAATCTGTTGTACGCATGATTTTTAAAAAAATAAAACTATAAATTTTATAAAACCCAGGCACTAATTCCATTTTAGCTGTAGATGCATGTTTTTTGGCTGCAATTTTATCAATCATATATTTTCTCATATATTGATAGACATCTTCTTTTGAAAATTCTTCGTTCAATAAGACTTTATATAAAGCAATTCGTGGTAGAATTGTTTGAATAAGTGTTTTCATTTGATTTTCTGTTTTATCTTTTGTTTTTTTAATAATTTTATAAAGTTCTTTTTCTTGTTTATCAAATATTTCATTTCCTTTATTTGGACCAAATTCTTCGATTAAATATGATTTTACTTGTTTTTGTTGTTTGATTTTCATTATAAATACACCTCTTTTATACAATCATATTATAACGTCATTATAAAAGAAAAAGAAGTATTCAAACTTTTTACAAAGTTCAAATACTTCTCTAGATATCTCATAAAAGTTATTACTAACGTTTTGAGAATTCCAATTCCTTATAAAATAAGGATATTCAAGCCATTTTATTGCATACGAGTTGCATTGCAAAAACATCTTAAATCTCTTATATGATATTAAATAATCTAAATCAGTAATTATCTTGCTATAAAAACTATATCAATTCCCTATCCCCATGTGACTTTGGCATTGAAACTACAATAAATTCAATTTCCTTATCAGATGTATTTCTCATTTGATGTACTTCCATAGGAGAAACTTCAACTCCAGTATCTTCTTTTAACTTTACTGTTTCATCTTTAAACTTCATTTTTGCTTTTCTTGAAAGAATATAAAAAAACTGTTTTGATTTATGATGAAAGTGCATATCTTCTTCTGTATGCGGTGGCATTTTTTCTACTTACAATCTTCCCCTTAAGCTTTTTTTATTTTAATCACATTATACCCCTTCATCACAAAAAAAGAAGTACCCAAACTTCATGCAAAGCCCAGATACTTCTCTAGATATCTTATAAGAACCTGATTTGAAAATATTATTATCATTTTCTTATCATCCTTGACACACGAAATCAATTACGTATAATCTATTTTACGGTAATTATTGCCGAACAGTATGGCTCCTACCGCCATAAGTGTAGGGCGTTAGAGTAGAGAAGGATTCGTTCCTTCTTTTTTATTATCTTAATTTTATAATAACTTCTATCTTATATTTTTTATCGACAATATTTGATATAATTACTTTGTTATCGTCCTCCCTTGAAAGGAGGTGATGTTAATGCTTTCTAACTTAGTTGTATCTGTCGTGGCAGGTGTTTTAGTTTATTACATATGCAAATGGTTGGACAAAAGATTTAAACGATAATCAGCCTAGTGCTAAGTACACTCTAAAATACTAGAAAAGGTAAGGAGTACCATTCCTTACCTTTTCGTTTTGATGCAATGCTTTCTAACTTGCAATCAAATTATAGCATTTAGTATTTTAATATGCAAGTTGATTTCAAAATTCAATAACCATTGCACTCATTTCCATTTTACAAAAAAACCCAAATCGAAATATCGATTTGAGCTTTTTGAATTTCTCTGAATAAACGTATAAATTAACGTTTTGAGAACTCCGAAACCTTATAAAATAAGGGTTTTAAAGTCTTTTTGTTGCTTACTTGTTACATTGTTAAAACATCTCAAAACAACATTAAACATGACTAAATATTATTATGAACAATAAGATTAAGTAACATTTTCATTGATACAAGATTTTTTTAAACAAGACAACCGAAAATTAATGAACCCTGATAGCAATATATGTCGTTTGAATCTTCTAGGCAATTTGCATACACCATTAAATCTTTTTTATAAGCCGTAAAAAGATAATAATTCTTCTAAAGAAATGTAGATATTCTTTTTTTCCAACAAGCTCTTTCTTTCATAATATAATTTTTCTATTAAATTTCTGGCATTTTCGCCATAATGAATTTCATTATGACAATTACTACATAACGATACTATGTTTTCTTCTATATCAATAGAATATTCAAATTTATCTTGATAAGCCATTGGTATCAAATGATGAGGTTCAGTATAAGGGACGCCATCTTTCTTACGATTAAAAGTCTTATGATTTTTATCAATTTCACATGAAAAATTAGCAATACCTAATGCATTAATAGCAACTATTTTATTTCTTCTATATACTTTATTAAATCTATTTTCAATCAATTTTGGTTTAGGCTTTAAATCTTCTGAATATGAATATATTTTTGATGAATCAATGGCCATATCAGTTATAACTGTTTTCAACATATCATCTAACTGATTGTTTTGTTTCACTACTTTAACACGTTCTTTATTCTCTTCAAGTTCATTAAGCCGGTTGTGAATATATTGACCAAATTCTAAAATATTTCCTATTTCATCATATAGTTTTCTTGGTCCTTGTATATTTCCCACAAGTCCATTGTTATGTAAATCTTCTATCGTTATTTTATTTTTATCAAAACGTTCAATAAGTTTAAAACGTGCATACCTTGAATGCTTTCTCCCATTTTCATATTCATTCATATCAGTCCAATAAATCTTATCGTCTATAACATGATCACCTGTGATATTAGTCTCAATAACTTCAACCAAAAATTCGATAGCACTTATTGGTTTAGTAGAGTAAATAAACACTTTATCTCCTACAGAATAATTAGCATTTTGCTTCCAATCAATATATGGTAATTCGTTAAACGCTCTTAAATGATCATATTTATTATGATTAGCTGAGATCAACCATTCCAAGAAAATCTACTCCCTTCTCATATAATATATTTTATTATAGTTAAATGCGATATTTCGTGCAACATGAATAACACTGAAAATTATTAAACTATGTCATAATTTATAAGAATTTTATATCTAATTTTCGATTATCCGCATAAACACTATACTTTCAAGTATTTTGAAGTATAGAAAAACTCATTTTACCACGAATTTACCACGATTGAATGAGCCTTGATATGACCTATAAAATAACACCCAAAAGACATCATTACACCTAAATGGTGTCTTTTTAAAAAGCAGTCAATCCTAAGACTAACTGCTTTGTGTGTATGGATATGAAATTGTCAAACTGGGATTTACGAAAATCTTTTTTGAATCTTATACAGCCATATACTACAAATAACAGCTATAAATAATATAAATATAACTGCAATAGAAATAGCATAATCTTTCGGTAATATAACTGCAATCACTCCAGAGAACAAAAGACAAATTCCTATCAATAAAACAGGCTTTCCTAATGCTTTTGCATATCCTTTTCTGTCGTTTGTGGTTTCAAATACTTTGCCATGAACAGAAGAATAATTTCCTTTTAATAGAGAAAAACTAACAAATATGAGAAGAGCAGAACAGAACCACATCATTATACTAAAGCCTATCATAATATATCCCTCCATCAATTCTAATTTTCTTAGTTCTATAAACTGGAATTTGTCTTACAACAATTTATATATGCATAAAAAGCAATATATTTATGAAAACACCCTAAATCCAAAATCTACTCAATTCATTTTTCCTTACATAAAATGTTCTCGTATATTTCACTTCCTCACCAAGTGTTTCCCCTATCAAAACTTCAAAATCATTGATATCAAATTCTGGAAAGAATGTATCTCCATCTTCAATATTTAAATCTACTTCTGTGATATACATTTTATCTACTATTTGCAAAGCTTCCTTAAATAGTCCATATCCACCAGATATGTATACATCTCGTCCTTTAGCCAATAATAATGCATCTTCTAATGATTTAACTGAAACTAAATTATCTCCTTGATACTCTGCTGTGGTGGAAACAACAATATTCATTCTATTAGGCAACGGATGACCGATTTCTTCATAAGACTTTCGCCCCATAATAACCACATTACCCGTTGTTAACTCTCTAAATTGCTTTTGTTCTCCCTTTATTTTCCATGGTATATTACCATTCTTGCCTATAACATTATTCTTTGACCTCGCAACAATCAAACCTATCATCTATTTCATCCTCCATAATATGATGTCGTACCTGTGATTCCATCAAGTGCACCACATCTTAACAAACTCAAAATTATCTCGAACTAACCAGCTCGACAAATTCCTTTTTTGTCTTCATCTGCATTATATCATATTGTTATAAGCATTGCCATTTCTTTTCTGCTTTTGAAAAGTTACTTATCAGCCTATGTTTTGTAAAGGGTGATATTCAGCATTTCTCACGCAACAAGCCCTTGACAAACCATAGACTAATAAGTTTTAAGGTAATCAAGCAGAAATGAAATAGTCTGCTGTTTCACGGCAACAAAAAAGAGATACCAACACACTTATGTAGTATCTCTTAGTCTAGTAGCAATATTCTTTTGTTTGCAAGCAGGTAAACATGGGCTGTTTCTTAATATCTTTTTGTTTGGGAAACACCTCGTTCCCATTTAGAAACTGATTTGTCACTCATATTCAGTTTTTCTGCCAATTGCTTCTGCGTCAGTCCAAGAGCTTTTCTTTTTTCTGCAATATATTTTCCGATTTTGATTAAATCCATATAATTCACTCCCTTCTGTTTAATCTAAGCATAATATAAATTATAAGAAATGAACACCCCTTATGAGTAGAATGCGTTGAGTATTTGAGTTCTGGCTGAATTAGTGATAGATTAGGACGCAAGAGTTGATTGACGTTGGATAATGCTCCATAATATAATGAAAAGAAAAGAATAAAAGGCAGATATCTATGCTTGGATAGATGGAGAAGAACCTATGGAGAAAAAAGAGGAATTGATTCGTTTACACTACATATTCTGGCAATGCTGTTTATGTTATGTGATCATTTGTGGGCGACACTATTTCCAGCACAGGAATGGATGACATGCGTAGGAAGACTTGCTTTTCCGATTTTCGCATTTATGATCGCAGAAGGATGCTATTATACTTCGAATGTGAAAAAATACATGCTGCGTCTTTTTCTATTTGCCATAATTTCAGAAATACCATTTAACCTGATTATGGGAAGTTCTGTATTTTACCCGTTTCATCAAAATGTACTATGGACCTTTTTATTAGGGGTGTTATCGATACAGATCATTGAAAAGGCAAAGAAGAAACAAAAGAAATGGATATCGTTTTTTGTGGTTTGCCTCGTGCTTTTGATGGATTTTCTGCTTGGAACCATAACCATGGTAGATTACAATGCTGCAGGAATACTGACGGTATTGCTTTTTTATTTTTTTCGCAAGAAAACCTGGATTTCTTTTGCGGCACAGCTTGTCGGGCTGTATTATTTGAATGTAGTTATGCTGGGGAATCTGTATTATCCGGTAACGATTCTGGGACATCATTTTGAGATTGCACAGCAGAGCTTTGCACTGCTGGCACTGATTCCAATCTGGTTATATCATGGAGAGCAGGGGTACCATAGCAAGTGGTTCAAGTATTTCTGTTATGCGTTTTATCCGGTGCACCTTCTTATCTTGGTTGTTATTTGGCAATGGCGTATTCGGTAATAGATCAGCAGCGGAAATTCTGGATAAATTATTATAGAAAGTGATGGGGAAAAGAATGCAGACTTATACTTATGTTTCAAAAGGAAAATTTGAATTAATGGAAAAGCCAAAGCCTGTGCTGATGCATGAAAGAGATGCCATTGTAAAGGTGACACTTGCCAGTATTTGTTCCAGTGACCTACACATTAAGAATGGAAGCGTTCCACGGGCAGTGCCGGGGATTACAGTCGGTCATGAGATGGTTGGAATTGTGGAAGAAGTCGGAACTGCTGTGAAGAATGTGAAGCCAGGAGACCGGGTGACGGTAAATGTAGAAACTTTTTGTGGAGAATGTTTTTTCTGCAAGAAAGGTTATGTGAATAACTGTACCGATGAAAATGGCGGCTGGCTCTTGGATGCCGTATCGATGGCGGTCAGGCAGAATATGTCCGTGTACCATTTGCAGATCAGGGGCTGAATAAGATTCCGGATAAAGTTACGGACAGACAGGCGTTATTTGTAGGAGATGTACTTGCCACCGGTTACTGGGCAGCACGTATTTCCGAGATCACTGAGGATGACACGGTGCTGATCATTGGAGCCGGTCCTACAGGTATCTGTACCTTACTGTCTGTTATGCTGAAAAATCCGAAGCGGATCATCATGTGTGAAAAAGACGAAAAGCGTATGCACTTTATCAGGGAACATTATCCGGAAGTTCTTACAGTTTCGCCGGAAGAATGTTTTGATTTTGTTCAGGCAAACAGCGAGCATGGTGGAGCGGATGTTGTTCTTGAAGTTGCAGGAGCAGAATCTACTTCCGTCTTGCATGGGAATGCGCAAGGCCAAATGCAATCGTGACGGTGGTGGCACTTTACGATAAAGCCCAGACGTTACCTCTGCCGGATATGTATGGAAAGAATCTGACTTTTAAAACAGGAGGAGTAGACGGTTGTGATTGTGAAGAAACGCTGAGACTGATCGCGGAAGGTAAGATCAACACGGAACCACTGATCACACACACCTATCCACTTAGCAGAATCGAAGAAGCCTATGAACTTTTTGAAAATAAGAGGAACGGCGTGATCAAGGTGGCGGTAGAATGTTAAATATAATAGAAATAAAAGATGCCACAGAGTAAGATTTTAATGAAAGCGGTTGAATTTGATATATCAGAAATAGAATGAAAATTCATGTAGAAGACTTGATGTTATATCATTCAGCACCACCAAAGCTTTCGGAAGCAACGTTGTATTCACAGAACGCACCGATGAATCATGAAATGAACGATACAGCAAAGAAGCAGTATAATTTACTTCTTGATATAATTGATTTGTGTGCGATTTATTATTAAAGGTAAAGATATAGATGATGTCTGGGACGCAATATGATAGAATGGTTACAAGAAAAATTTGTAGGAATATAAAGATATGGAATTAAGATTATTACGCTATTTTTTAACAGTAGCAAAAGAACAGAGCTTTACAAAAGCAGCAGAACAATTGCATA